>JGI24696J40584_12961720_pt1 | contig 93828 bp, 89 predicted proteins | sample TergutCo191P4_FD_40584 | JGI IMG/M metagenome (IMG submission 40584)
GTTGCTGCGCCTGCTACCGCTAAAGTTCATCGACCGGCAAAAAACCGCCCTAAAACTCTCGCTTTGTTGTGGTAGAGAGCACGTTTAGATTTTCCGAAACTCCGAAAAAGCATAACCTACTCTCTAACTCGATACATTGTATCAAACCTCACCAGGTCGTGTAAAGACTCATTTCACAGATACAAACGTTGTGATTTTTACATCACACAATCAAATAAACTCTGTTAAATCTCTACCTTTTACCAGAGGTTCACTAAAGAGAACATTCGCAAACTATCAAACAGTTTACTCTATTTGCCGACCCGTGTCAACCCCTATTTCATGAAATCATGCTCAAGGAATAACCTGCGTAATTCGCACAAAACCGTTGCCGTTTATTTCTGGATTTGACACAAATCCGATCTGACCCATGCTCGATGTGACAGTATTTGTCAGGTAGTAGCTGGCATACTGAACAAAATAACCCAATGGTTTGATTGAGCCACTGGTCAGTACATAACCCGAACCGCCACCGCCACCATTTCCGTTACCACCACCGTACCATCCACCACCACCTCCACCCACGGTCGAACCTGTGCAGGCAGAACCCTGACCAAAGTCAGCTGCGACAAATCCACTTGCGCAACTCCCAATAGCCACTTGGTTATTTCCGCCGGCTGTTTGAGTTCCGCCACCACCAAAACTACCATTTACTCCAGTTAAACCACCACCGTTGCCAGCTACTTGGTTACTAGCATGTCCAGAATTTCCGCCTCCACCGCCAGCCACGATTATCCTATTGAACAGAGTATCATTAACCACACGAATGTCAGAAGCTCCGCCACCGCCAGTTCTAGCTGATCCCGCAGCAGTAGTTGGCGTGTTTTTTGCATCACCACCACCATTAAAACCACCCTTGTTGACATAATTACCCGTGATGGATTCTTCACCTTTGCAACCTACATAAATATATAAAGTTTCACCGCTCGTTAAACTTGCGATACCGCTCGAATATCCACCTTTACCATTAGCATTTGATAAACTAACCACACCGCCATTTGCGCCCCAAGTTTCCAATTTATACTGACCCGTGATTGGGGCCTGCCAAGTTTGAACCGCATTTATACAATTGAAATTTGCCTGTGCTGACAAAACTTGCACTGTTCGCGTCGCAGTCGTAGTCAAACCAGCACTGTTTGTAACTGAATAAGTTATGACGTAAGTTCCGGGTATGCTGGTATTTAATCCCCCCATTGATACATTAATACTACTAGTCAAATCACCATCAGCAAGATCATTAGCAGTTGCCCCAGCGTCAGAATAAACTGAACCTTGAACTACAACTTCTGGATCATTACCCAGCACAGTGATAGTTGGCACAAGTCTCAGTTGAACAATACGCACAAAACCATCACCAGGTTGACCAGTTTGCATACTACCACTAGTGTCCGGTATAGAAGCGTTACCCGCTGCGACTGAAGCATTAGTCAGATAATCCGTACTAGTTAATAACCAACCCACGGGTACATTCACAGATGTCGCAGAAGTATAAACATATCCAGATCCACCCGCACCAGCCGTATCATCATTATCATTAAAGGATGGGTAATCGTTTGGTCCCGCTGCTCCACCATACCAACCACCACCACCGCCACCTCCACCAGTTACATTACCTCCGGTTATACTACCGCCCAAACCAAAATCCGCCGGCGACCATTGATTATAAGAAGGAGAGGTAGGTGCAGTTGTACCGGGCGTCGTTTGTGAACCACCCGTCGCTGATCCACGACGACTAGTAGCCCCACCCGTCAATCCACCACCATATCCCGCCAAAGTTGTTGATCCGTAACTCGATCCACCACCACCACCAGCTACAATCACCCTGGCGAATAATGAATCTATATCGATACGAATATCTGATGCACCACCACCACCCGAACCGGATCCAGTTGTTGATCCACCACCACCGAAACCTCCTGAGTGCCCACCAGATGCAGTTCCACCACCCCCCTCACAACCAACATAAACATACAATTGTTGCCCAGCTGTTAACTTGGCTGTTCCGATCGAATAACCACCATGTCCTCCTTCATAAGAAGTACTGTAACTACCCCCCTGTGCACCCCAAGTTTCAAGTTGATACAAACCAGAATTCGGCACAGTCCAAAGTTGCGGACTATTAGTACAAGTAAAATCAAACGTCGGCGCTTTGACAATCACAGTGCGTGTTACTGTGACTGTTACATTAGAGCTATTTGTAACAGAATAAATTACTGTATAAGTTCCTGGAGTATTCTCGTCCAAACCGTTAAGTAACACTATGATACTACTAGTTATATCACCATCAACAATATCACTCGCTGTAGCACCAGGATCAACATTTGAAAACACCGAGTATTGAGGTATGGTCAACGGGTCGCTCCCTAGCAGTGTGATCGTCGGTAAAACAGCTGATGATCCAGTCGTACTAGTGATACGCACGAACCCATTACCCGCTTGACCTGTTTGTGTACCACCAGTTGTGTCTGGCATCGAAACATCACCCCCCAGCAAACTCGTGTCCGTCATATAATAAGCATTTCCAAGAGCATAGCTGGGTGGTTTATATGATGAACTAGTTAGAACATAACCCGAACCACCACCACCACCCGTTGAATTAGCTCCAACACCACCACCATACCAACCACCACCACCACCTCCGGCCAAGTTTTCGGTTTGATTTGCACCAGCACCAAACGTCCCCGCGGGTTTACTCGCATCCGAAATTCCACCAGCTGATTGCGTTCCACCACCCCCAGGATTACGGTTAGTAAATTGCGTGCTAGTCGCCAAAGTTGTAGCAACCGCACCCCCGCCCGGACCACCGTCGCTGAGTTGTGTGGAATTATTCGAGTTTCCACCACCACCCCCACCACCCGCGACAATCACTCGATGATTCAAACTATCAGTACCAATACGCACATCCGACGCACCACCACCACCAGTAGCAGCATAAGTAGTATTCGTTGCATTCCCCCCACCACCAAAACCACCCGCCTTAAAAGCACTGTTCGCGATCTGTTGATTACGTGGATTCCAACCCGCACCCTCGCACCCAACATAAATATAAAGATCCGTACCAGCCGTTAATTGAACTTTTCCAGTAGCATAACCACCCATACCGCCAGTACTAAAAGCACTAGAATATGAATAATATCCACCAGACCCACCCTGAGCACCCCAAGTTTCAATTTGATAAACATCAGTGAACGGTACGGTCCACTGTTGCATACTATTAGTACATTGAAATTCTTCTACAACCTGAATAAGTGTTTTGTACTCTATATGAATAAAACCATCACCAGATTGACCAGTTTGCGTACTGCCACCAGGGGCCGGCATTATACTATTACCAGCAATAGTATTAGCATCTGGACCAATAGCATAAGATCCACCCCCACCTCCACCAGAATTTGATACAGCATCTGGTGAATAAGAACCACCTTGACCACCAGAATAACCACCTCCTCCACCACCTCGGAAATAACCACTAGAGTTGTTGTTATAACCACCACCACCACCACCAAAGCCACCCTTGCCCGGTGGTTGATTAGGCGAACCGAGCGCCGTACCAGCACCCAAACCACCAACTCCACCATTGATAAACGCTTGACCACCACCCGAGTTACTTGTACCATCGACTCCCTTACTCAGCAAACCACCACCACCAGGACCTGGGCCATTTGTTATACCGCTGTCACCACCATTACCACCCGTACCACCGCCATTTTGAACAGTTGATCCACCATTTTGACCAGCTTGACCATAGTTATTTGGACTACCCGATGTTTGTTGACTCGCGGTCCCACTGTTTGTCAGACCACCTCGCCCACCTCCGCCACCTGCTATGACTAATGGACTATTAACGTTAGTTGTGACAAATGATCCACCACCACCCGCACCAAAACCACCCTTGCATCCTGGTAATATTTTCAGCACATCCCCCTGAGTGAGTGTTATCTTGTTGACAGCATACGCTCCTTCGTAACCGTTATAATTACTAACCATACCACCCTGCGCACCCCAAGCTTCAATTTGATATTCTCCACTGTATGGCGCGGTCCATAATTCGATACTATTAGTGCATCCAAAATCCCATGACACGGCTGTTGATGATGTCATCGCATTTAAGTTGCCCGATATTACGTCTGAGAAAAAGGCGTACATACTACCAGCTAGCGAAATTAGTCCTATACTAACAATAGAACATATTAGTATGGGTAACCGTATTCCAGAGGAGCTTCGTTTAGAATCGCATGTTAATTTGACAGAATGTTTCTGTTTAGAATGAAAAGAATTCAAATATTTTGAACGAATACTAAAATCTGGCGCTTCTGTCATATAGTAACAGCGCGCGCAATGATCGCATATACTTTTATTATTTGTTTTCATGGGGTTGTTGTGGTGTTTTTATTTACAATTACCCGTATGCTACATTATAATACTCTTTTTAAGCGTTGGCAAATATATTTTTAAAAAATCATCAAAGTGGCTGTGGAAAACTTGCTTTTTTACGCAGGCCTATTGACATATTACTCAAACTGGATTAACATAAACGTGTTACGTTAATGTTACATTAACATAAAATAGTGGTTAATAGTTATATAAGGAGGAAAAAAATCATGCCACAACAATACGAAAAGCGAGAGGATCGCAAAAAGAACAACAAATTAATTGTCGCTCTCGTGCTAATTTTTGGCGCTGTTGCTATTGTAACGGGCGTCATGTTCGCGTTTTTCAGCGATGTGATTCTTGGCAGTGGCACTGCCACGTCAGGTACGCTGGACTTACGCGGTACGTTTCAATATCAAGTTAACGGTGGTACTAGCACACCTATGACAACGGCTATTGCTAACCTAAACCCAGGTGATGCGGTTTATATTAGCGCAACCGTGACTAACGTTGGCAACAAAAGCGCTTATGTAAGAAGTGCTTTTGAAGGTGCAGTGATCGATTCTGCCCTAAAACCTTACATGTATGTGTTTAGTGGTAATGTTGCTCAAGCGACATTGTTGACGGCCGAAAACGGCGCAGTTGGTAACCCCGCCAAAGACATTGCTCTATGTGCTTTGTCTGGTTATGTAGCAGGCGGTAATGGTGGCACTGGTTGTAGCGCTTTTGCGGGTTCTGGTTCCACTGGGGTCGGCACGGTTGGTATCCTGAACGGCACAGGTGCAGGTGCAGAAACTGAAGGTAGCGGAGTTTCTAGCTTCCCAGCAGGTTTCACTGTTTACTTCGCATACTATGCTCCTAACACAGCACAGGGTAAATCATTAGCTATTGGTGCACGAGTTGAAGGTTTGCAATTCCGAAATATGAGCTCTGCTCCAACCCTAAATGATGCTATCTGGGGTAGTGCAGTCAGCACAATTGGTGTTAATGATCTATAGTCTTAAAAATTGACATTGATTGTTAATGAGAGGCAACTTAATTTGTTGCCTCTTTGCTTTTATGGTATGATTTTAGGTATGAAGAGGGTTTTTCTCGTGTCTATAATAGCAGTATCTATTGTACTATTATCACTGTCAAACAATACGGCTGTTCTGGCGGCTGATTACACTATCACTATTAATGATACTAATCTCACTAAAAACCAGGATTTGGTATTTAGTGAGAGTGATATCGGTCCAGGTTTTACAAAAACATACAATATTCACATAATTAACAAGTCAAGTGAGACGGTTGTGATCTCTATTTGGGACTATATATTGAGCGCCGCGAGTACATTAACTTTAAATGAAATTTACTTAACATTTACCGCAAACGATGAAATTATGGTTGACACACTCAATGGTCCCAGTCGAGGGATGCTCGCCTGTGTGGGTCCGTCTACTCGTGGAAATATTCATTTGACCATTTTGATGGATCCGAATCTTGGCAACGAATATCAGAACAAGTCCTTTGAACTCGAAATGCCATTTATGGGTTACGTCGAAAAATGTGATCTGACTGGCGGTTTTTTTGGCCTTGAAGATGAAACCGACCCGAGCCCCGACCCAGGAAAAGAATCTCACCTGAAGCTGCCCAAGACTGGTGAAAGTCGTGGTTTTTATTACTTTTTATACGGTGCTACGGCTATATCCGCTTTAGTAACAATTATCATGTTGATAGTTTTTATAATCACCAGAAAACATAGACGCGAGGATAAGCAACATGAAGAAAATTCTGTCTAATATCCTATTAGCATTTGCCGCTTTGGTTTTTTTGGGCGCAGTAGTTTTTGTAATTGTCGGTGGAAATTCCGAAAATTTTTATATGTTTGGTTATAAACCATTTATAGTTGCTAGCGGATCTATGGAGACCGAATACTTAACATATTCAATGGTAGTAGTCCAACAAGGTGGTTACGATGATATACAGGTTGATGACGTCATAGCTTTCAAATCGGAAGTTATCGGCAAGCGCATAGCTTTTCACCGTGTTGTGTCAAAAACCAACGAGGGTTTCATCACTAAGGGAGACAACAACTCTGTTAATGATGGTTTATTGGTCACGCGTGAGAACTTTATCGGACACGAAGTTTTCCATACTAACTGGACCGCCTACTATATACAAGAGTTACATAAACCATTCGGTATAGTGCGTATGGTGATTTTGCCGATCATAGCAATAATATTACTCTCGGTTGGTATAATGTTCTTCTGTCGCTGGCGAGCTAATATTTGGCTAAAACGCTTGATCGCTTCCGCTATAGTATTTGTTATATGCATCACATCTTTAATTTCGTACACGATCTGGGATAATCAACGCATAATCTATCTCAACGATAAGTTGGGCGCATCGGCGAGTGAATTTCTAGCGACACCTTCCGCCACTCCCGTTCTTGATAATCACGCTGTAATAGGTGTAATACAGATACCATCTATAAGTATAAAATATCCGATAATTGAGTACGAGAACCGCTCTTCGTTGAATGTTTCAATTACTAAATATAGTGGACCGCCACTGAACGAAATTGGTAATGTCGTGTTGGCTGGGCACTACTCGGCTAATGGTGGAAATTTATTCTTCACCAATATTAATAAATTACGTATCGGTGACATCGCAACAATCACCGACCATACTGGGCGATCTATTGATTATTATGTAAATAGTTTCGATGTACATTTGCCGGACGATTTGTCAGTATTACAAACTAGTCACGACAACGAACGAGAACTAACTTTGATTTCTTGCACTACTGATCTACAGAATCGATACGTTGTAAAACTAGTTGCAACAGAGTAATGTTATTAAATCTGGCCAATTGAACTAACGATCTGCGGGGTTTTTGGTGGGCGATCCAGGACTTGAACCTGGGGCCTCGTCATTATCAGTGACGCGCTCTAACCAGCTGAGCTAATCGCCCCCACTAAATTTATTGTTAACCTGCTATGACGACTTCCCGTTATTGTCGCGCGACGCGCTATTTATTTACGTTTCACGCAGCAGCTGAGCTAATCGCCCCCACTAAATTTATTGTTAACCTACCCATGGTGGAGATATGGAGACTCGAACTCCAGACCCCCTGCTTGCAAAGCAGGTGCTCTAGCCAACTGAGCTATATCCCCGCGTCAGTATCCCGAACATTGTAGCGAACTTTGATAGTTTTCGCAAGTAATCGCTAACATACAGACAAGTAAGCAACCACTATACCAACTGCGATACCGATGAGACCACCTACTAATACCTCTATTGGTTTGTGCCCACGCGAAAAGTAGGGTTCACGTAGTTTACCAGCGGTTTTTTCACCAAGAAGATCGCTGACCTGTCGTCCTAACTTCGCATCGCGCTCAATGATTTTTTTAATCACTTCACCCTGTTCACCAGTAGCGCGACGTACATGCATAGCATCGTATATGACAATACTGGCAAAACCTACCGCCAAAGCAAATAGCCCTGAACCGAAACCATTTAGTAGCCCTATTGTCGTGGCTAGTGCTGTAATATCAGCGCTATGCGAACTGGGCATACCACCTGATTTGAAAAATTCGCGCCAGTGAAGTTTGTGATGTCGACTGGTTATAATTATAATTTTAATACCCTCAGTTATTAAATAAGCTACCAAAAAAGCAATCAAGTATGGCGAAAAAACATTCAGAATATCTGTATAAATCATTTGTTATCACCTTTCTTTGTTGTAAATTTTACAACTTTATCATCTGATGATTCGATACTCTTCGATGATTTTTCACCATCACTCAATTCTTTAGTTTGTTCTGGAATTAATCCAACTGAGGCTACGCTATCACTATCATTTAGTCTCATAATACGTACACCTTGCGTCGCTCGACCCAACGTTGGGATGTCGGATAGTGCAACGCGAATAGTTTGTCCACCAGCTGAAATCGCAATAATTTCACTAGCATCAGCATCGAGTGCTCGAACTGTTACTAGATTGCCAGTTTTAGCTGTTACTACGGCTGCTTTGATACCAACACCGCCTCGTCTATGTGATGGAAAATTAGCAACTTTGGTCATTTTGCCATAACCCTTTTCGCTAACTACTAACAAATTGCGATTTTCTTCAACAATGTCCATACCAACTACACTATCACCTGGGCGTAGACGAATGCCGCGTACGCCGCGCGCTGATCGGCCCATTGGTCGTGCATCTTTTTCACTAAACCTAATAGCTTGTCCGTGTGATGAAGATATTACGATATCATTATCACCAGTCGAACGTCGTACCCATCGTAGTTCATCACGGTCATCTAATTTAATAGCGATCAGTCCACTGGCACGAATATTTGCGTAATCTTTGATAGTGGTTTTTTTGACTGTACCATTAATAGTCGCCATAAATAAATATCCTTGATCATTAGCGTTTTTTTCATACTTAATAATTGAGGTAATTTTTTCTTCTGGTTGAAGCTGCAACAGATTAACCGCTGCTACACCCTTAGCTTGAAGCGAAGCTACCGGCACCTCGTAGGCCCTGAGACGAAAAACTCGACCCTTGTTAGTAAAGAAATTTAACCAATCGTGTGTATTACAGGTAATTAGTTGATCCACAATATCAGTTTCCTTGGTAGTGAGACCTTTTTTGCCCTTGCCGCCACGATTTTGTCGACGATAGTCACTCATGAGAGTTCGTTTGATATAATTCTCAGTTGTTAACAAAATTACAACATCTTCCTCTGGGATCACATCTTCATCGCTCATTTTTCCTAGTTCGTGATTGATGATTTTGCTACGACGCGCATCTCCGTATTTTTCTTTCATTTCAAGAAGCTCTTCCTTAATAATTCGCAAAATTTCTTGTTCATCGGCTAAGATTTTTTCCAGTTCTTTGATCAGTTTTACCAATTCTGCTAATTCATCTTCAATTGCTTGACGTTCCAAACCAGTTAGTTTACGCAGTTGCATAGCTAAAATTGCTTGCGCCTGAATATCCGACAAGTTAAACTTGCTCATCAAATTATCGTGCGCTTCTTCGTAGGTTTTGCTGGCACGGATAGTTTTGATTACCTCATCAATGTGATCAAGTGCAATTTTGAGGCCCTCTAGAATATGTGCCCGAGCTTTAGCTTTGTTTAACTCAAATTCGGTACGACGTCGAACTACACTCTGGCGATGTTTGATAAATTCATGCAAAATATCTCTCAGACCAAGTACACGTGGCTGCAGCCCGTTAACTAGTGCCAACATATTATAATGAAAGCTAGTTTGTAGAGAAGTTAGCTTGAACAGTTGGTTCATGATTTTATTTGGATAAGCGCCCTTTTTCAGTTCAACAACAAAACGAACTTTTCCACGCGCAGTTTCATCGCGTACGTCTGCCACTCCGCTCAATTTACCAGTTTTGGCCAGTTCAGCGATTTTTTCTTTCAAATCCTCTTTGCTGACACCATATGGTACTTCTGTGAAGACGATTTTACTTTTACCCTTTTTGTCTTCTTCGATGAGACCAACTGCTCGTATAACCACTGATCCGCGACCAGTTTGATAAGCTTGCTTCATCGGCGCTCCACCGTAAACCGTAGCACCAGTTGGAAAATCTGGACCCTTAACAAATTTCATTAAATCATCGGATGTCGCTTCAGGATTATCAATTAGGTGGATTATACCATCGACCAATTCACTGAGGTTGTGCGTCGGAATGTTGGTCGCCATACCAACTGCAATACCCATTGATCCGTTCAGTAGAAGATTGGGTAGTTTGGCAGGTAGCACCACTGGTTCTTGTTCACTACCGTCAAAGTTATCACGAAAATCAACAGTGTTTTTGTCCAAATCGCGCAAAATCTCATCGCCAGCTCGCGCTAGTCGTGCTTCGGTGTAACGCATGGCTGCCGGCGGATCACCATCTGGAGAGCCAAAATTACCCTGACCATCAATTAGTGGGTAACGCATGCTCCAATCTTGCGCCAAGCGTACCATAGCATCATAAATTGAACTATCACCGTGCGGATGGTATTTACCCATAACATCACCAACGATACGCGCTGATTTTCTAAATTGACCGCCTGGTCGTACACCCTGCTCGCCCATACTATAAAGAATTCGCCGATGGACTGGCTTCATACCATCGCGCACATCAGGTAAAGCTCGGTCAACAATTACGCTCATTGAATAACGTATGAAAGAATTTTCCATAACATTTTCCACTGTTTCGGTTTCTACCAGTCGACTATTAGCCTCGATTTTGTTAATAGTTTCGTTCATTTCAATTGTTGTTTTATTTACATCAGTTTCAGTATCAATTCTCATTCCCTTGCCAAGCAATTCATCGTTATTACTATTGTTATCTGTTGTAAATTTATCATCAATAGCTGCCATTACACTTCCTTCCTATACATCCAAATCTTCCAACTTAATTTCCTTTGACTTCAGCTGGATGAATGCTTTACGCAGAGCCACTTCGTCACCCATAAGTTTGGTAAAGATTGCATCGGCTTTTTCGGCATCTTCAATACCTACCTGGATAAGCACGCGATTGGTCGGATCCATGGTAGTTTCCCATAATTGTGTTGCGTCCATTTCGCCTAGACCCTTATAACGTTGTAATAATGTGATACCAGCTTGTTTTAAACGATCATCATTTGGATCAATTTTGATGTCTTTTTCACGTCGTATCATTATCAGTTCGTCAATTTTTTTGTCCTTTTCTTTTTCGTCATATACGTAGTGTTTGCTACTACCTTGCTTGATCAAAAACAGTGGCGGTTTTGCCAAGAATATATGTCCTGCTTCGACTACTGGTCGCATAAAGCGGAAGAAAAATGTCAGAAGTAATGTGGCAATGTGACTACCATCAACATCAGCATCTGTCATGATAATTATACGGTTGTAACGCAAGTTATTAATGTCAAACGTGTCACCGATACCAACGCCCATGCCCTTAATTAGAGAAACGATTTCTTTATTGGCAAACATTTTGTCAAGCCGAGCGCGTTCAGTGTTAAGTACTTTACCACGTAGAGGCAGGATTGCTTGAACTCGGCTATCGCGACCACTTTTGGCGGAGCCGCCAGCTGAGTCACCCTCAACTATGTAGAGTTCGCATTCTTCCATAATTTTACTTGAACAATCGGCTAGTTTTGACGGTAAATTAAAGCCCTCCATTGCCCCTTTTCGAAGAACCCCTTCGCGTGCTGCCCGAGCAGCTTTACGAGCCCTAGCAGCCAGCACTGCTTTACCGATGATTTTTTTAGCAATGGCCGGATGTTCTTCGAGATAATATCCAAAATACTCAGTGACCACTTTGTCGACATAACCACGTACTTCTGGATTACCAAGCTTGTTTTTGGTTTGACCTTCGAACTGTGGATCCGGTAACTTAACCAAGATAACAGCGGTTTGTCCTTCGCGAATATCGTCGCCTGTTAGATTTTCTTCTTTCTCTTTCAATAATCCGTTTTTTCGTGCGTAATCATTGATTACACGAGTCATAGCAACTCGAAAACCAACTAGATGCATGCCGCCCTCAGGATTATAAACATTGTTGGCAAAAGTCATGACATTTTCAGTGTAACCATCGTTATATTGCATAGCTACTTCGATCACACTATCTTCAATTTCCTTTTCAATATAAAAGATGTCGTCGTCAAGAGGATCTTTACCAATGTTCAGATGTTTGACGTATGATTTGATGCCGCCATCGAAGTAAAACTCGTAGCGTTTCGGACTGTCAGATGCATTCGGGTTTTCTTCAGTTGGACGATAATCGTAAATTTTTGCACGAACTCCCTTGGTTAAGTAAGCCTGGTGACGTAAATAATTTAATATCCAATCATAATCAAACTGCACCAGATCTTTAAAAATTTTTTCATCTGGATAAAAAGTAATGCGCGTACCCCGCAGCATATCAGTTTTACCAAGGTTTTGCAGTTCAGTAGTTGGTTTACCTTCGTAAAATTCAATGCGGTATAGTTGACCGTCGTGTGACACTTCGGCAATAAATCGTGTTGAGAGTGCGTTTACGACTGATGAACCAACACCGTGCAGACCAGATGACACTTTATAACTGCCACCGCCAAATTTGCCACCAGCATGTAAAATCGTCAGGACTGTTTCGAGTGTGCTTCTCCCAGTTTTTGGATGAGTATCAACTGGAATACCACGTCCATCATCTGTTACGCGACAACCGCCGTCTTCCAGCAACTCAATTGTTACTGTTGTTGCGTAACCAGCAATTGCTTCGTCAACACAGTTGTCGGCAATTTCCTTGACTAGATGGTGTATGCCGTCATAACCAGTTGAACCGATATACATGCCTGGACGTCTGCGAACTGGCTCCAAGCCCTCTAGAACCTGGATTTGACTAGCATCATAATCAGTAGCTGTTTGTTTAGCCATTCTCCCCTCTTATTCTTACAAATTTCAACTATCTCATTATACATAGGATATAACTTCAGGTCAAGTGTCCATATTCACATCAGTTACGCATGTAATATTGAACACAAAATTTATGATTCGATTTATAGGTTATTGACCTGTGGAAAAGTTTTAATTAACACCTCTTGCGTTGAACAATAAAGTTATGCTAAAATGGTCATAGGAGTAGCTTAACAGAGAAAGAAGTCTTATATGTTTAAGAAACTGGTGTCAAATCTACCATTTAGCCCATCGTTAGTAACCCAGCTAGGTTTCTATGCGAGACGCCTCAAAAAAGAGCAGTGGATGCGTCGTTTGGGCGTGATATTTATGATTTTTGCATTACTGATTCAATCGTTTGCTATATTTTCCCCTCCCGAATCAGCTAACGCTGCTAATGCAAATGATATGGCGCCAGGTATATATAGCACCGCGAAAGCTTTGCAGTATTGGGATAATAATACTTACAATTTTAGAGATGTTCTGACCCACTTTGGTATCACAAGGGGCGAACTAGCTTCCTGCTGGTATGACGGTGGCTATAATATGAGATACAGCGACTGGCCACATAGTTTTGGACGAGTCCAACAGGGTTTTGCCAGCGAAAGAACATGGGATAATATACCAAAAACTGGTGGTGGAACTTTGACGTTATATAGTAAACACTTAGGAGAATGGAACAGAGTAAACAATAAAGAAAACTATTTCGTCGGTCTTCGGGGCTGTAATTCTGCTAAGGCCGGTCCCTTTGGTATTATGGCAGATTGCGGTAATTTACTCATGCAATGGGAACCCAAACGTAACGTGTGTCCATATGATAATAGTCTGCCCGTAGATGATCCTAAGTGCGTACCTCCCCCGCCACCGAGCGCAGAGTGTCAGAGTTTAACTGTTCATCCACCAAGCGCTATGTTGGGACAGACTTTTAACCTAGTCGCTAACGCTACTACGAAAAATAACGCGACGATTTCTAAATACGTTTTCACTATTAACAATGGCTCTACGACCTTGTCGCAGACTAATACCACTAATGCGCTGACCAGCCAATGGTCGGTCAAACCTCTCGCGTCAGGTCGGTACGACGCGTCAGTAATAGTTAATACATCGGCCGGTAATAAAACCTGCCAAGCATCATTTGATGTTATTGCCCCTGATCCAAAATATGATTTAGAAAAGGTCGGCAACAAACAAAGTGCTCAACCGGGCGAAATTGTTGAATACACCTTAACTTTTCGCAATATTGGTAATCAGGCGCTAACGAATGTAGTAATTAAGGATGCGTTGCCCGCTGGTGTAACTCTGCAGGGTCAAGTCACTACTAATCCCAACACTGGCGTCAGTGGCGATTTGTTCAGTAGTGACGGTCTTAAAATTGCTACTGTAGCTGCTGGTAAAAATGTCGTTATCACTTATAGCGTCAAAGTTGCAGATAAAAATAATCTGCAATGCGGTGTTAATAAATTACCAAACAACGCTACCGCTACTACTAAAGAATTGGCTACTGAGAGTAGAGATGACAATAATGAATGGGTTGTGGACGTTGGACGTATATGTGACTGTTCTGATCCAGATATCGCCGAGCACGATCCGGCGTGCCACGACAAAAAGATCGCGATTAATAACACTCGCGGAGGCGTGGACGCTACTACCGTGAAAGCTAGTGGTGGTGATGTGATTACCTACACTATCTCTGTGGTTAATACACACGAAACTGACGAGTTGGTTAGTATAAATGATGCTCTAACTGATACATTGGAATATGCCGACATTACTGATTATGGTGGAGGTACGTTCGATGAGGCAACTAAAACTCTGAGTTGGCAGTTAACACTGAGACCTGGCGAAACTGCTTTGCGTAATTTTGCCGTAACAATCAAGAATCCTGTACCGTCCAAGGCGCATGGTCAGAGTCATCCTTTATCGTATGATTGTCTGATGACCAACTCATATGGTACGACGATAGATATCCCCGTTAATTGTCCACCGCAGAAAATTGTTGAAGTGGTTGTTGAACAACTGCCAGCTACTGGCCCGGGCGAAAATATCATCTTTGCTGGTATTATTGCAGCCATTATAGTTTTCTTCTACGCTCGTTCTCGACAACTTGGTAAAGAAGTTCGTTTGGTCCGACGTGAGTTTAATGCAGGAACATTATAAGTTAAAGGAGGGTGGTAAATGGCAGATAACGAAAGACTGGGTGGTGCAAAAATCGAAGGTGCTGAAAGACTTGGTGAAGATGCTGGTGAATTACAAGAAAACTTGCGTCATAAGATGGAATCTGAGGGTCGCAATTATGATCGATCTAGTGAGTTAGAGGATGCTAAGCATAACGTCGAGCGTGCTTTTGAGAAAGGTCACGACGCGCGTGGTAATAAAACGTATCAACCCAAGCAATCTTTGCCGACGCCTAAACAATCTATCAAGAAGGCTACTCAGGCTCAGAAAAAGATTGAGTACAAAAAAACTTTGAAATCAATACAAAGAGAAATGAATCCTGTTGAACGCACGTTTAGTAAAATTATCCATAACCCAGTTGTTGAAGCTACCAGTGAGGTTGCTGGCAAGACTATCGCGCGTCCAGCTGCCCTATTAGCTGGTAGTTTATCAGCCTTGATACTCACGACTATTATTTACGTTACAGCTAAATATTACGGCTATGTTCTATCTGGTTTTGAGTGGATTGCTACCTTTATAGTCGGTTGGTCAATTGGTTTGATCATCGATTGGATTAGAGTTGAAATTTTAGGTAAGAAAGCTGGCTCAGTTTAGTTATTGTCACTTTGGTGAATATTACCGCGCACATCAATAAATATTTCTCCCGCACTATCATCGGATAACACAAGTTCATCATTGGCGTTAGCGGTGTCAACGTCACTTTGGATTATTCTCTTTTCGTTAATTTCACTAATTGCTTGATCACGAGCAATGCGCAATTCCTTGGAAATTTCTGCTTCAATTTCAGCATCAGATTTAGTAGGTAGTGCTGGCGTTTCGGTCTCAGTCTTTCGTACTGATATGGCTGGTGGTGGTGTAGCGGTACTGGGTGCATTATGTGAAGTGGACCCTGGTTCTGGTGATGATTTGAGCGATGGTGGTGGTATTGACGGTTTTGTTGGTAGTGATGTTGGTTTGATCTGTTGTCGCTTGGCTAACCAATCATCCAGGAAGGAAGAGTTATTACCTGATGGTTTTGCGGACATTGGGCTAGTCGGCATGCCCGGCTGACCGCTAGTCATCGGTCGTTGTGATCTACCTGGTGTTGGAATTGACGAATTGCGCATAGCTTCCAAACGTTTTCTTTTGTCTTCTTCGCGTGCGATATCGGCCGCTTGCAAACGTTGCATGATTTCAGCTTCGACTGCTGCGCGCGGACGACCATACTTGGCTGCTGACAACCGTTTCAGCGCATCCGCTAACTGTTTATTAGGATGACCCATGGGTGGAATCCAGTCCATCGAAAACGGTGATGATGGTACGTTATCAATTAACACCTGCGCTATTGATGTATAATTCGGCATTTTGATTAAGTCCTCAAGATCAAAGGTTGGTTGAAAACGTTTGACCATTTGTTCAGCATCCGTTACACCAATACGACCGCAGATTGCTGTGCCAACGTTACCGATGATGGCTTCGCGAATCTTATCAGTTAGTTGGGTCATAAATTGGTTTGCCACAATTAAGCTTAAACGATACTTGCGTGCTTCAGACAAAATTGATTCGAAGCTGTCAGTCGCAAAATTCTGAAACTCGTCCACGTATAACGTGAAATCAACACGCTCGTCTTCAGGGATATTAGCACGACTCATGGCGGCCTGTTGGAATTTCATAATAAACATCATACCCAGTAGTTGTGCGTTCTTTTCACCCAATTTACCTTTTGATAAGTTCACTAACAAGATTTTCTTGTTGTCCATAATTTCACGCAAATCAAAACCACTTTTAATCTGACCCATGACATTACGAATTGCCCCCGTTTGAAACGGCGCCCATTTTGAGACCACCCACGACGTTACTTCGCCAGCATCGTTCGAGCGTTGGGCATTTGGCCATTCCTTAGTCCAAAAGTCCAGCACTGCCGGATCAGTCACATACGGTAATTTCGACTTGGCAAATTCTGGATCAACCAAACACTTTGGAATATCCATGAAAGTTGCACCTTGCGGATCTGACATTAGTAATAACGCAGCGTTACGGATAATGTTCTCCATACGCGGTCCAACAATACCAGTATGACCTGGATCGTACAAACTATACATCATGTTGCACATTTCGCTGACCACAAAGTCCTTTTCGTCCACTGTTTGTGCTTCAAAGATATTTAGACCAATCGGGTTGTCCATATCACTTGGACTAAAGTAAATTACATCCTCCACGCGCTCTTTTGGCACCATCGCTATCAAAGCTTCCGCCAGATCACCATGTGGATCAACTAGGGCAAAACCTTTACCATCAAGCATATCCTGCAATGCCAGATTTTCTTGTAGTACCGATTTACCAGTACCTGTTTGACCGATAATATAAACGTGTCGACGACGATCTTTGTCACTTAAACGAATTGGTTTTTTAACACCGCGAAAGACATTGTAACCTAGCAATAATCCTTGATCCATCACCTCAGTTGGACCATCGACTTGTTTGGTCCGTTGACGTTCGACCTGAGACGACGGAATGTTACTCTGATCTGGTAAGTGGAATACCGTCGCTAACTCCACCGTGTTTAAAATGTTGCTCTTAATTTCTGCCGGGAAAAATCTAAAGATATAAGATGTTACAAATGATTCAATATTACGCGTTGGTGTAAAAACAAAGCCGTTTTTAGTCGGACTGTCGAACATCGCAAAAGCTGAAATAACATTACTGAGTAATGTTTGTGAGCGGACTGCTGTGTTCGAACTAGCCACCACACGAATTAACACCTCGTAGCCAGCATATTTGATTTTATCCTCCATTGCCTCGACCTGAGCTTGGTCAGCACCTGATAATGATTTCTCAGTCGATGCACCACTAGTGTCCTTTGGTGTTTCACTAGTATGTGGTGGTTTCCACAACACTTCTATTAGTTGGCCAAAGTAATCCAGGGTACTGCCACTACCACCAAAAACACTCGTTTTACCTCTGGCTGCTCCACGCCTGCCCTCACGAATGTTTCTAATGCGACGTTCTACTATCTTGGCCCAATTTTCCGATGCTGGCCTGAGCATGATCTGCACACCAACACCATCATCGCGCGTAGCTGTTGATAATGCCGATAGAAGCGCTCGCATAGCGTCACGTTTGCTTTCCTGATAAGTGGCAATGGGAAATGAGTACTCTTTCTTGAGGCTAAATTCACCACCAATCGTGCCGCTGATCTTGCCGACTTGACTAAATAAATTAATCTCCTCGATTTCTTCCAATCGTGCTGTTGGGTAGGCGGCTACCACTGCTTGTTGAATTGTTTCTAACAACACCATCGGCACCACAATGTAATAATGTATCAGGCCATTATGTGCCACCAGTTCAAAAGAGATATGTCGTTGTCCATAGAAGTTGCTTTTAAAGCCCCTGGTAGCTGTAGAACTGATCACGTTATACATAGTTTGCGCCTGGGAAATAACTTCATCCAACACATCGCGCTGATCGCGGGCGCCAGCATCGATATCATCACTCGGTGGCGGTAGGTGTATTAGTAGCGGCACCATTTTCAGACTACGCTCATAACTTTTTTGCTCACGAAAACTTTTACGTGATTGAAAAAAAATCACCGCGGCAATGACTGTTATTATTGCAACGACAACCACTGCAGGAATTAAAGCCATCATCATCCCACTATTCATGATTATTTACTAGTTATCAGGCACCTTTCCCACCTCTTTGCCATAGCGTTTCCGAACATAATCGCGCATTAATTCTGCCACTAATCGTGCCTGTTCATAAGGATCACTTTTAGTACTGCTAATAATTTTTTTCGCTTGGTCAACCCACTCTTTCTCAATTAAATCATCGTCAGCTGCCGTGGCCGGTGTTGTAGCATTTATTGATGAAATATCAGATACAGTTGTTGTTGGTTGTACAACAATTGGTTGTTGTAAAACTGGTGCTACTGGTATCGGTTGTCCAGGTGTACTCTGCATTGGACCAGTTTGTGTTTCAGGATTGGATAATTGCTCAGGCGAACCAATTGGCGCGACTTCGGGCATAGATGGTGCCACTTCAGGCATAGTGGGTGAAGTGTTGTGATTGACACCCGATGGCGTCATATTGGCTGCCACACCGCCTAAGCCAGGCACAGCGTTAAGCTGCTGTGTAGCAGATTCAAGTACCTTTTCGGGGCTACTGCTAGTTGGATTCATATCAAAATTATACCACAAACGGAAAGATTTTTACCAGAGTTTTTATGTTCGTCCTACAATATAAAAAATTAGTAATATCTCAATCACAATAATCAGCGCAATGTCTCTAAATCCCAGCTGCTCAATTGAATTTAGAGAGAGTAAGAAAATAGGAACAAAACTGAGTGCTGCCATGATTAATGTTGATCGCTGTCGCCAATGTCGTATTTTATCTTCTTTAACTACTGTTATTGAAGTTGAGCGTAATAGTCGATAAATTGCCTCAAATAGCCGCGCTAACAGAAGAAGTAAAGATAGAGTACACACATAAATCAATGCAAATATTATTAAAATACCCAAAGGGCCGGCACCAAGTGGATTAGTTAAGTTAGTCATAAGCATCATACCTGCCACCGCTAACGCTAATGTTACAAAAATCACTACAAGAGAAATCCGATGTTTCATCCATCCATTTTATCACAACAAACAAAAACGCCTGCCAACGACAGGTGCATCAAACAATCACACACTAAGCAAGAGACTATGGAAAGAGGCCATCTGGCCACGTCAAACAGTTGCGAAAATCTTGCGATACCTCAGCGCTCAAAAGTAAATTGAATATTAGCGCGAGTCACGGTCGTATCGGTAGACCAGATAGGCCTGATCACTGACCGCTCCTTACGGAGCATATCGCGGAGCTGGTTTTACCGAAGGCAAAGCTTACGCTCAACGCGTCTGTAGCAGAATGGTAGCATCATGAGCAACAAATATTCCCTTGCGAGAAGATTGCAAACAACTGGCGCTACCATCACTGCCACAGAAACTAATTATGGGGCAACGACTTATTGGGCTGCGTTTCCACTTTAATTAGCTATACTCAGGTCGTGGAGACAAGTCTCAACACTTCCTGATGATCAGCATTTTTCTAAGGTACGGACTTTTAGTTTTTATTTTTCGCGAGTCCTGACTAGGTCGTTTCTCAAGCGATTTTTATTTACAAAAGTCTGTCCCCAGTGTACCAGACTAATTCGCTTATGTCAATAGTTTTATGTTGTAATTTTTACATTTTTAGAAATTCTTTAGATTAAGTCATTCTGTGAAATTTTTGATTTTGATAAAAATACTGTTGTATTTTTTACTATGTTACTTTACATGATTCTCGACTAACCACTCCAACCACCTCAACCCTTGGGCTAGTAACTCCTCGCAAATTGGGTGCGGGACTTGACCGGCGGCTAGCAATTTTGTTTTGGTGTTTTGATGCCATTTTGCAATTGTTTTACGATTGCCATTTCTGCCGGGATGCGCCGAACCATCATGTTCATAAATTTCGCGTGATGGTGCCAAAAAATGTGTTCGCTCAATTGGATGATAGGTCGGAAATCCCGGCATGATTTTGTCAATCCAATACACAAAAAGTGCTTCGGGTGTTTCTTTGTTCTCGTATTCTAGAAATTTTTTGACCAATTTCGGACAATCGGCATACTTTTCGGCAAATTTTTGGGCAGCTCGAGTATCATTTCGCCCTTTTTCCTCTAATTGCTCCTTCGACAGGTTGAACGACGAAACATCGCCCGTTATTGTCTCGGTTAATTCGTGAACTAGTGCCATTTTAATTATTTCCGCTATATTTAGCTCTGGCGCATGTTTGCTGGCCACTTTCCAAGCAATCAGTGCTGTTGTCAGGGTATGTTCGCTATCATCCTCCCAATGAGTCGACGATAACAACATATCACGTCGAACGTGTGTTAATTCGGCCGCCAATTGGTCAATTTGTCGATTTGCACGTGTTTTCGATACAGTTCTAAGGTTGGCGCATTGACTGACCAACTGAAATTCAGACGTTTCTTGGTCCACCCCCTCCACAAACCGGGTATCGTGATTAATGGCCGCGAGCATTAGTTGCTCTTGGTTCACGTCAGGATGACCATCAAATTCGTTGATGATTCGCAAACCCACTCGAACATTATTTTCCGCAACGCTACATTTGGTTGTCGAATTCGCAATCGAAATTTTTGGCCAAATCGTCCAAAAGTCACGCGCTAATTCTACGACCAAGCACGTTCCTGCTGGTTCGCCACTATGTCCAATTTGTGACACAAAATCTAGTTCGTTATCTACCTCGCATTTTGTCATTTGCTAACATTTTAACATACTTGTTGGTTGAGTTTTTGTATAAAATTTTTATAGCGTTTTCAATATTGAGAATTTGAAGTTTTCCACAGAAAATATCGTTGTAAAAAACACTCGTATAAGGGTATTTACACAAGCTCTTTGGTGTGCTATTATAGAGGTGGCTTCTGAATAAAAAATGTGTTCGGTAAGCCACACACAAACACAAACACCACAGGCACAAATCCTATATAAACGGTCGCTTTTCTCGCAGGCGACCGTTTTTTTGATATCAATTCCCAACAAAAATACAGCTGTTCAGCAGCTGTTCGATAAAAATCTTGGTGGAGCTGGCGGGTACTGACCCCGCGTCCAAATGGTAACCTATTGATCATTTACGAAGCCTAGCCGTTTTCAGAATATTTAGCATAATCCACGGGAAACGGCAAAGCTGACTATGCTAAATTCGTGAAAGATTTTAGTTCAACACGTCACGAAACCATGTAGAACTTGAGCGACAAAAATTGACGTCAAACGCTTTATATCGCGTCAAGCGTTAGGCGGACTGCCAAATTTAGGCAGTAACAGTCGCACTGACAGGTGCTGCAAGACCAGCGCGAACGCTAGCTACAAAGCCCCTCAAGCGACCAATAAGAGTGTCTTTCACACTTATTTCGATTGTAAAGTAATCACCTGCTCGCTGAATCAATCTGTTAAATTCCATCCGTCGAAACAATTTCAGCCCCACGAACTCTTGTATTGTATCAGATTATGCTAACTTGCGCAAGTTCCGTATTCTTGCTATAATGCGTTTATGGTTGCGAGAATCCTAACAGGGGTAACGGTTGGTTTTGATGGTCAGCTGGTGACGGTTGAATGTGACATGACTAAGGGCTTGCCAGCTTTCAATATTGTCGGCCTGGCTGACAAGTCAGTTAACGAAGCCAAGGAGCGCGTTCGAGCAGCGATCACCAACTCTGATTTGCTCTTCCCCGCTAAACGTATTACCATTAACCTCGCGCCCGCTAATTTGATTAAAGAGGGTTCACATTTTGATTTACCCATTGCTATAGCAATTTTAGTGGCTAGTGGCCAATTAAGCAACAACGTTTTAAAGAATATTTTACTCGCTGGTGAGTTATCGCTAAATGGTGGGCTACGTCCAATTCGTGGCGTCCTGTCGCTCGCTGAGTGCGCACGTCGACATGGTTGTAATACTGTCATTGTACCAACTGAAAATGTCATTCAAGCAGCATTGCTTGATAATTTAAATGTTGTAGGAATGACAACACTCACCGATGTTGTTCTACATCTACTTGGTGAAAAAATTATTGCACCTGCCGCTCGGACTGTTGTGAAAAATACAAACATTATTACTCCGTCAATTGATGATGTTCGTGGTCAAGAATCGGCAAAACGTGCTTTGGTTATAGCTGCTGCTGGCCATCATAATTTATTGTTTACCGGCTCGCCTGGTGCTGGAAAAACTATGTTGGCACGAACGCTGCCCGGACTTTTACCGCCGCTTACGTCCGACGAAATTTTTGAGACAACTAAAATTTATTCGTTGGCTGGTGAGGCTGATGATGTCATTACTACGCGGCCATTTCGTGCTCCGCATCATACCGCGTCATTCGTCGCTCTGATTGGTGGCGGCAACAAAGCAAAACCGGGTGAAATTTCCCTAGCACATCACGGTGTATTATTTCTCGATGAAATTCCCGAATTCCCACGCATCAGTCTCGAAGCTCTGCGTCAGCCACTTGAAGATCGTATCGTACATATTGCTCGTGCCTCTGGCCACGTGACTTATCCTTCACATTTTATGCTGGTTGCTACGATGAACCCTTGCCCTTGTGGTTATTACGGTGACGACAAGCGTGAATGTATCTGTACACAACAACAAATATTGTTGTACCAGAAACGTCTATCTGGACCATTACTGGATCGCATTGACATGGTCGTGCCAGTCGCTCGCGTACCACGTGACGAGTTGTTTACCGACAAAACTAACAGGGAGAAATCACGTGCTAATGAATGGCGAGAACAGATTAAAAATGCTCGCGTAGCTCAAATCAAACGTCAGAAACGACCGAATTCTGCTTTATCTAACAAACAACTTGAGAAGTTTGCCATTGTAGACTCTCAGGCAAAAAATCTCCTGTCAGCAGCAGCAGCTGAACGCCTTAATTTATCGGCTCGCGGTTATTTCAAAGTCCTACGAGTCGCTCGCACTGTCGCTGATTTGAACAATCACGATCAAATCACTACTCAGGACATAGCCGAGGCGTTACAATATCGTCAAACCTAATAACCTCTTGCGTTCCTCTATCAACTCTGCTACAATATCTCAGCAATATTAACTAAATTGTCAGGTAAGGAGCTATATAGCCAACGATTCGGTGCGAATCAACAATGAAATTCGTGCGCGCGAACTGCGTGTTATCGGTGAAAGTGGTGAGCAACTTGGTATAATGTCCAAGTTTGACGCCCTCGATGCCGCTCGCTATGCAGGACTTGACCTTGTTGAAGTTTCGCCAGCTGCGACACCACCTGTTGCGAAAATCATTGACTGGGGTAAATACCAGTATCAAAAGATGAAAGAGCAACGGCGTAATAAGAAGAGTTCGAGTCATGGTGAGATTAAGCAAATGCGTATCGGTTTAAAGATTGGATCAGGTGATCTTGATATTAAGCTGCGCAAAATTCGCAAGTTCCTGGCCGATGGTGACAAAGTCAAAATTCAGGTGATATTTCGCGGACGCGAGATGGCTCACCCAGAAATTGGCCGCGGACTACTCGACCGTATTCTCGAAAGTTTAGCCGATGTAGCCACGACGGACCAAAAGCCTATCATGGCCGGTCGTAACCTGAGCATAATGATAAGGAGTAATTCTAATGACAAAGTTGAAAACACATAAAGGCACTATCAAGCGTGTTCGTATCACCAAATCGGGGAAACTGCTGCGTCAAAATGCAGCTACTCATCATAAATTGTCTGGGCAGACTGCTCGCGGCAAACGTGCCAAAACCGCCGACAGTGAGATCAAGGGTAAAATCGCCAAGAATATTCGCCAAGCGCTAGGAGCATAATTTTTATGTAAGTGATGAATTTATCAGATATGATTATTGTAAATTTAACAACAGGAGTTTAAGAAATGAGAGTTAAACGAGGAGTCGATGCCAACCGCCGACACAAGAAAGTTTTAAAGCAAGCCAAAGGCATGCAGCATAACCGAACGCGTTCGTTCCGGTTGGCCAAGCAAGCTGTCACGCGTGCATTGCAATATGCTTATCGCGATCGTCGCAATAAAAAGCGCGACTTGCGCAACCTATGGGTGACACGTATCAACGCCGCCGCCCGCGAAAATGGTACGACCTATTCGAAATTGATGGCCGGTTTGAAAGCCAAAAATATCGCGCTTGATCGCAAGATTTTGGCCGACCTCGCTGTCCGCGAACCCGAGGCCTTTACAGCAATTGCCAAAGTTGCGACGAAATAAATTTCCCGTGCTTTTATAGCAAAAATAACCTCTTCTGAGGTTATTTTTGTTGCCAGATCACCGATAAGCCGGGTTCTGTCGTGAACGACCATCTATCTACTACGCCCATTGCTGGACACATCTAGCGGGTTAAAACGGTCAGCCGACGAGCCGCCGGTACTCCAACCTCCTTGCAGCCGACAGGGTTTACCTCCTCCGCACGTCACCGTGCGTCGCTGTGGGCTCTTACCCCACTCCTTTCACCCTTACCCCTCACCACTTTTCGCAAAATCTCTCCTGTTGTAAAAAGTGGTGAGGGGCGGTATTGTTTCTGTGGCACTTTCCCTACGCTCGCGCGCGGTCGCCGTTAGCGACTGTCGTTGCCCTATGCTGCCCGGACTTTCCTCTCGCGCAGCCGTAGCCACGCCAGTAGTCGTTTAGCGGTCTGGCTATAATATTTTATCATATTTATTCATTTTCATCGAGTATTTTATTCACCAAACCATCTGCCATCCTATTGTACTCACGATGAATGTGACGAAAGTTGACGCGCTGAAATTGTGCTATCAGGCGAATAATACGATCGTGAATTGAACAAAACTCGCGATTTTTTACTGTAAATAAGCCATTCAGTTGATTAACCACCATTAAGCTATCACTGTAAAATTCCACGACTTTTACTCCCAACTCGATTGCTTTCTGCAAGGCTAATTCAACACCGATATATTCGGCCATGCCGCTATTGTTTTGACCAAGAAACTTTCCACCTTGTGCCACGATACTGCCGTTTTTGTCCATGATGATAAACGCCGCTGCACTCGGTCCTGGATTACCTCGCGATCCACCATCGGAATAAATTGTAATTGTTGTATTTTTATCATCGTTTTTTGAATTATCTAACGTTATCCCCGAATAGTCATTTTGTTTAGCATTCATACTTAACAGTGTTGCAGTAGAGTTTGTGATCATCATATGTTGTATATCTAACAACGATTTCCACACGTAGTGATCATATTCGTCATCCAGAGTAACACGCGACGCGTTTTCAGGCAGGCTAACTTCATAAATAATAAAAACGTATTGTAATTCGCGATCATCAGGGTCAATGAAGCTAACTACATCACATAATCGAATAGATTCGGGAAAAATTCCAGCATGAATTTGCAGTGATCGTTTGAGCGCATCAATAGGTTGCTCACCGCGATGCAACGAACCGCCGGGTAATTCATACAAACCCGCGATCGAAGGTCGACCGCCATGCCGTCTAAGTAGCAAAATTCGTCGATGTCGCTCGACTATTGCTCGAATTACTACCTTCTGTCTCAAAATTTCCACCCTTTCATAATATCAAGATGCCCCGGGACGCAGATAGAATTTCCTTGTACATACAAGGGGGTGTTCGCATGACACGACCACGGTCGCACCGCATATTGAACTCCCATTCTATAATTCGTTGGAAATCATATGCGTCCGTGGGACATATTTATTATAACAAATTATGCACCGAAAATCATCACGAAGAATTTCAATATCGCATTAATAATCGCGCCCAGAACGTAACTCAGCGGTTGACTAAGGATCAAGACAACTGCGAAAACGACCAGTAGACCAGCGTTTTCAATCACCGCCATAGCACGTTGAACGCCGCTCGGCGCTACAGCGTACAACAAGCGCGAACCGTCCAGTGGTGGAATCGGTAAAATATTGAATGCAAAAAAGCCGAGGTTGACCATTATACCCGCTGTTAAAATCTGCGCCATAATACCACCCGCGTAATAAAGTTCTCCACCCTGCACTGCCAGAACACCGCTAAACCAGGCGATCATAAAACAGATAAAAGCTAACACTAGATTAGTTAGCGGCCCAACTATACCTATTAAAGCCGCACCCCATTCGCCACCTTTCACTCTGTCTGGTCGGAATGGCACAGGTTTAGCACCACCAAATACTGGCATACCATGGACAAAACCACCAGCAATTACCATCATCACTGGTAGTAAAAGTGTCAGAAACGGATCGATGTGCTTGATCGGGTTTAGCGTTAAACGCCCTTGTTCTTGTGCCGTCGTATCACCCAGCCAATATGCTGTTAGGCCGTGCATTAACTCGTGCAACACCATACTGAAAAAAACTACGGCAATCACAATCACAAGATAAACTATGTCAATATCCATGCTAACTATTTTATCATTTTCCTTGACACTACGCCACCTCTTGCACATCAGGGAAGTTTTTGTTATAATCCTTTATTAAGATTAATAGTTTAGGAGTTTTTGATTATGGCAAGAGATGAAATCACTGGTAAACGCGCAATTAGTGGCAACAACGTTAGTTTTTCGATGCGCCACACCAAGCGCACGTTTAAACCGAATCTGCAAAAGAAAACTTTCGTCGTTAACGGCAAAAAAGTCCGCCTGACTGTCGCCAGTTCGACCATTCGCACACTGAAGAAAAAGGGGTTTTTGATGAATGGGACTGAGTTCAGCACTGAAGCTTCTACAAAGATCAAGAGTAAATGAATTAGTTGATTTTACGATGTGCGGGTTAATTCATAGATAGTTAGAGCTTCTGGTAAAATCTTGGCCTTGAACGCGGTATTTTTTTCGTGTATGCTGGCGAGTTCTTTGACGAAGTTCTCGACTGATTCTTGTGTCACTTCGTACTTAATTTGCGTGTCGGCGTAATGTGTTGGAATAACAACTTTCGGCGAAATTTGACGTACGATTGTTGCTGCATCGCGCGCATCCAGTGTGTACCCACCGCCACCGACCGGTATGATAACGACGTCTATCATGCCCAAATCTTCCAGACTTTCGTCATCTAGCGGCGCTGTTGTGTGACCAATTACGGCTATACGCACACCATCAATTTCAATACTATACATCGTGGCATTCTTCGCTTGTTCATCCGCGCCAATGTGTGTTCGTACCGGTATGCCGCGTATTGACACGTCGTTACGCTCATATTCGCCAGGCATCTCAATGATAAAGTTTTGTTCGTTGTGTTCGTTAGGTAAAAACTTTTTTTGGGTCATGAGAACCACAGCATCGGAATTTTTCATTTCCTTAACAGACACATTGTCGGTTGGATCAACTACAATTAAAACTTTCTTATTTTTTATAACGACACAGTTAGCGCCACGATATTCAACTTCCATTATTTTTCCTTTCTAGTTGTGTTATTTACATCATTTTCATCTGGTAATATTTTGTTTTCGTCTATAACTATTGCATGTTTGGTGTTTAAAACATCATTAATAAATTGGTCGCGCACACTCAGACGATAATAAAAATCATTGAATTCCAACGTTGTATACGCCAGGCTACCACCATTGTCACGTTCTAATGCTTTGACGATGTTCTTTAATTTAATCTGGCTAATATTATCGCCAGCAATTAGGATATCAACTTCGCTATCCGAACCATGAACCAATTTGCCGGTAAAAATAACTATTCTAACATCGCCGACGGACGCAAATTTTTTGGACCAAATAGTTGTCGAAACTTTAGTATCGCTGGCTACCGCCGCATCATTGGTGAATATAGCGCGCAACGGTTCATAAAATCTCTGCGCTACATCTACCTCATAATAGAGTTTATTTTCGGACGAATCTGCACGAATTACGCCCACACTAACCAAGTTCGCCAGCTCACGTCGTACACTGTTAATTTGCTCACCGATATCGCGCGTAATTTCGCGCACGTAAAACGCTCGTCCCGGATTGTTCAGAAACAAGTTAAGAAGTTTGACCCTCGTTTTTGAACCAAATAATGCATCTATCACTTCTTACCTCCTCTCCTCTGTTGACTATTTTATCACAATCCCGCTAATTTGAGCAAATTTTTTGTTCATTTAGAAACTTTTTACCTATAGTATTTTTTCGATTTCTTTAATATTAGTTATGTTATGTGTCGCTAGGTTATTTTTAATTCTAATATTATCTGACTTAATCCAAATCGTATCAATACCAGCTTTCACGCCCAAGATAATATCTTTTTCGTAACCGTTTCCAATTAATACGCAATCCTCTGCCCTGAATTTTGATAGAATCGTAGTTAATGATTTCACATTTGGTTTTAGGTAATTTCCGTCCACGCAAATAACTTCGTCAAAAAACTTATCCAGACCAATTAATTTTAACTTACCAATTTGCACATATTTAAACCAATTCGTTAAAATAATTAGTGTGTACTCTTTATTTTTTGAATAAGTCAGAATTTCACTTGCGCCATCAATTTCTCTCGCCGCCCCTATAGTTGCGTCAAAAAGAGCACGTATCACCGTATCTATCGACAAATTATACTTTTTGACAAAAGGACATACCCCCCCCCGTAACAAATTTTTAGTCTCTCGCATAGTAACTACTTTACCACTAAAGTGTTTATCGAACGCTCTAAAGAAATTCATTATTTCACTAATCACTTCTGTCTTTTTCGACAAGTCCAACCCCAATAAATCCATGAAATCATCGTGACAGTCCATCGTCTCGAAATCAAGGTCGACAAGAGTGTTGTCCAAGTCAAAAATTATAACTTTTTTCATTTATGTGCTACTCCTCGTTGTTTTACCCGTTGTAATTATTTCTGATAGGTAGTTTTCCGCATGAACCAACTCCAGCCATTTAATCTCTGGGTTGCGTCGAAACCAGGTCATTTGTTTTTTCACTAAGTGCCAATCATCAGTTTGAACAAGTATCATCGCCTCATCACACGAAATTTCGCCATTCAGCATGCGGTGTATAATCGGATAAATATTCGATTTCATGGATTCTAAATCAAAGGAATATTTTGTTGTTAGATTCTTCACCTCGTCGTACAACTCATCACAAAACATTTGTTCAGTGCGGATTTTGATACGCTCTTTTAATTCGTCTTGGTCTATTGTGATCCCCACGACATGGGTGTCGGTGCGGATTTTTTGGCGATTATTTTTTACAACATTTTCCCGTTCAATAGCACGTATTAAGTAGCGTTTGTTCTTATGGTTTTCCGGTAGTAGAATGTTGTTATTTTTACAATATTTTTGCAATTCTTCTATCGTCATTTTGTTCAATCTAACGCGCAAATCCGGGTTCGCGTCGTTATTGAATTCATAGTCAAAAATCACACTATCAATATATAGACCCGACCCACCCACCAGGAACGGGATTTTGCCGCGTGCTCTAATTTCTTCGATTTTAGCGTTAGCGTACTTTTGAAAATCCGCCACAGTAAAACGTTCATCTGGTTCGACTAAATCGATACCCCAGTGTTTGATTTTCTTTTGTTCGTTGGGGGTTGGTTTAGCTGTGCCAATATTCATACCTTTATAAATCGCGCGACTATCTGCCGAAATAATTTCACCGTTAAATTTTTTTGCTAATTTAATCGCCAAGTTTGTTTTGCCACTGGCTGTTGGGCCAACAATCACAATCAGAGGTCGGGAATCCATCGTCGTTCCTCGAAATCCACTATTTTGAAATCCTTGATTGGTACGTTCTCGATTTCTAAATCCTTCTTGTGACCCTCTTTGCCACCTGGGTAGCCGCTTGCCAGACCGCCAAACCGATTAACCACCCGCTGCCACGGCAAATCTGGGTCGCCGAAATGCGCCAGCCCGCCAACAATCCGCGCCGCGTATGCTTGCCCGCAAACAGCCGCGATATCACCGTAAGTCATTACACGACCGTACGGAATTTGCGCCACCACTGCATAAACTCGCTCGCGAAAATTCGGATCATTCATGTTAGACTCCAAAGTAATCTGCTACCCCCCCCCAGTCAGCCACGCGCGTCACGCCAGGTGCGATTTCTACGTCACGATTCCAACCATAATCACCGAATAATATACTTTCAATGCCGCGTTCTGCCGCCGCGTTAGTGTGTTTGGGTTGGTCGTCAATAAAATACATCGCGCCAATTTCTTTGACAATATCACCCTTGTTCCGCTTGCCTGAATGTCGATCGGGGTTGTCGTAGTTGCCCGATAGGAAAATCTCTTCTATCATTGGAAAATTTCGATTAATCCAAGTTGTTGTCGTATCTAGTATAAACAGCGGTCGCGAAGTCAGCACAACTATCTTGTAACGAGTGGTCAACTTGTCCAATGCGGATTGAGCACCACGCATTACGGACAGATTAGGATAAATTTCAGGATCGGCAAAAATCATTTGCGCTCTGCGTATCGTTTCGTCGACATCCACTCCCCACATTTTGGCCCACCAATCATCGTAATCGTCCAGTGTTAAATTACAGCCCAGATTTTTGTTACTATACTCAATAATTTTCGGCGCAAGGACCGTCAGCACGTCATCAATATCCACCGCGATAATCGGTTTGTTGCTCATAATGATGATTTACTTACTCGGCTGCGGGCTTCGTTGGTAATAGACTTAATTATCTCTTCTGATGTGTAAACATGCTTAGCTGCGTTATTCGCTACCAAATCTGCACGAATGCGTAGTGGCAATTTCCCGCTTTCGACTTCTTTCTCGCCGATTACGACCGAATATGGTACTTTCCAAGTTTCCGCCACACGGATTTTTTTACCAATTGAATTATTACTATCATCAATAGTCGTTCGTATGCCGTTTTCAAACGCTGCTTCGTTAAGTTTTGTTGCGAAATCTACAACGTTTTTGTTGTCATTAACAGTGATAATTCTCAATTGCTCCGGCGCACACCAAATTGGGAATTTGCCAGCGGTATGTTCGATATAAACAGATAGAAATCGTTCGATTGAACCCAACAAAGCGCAGTGGATCATCACCGGTCGCGCAATGTTTCCATTCTCGGTCGAATATTCCAATTCAAAGCGTTCAGGTTGAACAAAGTCGAGTTGCGCTGTAGCTAATTGATGCTCGCGACCAATAGCGTCGGTAGCCATAAAATCAATTTTCGGCCCGTAAAAAGCCGCTTCGCCTTCCTGTTCGTAGAAATCCAAACCCGCGGTCACTACTGCGTCCTTTAGTTGTTTTTGGGCACTTTCCCATAACTTCACGTCACCAAGATAGGCGTCAGAATCATCGCGATATGACAAACGAACCCGCAATTTCATACCGACTGTTTTGTATAATTGATCAACCGCGTTCATTAGGATATTAATTTCGGTCTCGATTTGATCCTGCCGACAGAAAATGTGACTATCGTCCTGCGTCAAAGCGCGCACGCGACTCAAACCGCCCAATTCACCTGATTTTTCATCGCGATAATCCGTTGTGGTTTCCAAATATCGTATCGGTAAATCGCGATACGACCGCGCTTGCGACGCGTAAATTCGCGTGTGGTGCGGACAGTTCATTGGTTTCATGGCGAACTTGTCGTCGGTTTCTTGTGATTCTACCAGAAAAAGTTCACCTCCAAATTTTGCCCAGTGACCAGATTTTTCGTACAGCGCTGTTTTAGTGATATGCGGCGTCCAGACTTTTTTAAAACCATAATGTTCGCGCAGTTCGTTAGAATAACGCGCCAACTCTTCGCGTAGTACCGTACCACGCGGCGTGAACAGAGGTAGACCAGCCCCAACCATGTCGCTAATCACGAACAAATCCAACTCACGACCCAACTTGCGATGATCGCGTTCTTTTGCCTCTTCTTGTTGTTTCAGATATTTTTCCAACTCGACGCCCGTCGCGAACGCCACACCGTAGATTCGTTGCATCATGGTATTTTTTTCATCGCCACGCCAATATGCGCCAGCTACCTTGGTTAATTTAAAAGCATCCGCTGGAATCTCGCTCGTATTGGCTGCATGACCACCGCGACAGAGGTCAGTAAAATCGCCGTTGGTGTAAAACGTGATGGTCGCGCCCTCCCCCTTTAGGTCGTTTATTAGTTCCGTTTTGTATGGTTGCTCGGTTTCCTTTGCCCACCTCGCAGCTTCGTCCAACGATTTTTCCTCGCCAATGAATTCTTGTTTTTCGGTTATAATTTTCTGCATTTCTTGTTCAATTTTCGGTAAATCATCCTCGGAAATTTTGATATCACCAAGATCGAAATCATAGTAAAAACCGTTTTCGATCACCGGACCGATACCCAATTTTACATTTTTCACCCCATAAATTCGCCGCACCGCCGCCGCTAGAACGTGCGCCAAACTGTGTCTGATGTTAGAAAGTTGTTCTTCGTTCATATTCTCTCCTTGCCTTGATAATTTGCTTGATTTTCTAATAAAGTAAAAGTATTTAACCCCGAGGGGTCGTCGTGTGTGTCAAGTGAAAAATCCGTCTCATGACATCTATTTTATCACTTTTTGAAAAAGTTTGGTATAATATTCTCGACTGGGGGTCGGTAGCTCAGTTGGCTAGAGCGCGTCCTTGACGTGGACGAGGTCCGGGGTTCAAGCCCCTGTCGACCCACCAAGTAGATTGGAGGGTTATCGTGATTATCATTAAAAACCTCACAAAAAAATTTGGTTCAAAGGTTGCGGTTGACAATATTTCTGTAGCGATTCCCGAAGGTAGAGTTATTGGTTTTCTTGGCCCAAACGGTGCGGGTAAAACGACGACTATGAATATTATCTTGGGATTGGAAAAACCCACAGCTGGTGAGGTAAAAATTGACGGTAAGAATTACACTGAATTAAAAGATCCGCTACGAGTCGTGGGCGCTATAGTCGGTACGAATTTTCACAAAAATCGTTCTTTACGGGAACATTTGAGATTTTTGACGGTTGTGGCTGGTATTCCACGAAACCGCATTGATGAAGTTTTAGAATTGACTGGTTTAACTGATGTTGCAAAAAAACCAGTCGGAAAATTTAGTCTCGGTATGACACAGCGTGCAGGTATCGCTGCAGCGATTTTGGGTGAACCGAAATATCTCATCCTCGACGAGCCAGTCAGCGGTCTTGATCCAGAGGGAATCATTTGTGTACGCGAATTCTGCAAAGCTTACGCAGCGGCTGGGCACACTGTACTTATTTCGTCGCACTTGATGAGTGAGGTCGAACACACAGTTGACGGGGCGATTATTATTGGTCGTGGCAAGATTATTATGACTGGTACGCTAAAAGAAATCTTAAGAAAAACCGAAACAAAAACTCTTGAGGCGGCGTTTATTAAGTTGACCGCCAAGGAGGTAGAATTTAGAGCTGGCGAACTACCTAAATTTAGCGAAGCTGAAGGGGGAAAATAATATGTGGAAACTATTAAAATCTGAATTCATCAAAGCGCGCAGTCTCAGGTCGATTCGGCTTTTGTGTATTTTTGGTATCTTGATTTTCGTTGCACTGGCGCTCGTATCAGTACAAAACTTGTTAAATGCGAAGTCACTTTCCGATATCAACACATACCAAGATGTTGCGCGGTATCATCGAGATACTGTGCAGGTTCTCTGGTCTTCTGTGAATGGTGCAATACCGATTATGTTCCAGATAATCGTTGGGATTTTGGCGGTCCTGCTCGTGACGAACGAATATGTGTCTGGTACAATTAAGAGTTCTTTGATGGCTACGCCACGTCGTTTTAAATTGTTCGTCGCCAAACTGATTTTCACGCTCGCTTTGATAGCAACACTAACCTTCGTTCTGCAAATTCTAGCGTTCGTTATTGTCTGGTGCTTTCAGAGTGGTCGAATAACTGAGGTTGGTTTATGGGCATCACTAACGCAGGATTTCGCAACTAACTGTCTAGCACCAGTTTTGGCCGTTACACTCAGTAGTGCAATTTGGTTCGGTTTTGCTTGGATTATCAGAAATTCTACTGGTGCAATTTTATTAGGGATTAGTATGGTTCTAATCCTGACGGCTTTAATCAATATGGTATTTGGTTGGGAGCATGGACCCGAAATTAACAACTGGATGCCACAAGGGTTTTTCGACCAGGTTTTTGATCCTAGTAGTTCTAGCGTCTGCTCGATCACGAAGAAAGAAGAGCCGTGCTCCGATTTTTTGCGCGGCGTTATTGGACTAGGTTCTTATACAATTTTAACATTAGCCGTTAGTGCGTTAATTTTTCAAAAAAGAGATGCTTGAGATTAAGTACGGATCGTGGTACCAGCGTTGCCTTCTAGGGCGGCTTGGGCTTGTTCGATTGATGTAATAATTGCAACGTTTTCAGGGCGGAATTGAACAAATTCCATGGCCGCTTGTACTTTGGGTAACATTGAGCCAGGTGCAAATTCGCCCGCATCTATGTGTTGTTGTAATTCTGACAACGACACTTCGTTGAGTGGTGTTTCGTGATCGGTATTGTAACCGATGGCCACCGCATCGACTGCCGTCAGAATCAACAATATGGATGCGTCGACTATTCGACCCAGCAGAGCCGCGGCAAAATCTTTATCGATTACCGCGTCAACGCCCTCTAAATCACCGTTGTCGTCAAATACCGGCACTCCGCCGCCGCCGGTCGCGATCACCAACACGCCGCTGTCCGCCAGACCGCGAACGACGCGTTTTTCGACGATATTCACCGGTCGCGGACTAGGCACTACCCTTCGCCAACCGCGACCAGCATCTTCTTTGACCGTCCAGCCACGCTCGGTGGCCAATTTTTGCGCTGTCGCTTCGTCATAGAACGGGCCGATCGGTTTACTGGGGTCCAAGAACGCCGGGTCGTCACGGTTAACTACTGTTTGCGTAACGACCGTCGCGACGTCTTTGTCGATATTTCGAGCGCGCAGTTCATCACCAATCGCCTGTTGCAGCCAATAGCCAATTTGGCCCTGACTCATGGCGCCGTCGGTTTCCAGCGGCATGCTTGGCGCCGCGGCAGTTGCGCAATTTTCTTCGTGGAGCAAAATCGCACCGACCTGTGGTCCGTTACCATGACCGATTATCAGATCATGTCCAGCCTCAACCAAACTAATCAACCTTTTCGCCGTCAGACTGGCAACTTTCTTTTGTTCTTCAGCCGTTGCCGCACCATCAATCTGGAGCGCGTTACCACCAAGAGCGATTACGATTCTGCTCACTTGCTCGCCTTTATCCTTTCTAAATTTTAACCAACTAGCGTGGCGTAGCCACCCGTGGCCATCCAATACACGCCGTAAATCGCAATCGCAATCAGCGCCACGGCTATAACACCCTCCCAAGTCTTGAATATGGTCTTAGAACCGTGATCCTTGCGTGCCCAGATATAAATAGGTAGGCCAACCGCATATAAAATTACCATGGTGAGGAGGTACTCCAAACCGCCCGCGTACAGTAGCCAGGCCGCATAGATTACCGCAACTAGGCCGACCGTAATGTTCCATCCGCGTCCAGCCGTGCCACGTTTTTCTTTCCACGATTCTTTGAGCTGAAACAGTGCAGAAAACAGATACGGTAGCAAGATCATCGACGCACACAAACTAAACATCAAATTATACGGTCGATCGCTGATAAGGAACGAAAACACGAAAACTTGCGTCACGATAGTTGTGACCAGTAGTGACAGCCACGGCACGCCCTTTTTGCTTTCTTTGGCAAAAACTTTCGGGAATACGCTCCGCTTGGCCGCGCGATACGGTAGCTCCAGCGCGAACAATGTCCAAGCCAGCCACGCTCCGACCACCGACACAATCACACCAATATTGATTAACACCGCGCCCCATTTACCAACGATAGATTCCAGCAAACCGCCCATCGCCGGTTCTGACAGATTCACCATGTCGCCAGATGTCATTGCGCCAAACGACAGCACCGTGATCAAAACATACAGCGCCAACACCGTTACGAAACCAAGCGCCGTCGCTTTGCCGACATTTTTACTCTGGTCGGCGCGCCCACTTAGCACCACTGCGCCCTCGATGCCAATGAACACAAACACCGTTGCGAGCATCGTGCCCTTGACTTGATTTAGTAGTTCGCTCCATTGAACCGCACCGTTTTTCATAGCTTCGCCCCACAGGTCGCCGCGGAAAATATTGAGTTTAAAAGCCGCGATCAGTGCAATAACAAAGATAACCAAAGGTACAAACTTCGCAACTGTCACGATAATATTCATGAAACTGGCGTTTTTGATACCGCTCATAATCAGCGCTGCAACCAGCCACAATCCGACGGAAGCGCCGATAACTGCCGCTAAGTTATATCCGTCACCGAATATGCTGAAAAAGTATCCCAGCGCGCTAAACGTCATGGTCGCATAAGCCACATTACCAATCCACGCCGAAATCCAGTACCCCCACGCGCTGTTAAAACCCATGAATTTGCCAAAACCAGCTTCGGCATAACTATAAACTCCCGCCTCCAACTCTGGTCGTTTTTTGTTCAAATTGTAAAAACTGTACGCCAACGCGCCCATGCCGATACCAGCAATTACCCACGCGATGATAACAGCCATGATGCTAGAATCGATCGCCATCTCTTTCATTAAATTGAAAATGCCACTGCCGATAACACTACCCATCACCAGCGCCGATAGTGACAACAGCCCTAGGCGCGGCATTTTGAGCCGACCCCTAGCCCGTTTTATTATATTTTTTGTTGCCATCCTTACCCCTTTCTTATAGTAAATTGTTTTTACCGATTGTTGTTTTTTTGACATCATTATGATCTGTTGTCTAGCGCCTCCCTTATAAAATTATAACGTTAAAGCCATCAAGGCCTTGATCGTGTGCAAACGATTTTCTGACTGGTCGAAAACGATGCTGTGAGGGCTGCGGAAAACTTCGTCGGTCACTTCCATTTCGCCAAGTCCGAACTTTTCGTAAACTTCGCGCCCAATGACTGTGTTTTGATCATGGAAGGCCGGTAGGCAGTGCAAAAATTTAACATTCGGATTGTGCGTCGCCCGAACCACGTCCATGTTGACCTGGTAGTTACGCAGTTTTTCGATTCGATCGGCCATTTGATCTTCTTGGCCCATTGACATCCAAACGTCAGTGTAAAGGACGTCCGCTCCATCGACCGCCGCCATTAGATCACTGGTGATATTAATCGAACCACCACTGTTCTCGGCGAGTTGTTTGGCTTTTTCAATCAATTCGGCCGGTGGCTGCAAAGAATCTGGGGTAGCTATCACATAATGTACACCCATTTTTGCCGCCCCGATCATCAGACTATTCGACACATTGTCGCTGCCGTCGCCAACAAACACCAGTTTCGACCCCTTTAATTTGCCCGTGTGTTCAATAATTGTCAGAAAGTCCGCCAGCACTTGCGTCGGATGAAATTCGTCAGTTAGACCATTCCAAACCGGTACGCCGGAGAATTCCGCTAGATCCTTGACTGTTTGATGGGCAAAACCGCGGAACTCAATACCGTCAAACATGCGCCCCAGAACTCGCGCTGTGTCTTCGGTCGATTCTTTCTTGCCGAATTGTGTTTCTCCCTGCCCCAGATACACCGCGTTAATGCCTAGGTCCGCAGCCGCCACTTCAAAAGCGCAACGCGTGCGCGTCGAGGTTTTTTCAAATAGTAGCGCAATTGATTTACCCTTGTGAGTTGCGTGCGGGATGTGGGCCTGTTTCGTGCGCTTCAGATCAGCCGCCGTATCTAATAATAACTGAATTTCCTCTGGCGAATAATCCATCAATGTCAAGAACGATCGTCCGCGCAGATCGCTCATATTTCCTCCCTGACTAGTGGCATGCTCATGCATCGTGGTCCGCCGCGTCCGCGTCCCAATTCGGCGCCGGGAATTTCTAGAACTTCCAGTCCATGTTCGCGCATGAGTTGGTTCGATACGTAGTTGCGGTCATATGTCACCACCACCCCAGGTGCGATCGCTAGGGTGTTGCTGCCATCGTTCCACTGCTCACGCTCGCTGGCAATCTGGTCACCACCGCCGGTTGGTATTAAATCAATATCATCGCGACCCATCACTTCGCGGATGACATCCATCAGATTTTCACGATACTCAATATTTATTTCACCATCGTCACGTCGCGAAAGAACAAAAATGTTCATTTCACCCAGTTTATCCATGATACTCGGAAAGATAGTAAATTTATTATAATCAACCACAGTAAGAACTGTATCAAGGTGCATCAGTGCGTGACTTTTCGGAATTTCCAGCGCTACGACGCGTTTGAAATCGCTCTCGGCCAGTAGTTTTGTCGCCATCTGTTCGATCGCGCCCGGTTGCGTTCGCTGACTAAGGCCAATTGTTACGGTTTCTCGATTCCATACTTGTTCATCACCACCCTCAATCGACCACCTCTGATCGCGATCGTACCAAATCGGCACATCCTGATCCTTGAAACGCGGGTGATGTTCCAAAATGTATTTCATGAACAAACTCTCGCGCCGCCGCGCTGGAAAATGCATGTGATTGATCGTCATGCCATGACCAATTGCTGCTGCATAATCGCGCGAAAAATACAGATTCGGCATCGGATCTAGATAAAATGGATAGCCACTTTCACAAAATTTTTCGCCGCCACATTCCACCATGGCCTCTAAACTGGTCGAATTTTCGAAAGCGATTTTGATATCTTTTTTACGCACACCAGCCATAATTTGGCGCACCATCGAGTGCGTGTCCATCGACAACAAATAATCCCTTAGCGCCGAACTAACTCGTCTATCAGACTGTTTCGAACTGCGTAACATATCATCCACGAAATGTTCACGCACAGATTCGTCGGCCAGTGCTTCCGCAGTTAACGCATCATAATATAACACTTCAGCACCACGTTCTTTTAATAAATTTGCGAAACGATCATGTTCTTCTTGTGCCACTTTCAGATACGGAATATCGTCAAACAACAACTCCTGCAGGGTGTCTGGCGTCAAATTTTCCAACTCAGCACCCGGGCGACACAGTAGTACTGCCCGTAACTTGCCGATCTCACTCATCACGTTTATTGGTCTTTGTTCCATTCTACCCCCTCCCCACTTGAGAATGTGTTAATGGTTATACTTATATTGTATAGCAAATAGGGAAAAAAGCAATAGTGAGTGATTTTTTCGAAATTTCAAAGAGATTATGTTTATTTTCCACAGTTTTTTAACAGTTTGAGTATGATAATCAGTCGTATTGTTTCAGTGTGTTTTCTCTCTGTTATTCCACACTTTTCCAAAGTTTTCCACGGATTTTTTGGACCATAATGACGAGATTTATATCACTTATGATATAAATTCACGTGAAACCTATCATTGACACATTTGACAAGATTTGCTATAATGTTAAACGCAATGAACAGAAGTTCAAGCAACAGAGGTCAAATGACTTCTAAGTTGTCCCAGTTCCACATTTACTACGAAAGTATCTAAGGAACGGTACAAAAACTAAATAGACCCTAACAGGCTAGAAGTTTACCCCACCCCACCGATTCGAAAGAATTAAAGAGGTGGGTTTTTAGAAAACATGGGGTAAAATTGAGTATCTTGTCATTTTTTCTTTATTGAAGGTATTTATTTAATTATTTCTTTATCGCTTTTTCAGTTACATCAAACTTTTCTATGTATTTACCGAGCAAGAGGCGAAACTGGGCAGTGTAAGCGCTGGCGCTACTGTACGCGATAGCGTTAATCGGCATCAGAATCCACTGTAGAATCATCATAATTCCCTTTGATTTTTTATAGCGCTTGGGACGCGGTGGTAACATGGTGACGCTCACACAGACCGTAACCATCAGACCGATAATAGCGATCTGTTGAATTTGCGCTACTACTAGGGGTAGATCATTAGCAATAATTGTACGATGAGCTGCTTCTGAATTAAGATAGAGTGGCACCCATGCTCCGATAGCTACGATTGGAGCAATACACGCTTGTGTTAGGTGAGCTTCTAGTAATCGGAAGAAACGCGACCAACCAGTGAAAAAACCAACTTTTCTGTCTTTTTTTAGCAAATTATTTGCTACATAGGCTATATCGCTCGCACCATAGGCCCAGCGTCTTAGTTGGACAAATTGCGCTTTAAGGGTTTTACGATAAGTCTTGGACAATACCGCATCCTGACCAACGCCAATGCGCAGTGGTATGACTTCGTAATCACCATCTAGATAGAAAAAAGATCGCCAATATTGATGCCCGTCCTCGACAATAGTGCGCGTTGACCAAAAGTTCATGCCGATCAATACTGACAGACCTTGCGCATGTGAAGCAAAATTTCTGAGCATATGTGGACGCATTGTACTAATCATGTTCCAGAACGAGTTTGATACAGCGATTACCCGCATTGGTGCTGGTGCATCCCAAATATTATTGGTGAATAGAGCAATCGGTTGGAAAGCTACACGTTGACGGTTTGGTGTCATAATCCACTCATACGTTAAGTACGAAAAATACTTCGCGTGTGGTCGATTATCACAATCTAGTGTTGTAATAATTACATCATCAGGATTGATTTTTTTATTCTTAATATATTCCGCAAAGTGCCGACCAGCAAAAGTAATGTTGGATCCCTTACCGATCACTTCGTCTGGTATATTATCAGGATGCTCAATAGTTAAGAGATCAGCAAATTTGCCTTCGTAGTCCTTTCTAACAGAGGCCACGGTCTGCTTAGCCGCCTCTCCGCCACGCTGCTCATAAGCGATTACTACGAACAAACGTTTCGGATCATAGTCACTCTCATAGAGCGTTGCTAGCGTCGAACCGAGGATATCATAACTTTCATTATAGAGCGCAATAATCACGCCATGGTAAATCTGGCTAGGACGAGGAAATTCGTTTTTAGTTTCACACAAATGTTGTAAATTTAACACGTGCTGATGCAAACCAAATCTGCGCGAGTGTAAATCTTTCTGTCGTTTTTCGATAAATTTGGTTGGATTTTCTAATTCAGTTAACCATTTTGACCAATCAATTTTTTCAGTTTTTCTTAATATTACTCTGCCCTGGATGGTGCGAAAAGCGATGCCAACTGCCCGCACGAACATAAATAATACTATGGTCAGCACGTAAACTGATGCCCAAATCGGGACTAGGATGCTGAGGACTATTAGAATCACGATAGCACCGATTGATAATGCCCCAGGTAAAATTTCAAAAAAACGATATCTGCGCGTGCGTTTGCCGTTACGCTTTTTGAACAGAGGTATTTCAATGTCAGTCATTACTGAATTCCTGCAATTTTGAGAATAGCCGCCATCAAAACCGTCGCGATGAACAAAATTACTATTGTTACCCACAAGAAGCTAAGTGCTAATTGGCGACCCTTGATATCTAAAATCTTTAAACTAATCAAACCATTAAGGAAAAATACCATAACACCAAAAATTATAAAATTAAACAGGTAGAACCACTGGTCGCGGAAATATTTTTCAATCGAAAATGCATCAAAACGTATTGGAATTTGTAGTTGCCTAGAATATACGTTCATTGATATCAAGATTACTAATACGACAACCTGAACTAGCATTAACACCCAGAGTGCAACGAAGGTGCGGCTCTTGGCGGCTTCTCGAAGGGTATTCTTGATTTTCATACTGCACTTTACTTTCTTTGTGGTGCGGATGCGGGGGGACGATCCCCGGTCTCAACCTTGGGAAGGTCGCATACTACCGTTGTACTACACCCGCATGGAGCCACCTCCGAGATTCGAACTCGGGACCCCCGCTTTACGAAAGCGGTGCTCTAGCCAGCTGAGCTAAGGTGGCATAAGAAGATTATAGCAAATTTGGCTCAAAACTAAAACGACTCCTTACGGGGCGTTCCGCTTTCAAGTGGCGGGCTCGACCGGATTCGAACCGGCGATCTCCTCCGTGACAGGGAGGCGTGATAGACCAGCTTCACTACGAGCCCATTTTATGCGAATCTCCCGGATATTTTATCAAAGATTAACACCTGACGCAAGTTGTCTATTGGTATTTTTTGTTATTTTTCAGCATCGTCGAATTTTGGTATTTTGATATATTCCTTGATTTTACCTGCCCTACGCAGTTCATTAAAGTCGTCGTTAAATCGTTTAAGGGTAACTTTGATCATTAAGTATTTAGTTGAATCATCCGTTTTTGAGTTAAGTTTCACGATATAATAACCATCAACACCTTGAATAATACCTGAAACCACACCGCTATTTAGCCCACGTGCTACAACGATTAGACCGTTGGGGTCGGTATCACCGACTTGGGCACTGACACCACCACCAATTTCGCGCGTTATTTCATCATCACTCATCTCACGTGCTACTGTTCCAAAATCGTCGCCGGCCTTGAGACGTGTTTCGACTTCAGCAATCTTGTTTCTGGCTGCTGTATCAACTGCGAAAGCTACTTTCCGTTCAAGCAACTGATTTTGCAGTTCAGTACGATAATCACTCATCGTCCAACCATAAAAACGTTTTAATACATAGTTTTCAAAATCGCTCCGGGTCATAGTTTCACCACTACTAGTCTTTAGATTAGCGTCGATTTCTGTATCAACTTCTTTGTTCGAAACTGTAATATCTTTGGATTTAGCAATTTTGGTAGCATAGGCCATTCGCTCAGCTTTGTTGAGTTCTTCACGTTTTAGATAATTGAGTTCCTGTTGGTCATTTTGGGTATCAAAATTAACTTTTTCATGATTCTCTTTGTAAAAGATGGCCGAGCGCACACGTCGCAAATAATCGGCATACGATACACTTTGACCATCAACATTAGCTACTGGCAAAGACAATATTTTGGCAGCGCTATAGAAAAAATCGCTAGTTGCTTGCTTTTGATATAACATGTACCACAACCAACCACCGAAGGAAATTATTGTAATAATTACAACAATGATAGTATTAACGATGATTTTGTGCTTGGTATATTGAAATGGATATTTGAATTTACGACCATCGGCTAAAATTTTTTCACGATGTTCACTCACAGTGTCATTAGTGATACGTGCGGGCGGTTCTTTTTTCCGATTACGTTTTAATTTGTCTGGTAATTTGTTGGTAATTTTTTGACCAACCATAGTAACTCTTTCTTTGACTTTGCTCATCTTTATTCCTCCCTACTAATAATTTCCGTGTTATCAAATTTATCTTTCTGTCCACCGCCAGCATTATGAACAGCATCCGACAGCGCATCGTAGACCCGCTCGCAGTGAGAGACTTTGTTAATAATCATATCGCCGACTATTGTTTGTAGAACAATAGTTCCAAAATTTAGAAACTCGCCGACGAAGCCAGGAATATTGTAGCTGATATTTTGAACTTTGGAAAGATTTAGATCAATAACACTTTTACCGAATAAACTTCTTTGCGAATTTTGACGAATTCGTTCGTTAGTAACAATAAAAATTGAAAAATACCAGATCATCCAATGATAAAAAAGAATAATAAAACCCAAAACAAGACCGATCAACGAACCCCAGAGCAGTTTGACATTACTAGACCAAATTAAAAACGGAACTGAACCCAGACAAAACGAAATCAGCAAACCATAAAAGCCCTTGCGCATAGCAATAATGTGCTGACGAAAAACGAATAACACCGTTTCGTCCGCATGTTGGCCAGAAAATTCTAATTTAGCCATAAGAACATCATACCACAACGACGACCCAGGTACGAGTCGAACGTACAACCTTCTCCCACAGCACCTGTTTCGTAGAAACAAGTGCTGGGCTTCGCTTAGGATCCCTCACCTGGTACCCCGGGCCTGAGTCGAACAGGCAACCTTTTCCTTAGGACGGAACTGCTCTATCCAATTGAGCTACCGGGGCACAGAAGGTGAGGGACTCTATCCATTGAGCTACTGGGCCATATTAGATATTTTACCAGTTTTCACTAGTTTGCGCACCCCTCTAAGGATCTCGTCGCGCTGTCGTCGTACGGTCTCCATATCTTGTGCTGGATAATTTTTCACCAGCCAAATCTGTACTCTAGCGTCGTTTTGTAGCCATTCTGGTAGTTCAGCGCGCGACACAAAACTAATAATCTGGCCAATTCCCCGCACTGACGCTGGTGTTATTTGGCGAAGTGGTGCTTTGGTCAGGTCCAGACCAACTTCGCGCATTACTTTTGTGGCCCGTGTTTCTTCCTTGAATTCACCTAAGGTTTTTTCTGGATACATGCCAACAGAAGTACCGACCGATTTAGCGTTATTTGTGTCTGTTAAGTGATTAAAAAACGCTTGCGCAATCTGACTGCGCCCTAGGTTGTGCTGACAGATGAAAAGGATTCTCATTCTAATAATGTTTGCAATACATTATGTCATCATTGCCGAGACTGTAATCACAGATTATCTCACCGTCAAACCATAATTTGATTTCGTTTTCAGCTTCGACTGGGTTCTCGCTAGCGTGAAACAGATTATGAATTGAACGACCCTCAATGTTAGCCACTAATGGGCTATCAACGCTAAAATCTCCGCGAATTGTGCCCATTTCAGCCATAAATGGTAGGGTTGGACCAGCTAATTTGCGCACCATATTAATAGCTTGGATACCTTCAACAACCATCGCTACGACTGGACCAGATTGCATGTATTGGATAAGACTAACTACCACACTATCGCCCAATTCTTTGTCATTATCAGTACCATAAGCATCTTTAGCAGTCAACGGCGAACCCTCAAGTCCTTTCTTGGCCTTGACGCCCAGACGAGCAACCCAAGCTTCATCGCTCGTTGGGTAGTGTTTTTTGATTAATTCTTCAGTTGGGATAATCATTTTCATCGCAACTACTTTGAGACCAGCTTTTTCAATTCGGCGAATGATTTCGCCAATTAACCCACGCATTACCCCATCTGGTTTAATCATACAAAAAGTGCGTTGATGTTTAACACTAAAAACCGTTTTGTTTAGTTTTGCGTCATAATCTTTGGTGGTATTTTTCGCCACGTTAAATCCTTTCTATTAATTGAGAATATTGTACCAAAAGTTTTCGTGTATGTAAATCTGTTTGGGATGTCGCAAAATGTTATTTTAATAATATTGTACGACATTGATGAACATGCTATAATACGGTTATGACTATCCAAAAAAGACATTATTTATCCGATCTGATTATGGATTTTATTGAAGATGTTGAACTGAAACATCCTCACTCGCCCAACACTGCGCGTAATTATAATTTGTATTTAAATCGATTGGTGGATTTTGCTGGTAATATTTTAGTTGAGGAGATCGATGGTGAATTAATTCGAAAGTATCGATTGTGGCTCAATCGTTTCACTGATGATCACAATCGTCGTTTGAAACCTGTCACGCAAAATTATCATTTGATCGCTTTGCGAGGGTTTTTAAAATATTGCAGTAAACGGGATATTGTAACTTATGATTCTAATAAAATTGAGTTGGCGACCAAGGAAAAAAGAACTACTGCTTCCTATTTGACGTTAGATGAAATGGCGCAACTTTTGGCAGCTGTTGAAATTAAAGATAAAAATTACTTACGTGATAAAGCAATTTTGAACTTGCTTTTTTCCAGTGGTATGCGAGTCAGTGAGCTTTGTCAGCTGAATTGCAGTGATATTAATTTGAAACGTCGCGAATTTCAAGTTCTCGGCAAAGGTAACAAAAATCGTCTGGTCTTTATTAGTCAAGCGGCCGCCGAGTCGTTACACGATTATTTGTACAGTCGTACCGACACTGCGATTCCTCTTTTTTTAAACGAGTCGCATAATATTGCAATTAATCATGATGATGAGAAAGTTCGTGATCAAAAGGGTGAGTATCGTCGTTTGACACCACGCTCAGTTCAGCGTATCGTTTCGCACTATGCTGCCAAAGCTGGCATTATTAAACACGTCTCACCACATACACTGCGACATTCTTTTGCTACTAATTTACTAGAAAATGGAGCTGATCTTCGATCAATTCAAGTAATGCTCGGTCACGAAGATATTTCAACGACCCAGATTTACACTCACATGGCTAGCCCACATCTACGCAAAGTGCATGAACAGTTTCATCGTGATCCAAAGTTACTTTAGATGTTTTGCCCGTCTGCCCGCCAAGCCCCAAATCTTTCCCCTCAACACGCAATTTTCGCCCGGTTAATCCCGGCAGTTATCCGCACCTGCTTTGTCCAAAATCGTCATATTTTTACAAATCTTTCCCGCAGAATCAACAGCGTAATCTGGCCACCATTGACCTTCATCACTACTATTGTCTGGGTTAAGACGAGCGCCCAGGCGTTTTAATGATTCACCAGCACGACCAGTCACATCGACAGCAGCTTGTACATTATTAAGATAAAGATCGTTGCCAGATGCATCTTTAGCTGATAAACGAAAGTGGGCATTTCGATAAATTGCTTGTAGGCGCAAGTAGTAATCGTATCGATCGGTATCGAACAAATAATTTGTACCCCCGCTACCGGGAACTTTTGGAATCGTAAATGAAATGCTGCAAGCGTAACCATCACTACTAACACCACTTTGACACCGTACTTGCATAAGAAACATCTTGGAGTCGGTCGCTGCATTTGGTTGATTTTTTGCTATCCAACTATCAAGATTATAAGCATCTGAAATTTTTCCGGCGCCAAAAGCATCCTCAGTTGTACTGGGTCGAAGTGTCACCGCGCGTGTATTCTCCACCAAATTATCAATCGTAAACGTGCCGATCGGAACAGCTACGAATTCTGCTCGCAAAACAGCTGGGGTCATTTTACCCCATTGATTAATTGGCGGTAGATTATTGCCAGCTAGCAGTTCGGCACTTCCTTCATCATCTCGGCTGGTACTGTGCCATTGCAAACGAATCGTTTTTGCTGGTACAGACGTACCATCCGCACTGGAAAATCTAAGTGGAATAATGACTGATGTACTTCGACCTTCCGCGCTACCATTGCTATCCAGAGATCCTAGATAATCGGGTGTCATCATAGTCATTTTAAGACAGAGATATTCTTCATTATTACCTCCATCGCCAACTTTAACACTCGATCCGGAAGCTGTCCGCTGCAAAGCGTGCATCAGTGAGCTAGTACCAGAAATTTCCGTACAAGTACTTTCCTCTATTGGTTTATCTAACATTCCACAACCCAGACCCCCCGACACGCAGTAACTAAGAATACGCTTGGCATCTTCGATACCAGCTTCGGCAGCTGCTTTGGCAGAAGCGGCCAATTCGTCATTAACTGTCTGGCGTGAAGCCATGACCATTACGCGCGAAAAACTAATTACCAGCACTGAAAACAGTAGAATAAATATGATAACCGTCAGAATTGATACTTGACCAGATTCTTTATTAGTACCTACCCCTACTTTGTTCATTATTCTAACCTCCTATATGTTATTATATCAAACTCTGCGAATGCACAATATTGGTTTTTGCTGGCTTTAAATACACCCTCAACAACTTGACCACATTGCCAACGACCAATGCCCGCGTTGTAACGTGGTTGATCACTATGATCATCATCTTTGATCCCTTCGGCCGAAAAGACCGCCTGGATGCGCAACAACCCAGTAACACCACTCACTACTTCGAATTTTTGGACAACTACACCAGGTCCGAGTAGAGCACCGATATCTGGATCGTTACGACTCGGCATTTCGCTGCCATAACAATATTTACCAGTACTATCAAGGATACGCACTAATCGCAACTTAGTGGTACTCAGATCAGTTTCTTCTGCGTACTGATTCATGGTCGAATCAACAGTATTCCACAGATATGTGATGTTTCCAACACAAAATCGCTGTTGACTATTACTGATCGTAGCGTTATTTTTGGAAAATCGCACTTGATCAATAACATCAGCGTTAATTTGACGACCAGCTTGATTGATTTGACTGATCCAAATTCCCTTGTTATAAGTTTGCATAATACTCAACATCATCGATGTTAAAAACAAGATGATAAAAGCGACAAAGATTAACGACATTGACAGCTCAACTAGTGTAAAACCCTTTTCTTGATGTTGTTTGGTAATAATAAGTTGTCGTTTCATAATTATGGCCCCAAATAAGTTATTCTTGCGTAACCGTTACCAGTTTGACCAATTTCAACACCGCCACTGGGATGCGGGATGCTACAAACACTACCATCCCCAGGACAAGTTATATAATCTGTAAAATTAAAGTTAGTAGTATTAACGTAACCCGAACCGCCGCCGCCAGGTATACCAGCACCACCGCCGAACCAACCGCCACCGCCGCCAGTAGAGTTACCACTACTTCCATTTCCACCTTGCCCAAATGCCCCAGCGCCATTACCCGACCCGCCGCTACCACCACTACCGCTCGGGATACCGTTAACACAACCACTAGTAACACCGCCGCCGCCCTCTGGGTTAGAACTAGGACCATCACCCTTTACGCCCACACCACCACTACAACCACCCCCAGCACCACCTGTTGCAGGTAATTTACCATTTTTACCAAGAGTTCCGGCGCCGCCGCCAGCGACAATTAGCACTTTGTCTCGATTACCACTTAAAGTATTCAGAGTACCACCTACTAACGCTATATGTGTAGCACCGCCACCACCGCCAGCACCCCAGCCGCTCGAGTGACCCGTACCACCACCATTCCAACCACCAGAGGTCGTCTCACCTGTAATAGCAGTACCACCACCCGCGCAGCCAATACTGACGTGTAGTACTAGTGTAATACCAGCATTGAGTTTAACTATTCCACGAGAATATCCGCCCAAACCTCCCGGAAAATTAACACCTCCGTCGCTTCCGGGTCCTCCTTGAGCACCCCAAACTTCCAATTTGTACCGACCGGTTCGAGCAACAACGTATTCTTGACTATTATTATTTGGACAAGGATCATTCGGCGGTGTCCAGGGCACTTTAAGTAGTGCTGTAGTTTTGTCCAAAACATAGTCGTAAATACGAACAACTGTGGTGCTCTGACTATCAACATTTGCCGCAGTACTACCGAGCGGCGTCCAACAAGCTTTAATATAGAAATCAATATATGGTTGTTGGTTGGTTTTCATGTCCTGTTTATAATAAACTGCGTCAATCCAGACACCTTGACCAGTAACAGCTCGTTGAATGCGGTTCGTACCATTTATTTCTTCAATTAAGTTATCGATCACCGTAATGCCAGAAACGCTGTTATCAATTTCAATATTTGGTTCAAGATAAAAACTACCCGGCACTGCGCTACTCGCATCACCGCCAGGATTCAGTTGGCAACGATTGGTGGCTTCGGTCGGTGCGCTACCGTCAACAACGTTACCGTCATAAGCTAAGTTCATAATCATCGCCCAATTAGTTTTGTCATTACGATAAACATAGTTCAGTAGATCCGTTTGAGTATTAATATCCGCTCGGGTTGCTGTTCGTTCTGCCGAATTCAGAATCGAGATCATCGAACGATTCATTGTCGCCATCACACCACCCACAATAATACCGAGAACTGTGATTGCAATCAGCACTTCGACTAAAGTATCACCCCGTTGATGCTTGTTCATATGCCGCATAAACTCCTTAAACTTCCGACGGATGGTGAAGTTGGACTACCGAAATCATAATATGGATCAGCTGGAACAATCGATCGGGCAGCTACTGAGCTAGATCCGCTATCGATACAAATTGCTCCACCCTTAAATCCAACTTGAACGTTTTTAATCATAATCGCTAATGGTTGATTAACTTTAGCAGTGGTCAGATTAAGAATCCCAGTACCACTAACTGGATTGGATGAAGCGAACGAGAAAATTAACACTGCACCGCTGATTGGACTGTGTAAAATAGCTAGTCCACTTGACTTGATAGGACTATCAATATCAGAAGTTGGAATCGTCCAACTGGTAGCAAATTCACCACCCCACGCTAGTTGGATGTTTTTTGGTATGATTGCGGGATCACTTGTTTTAACCTCGTAAAGACTGGAACTATCACCAATAACTGCTAATTCCATGCTGCGAAGTGCAGATTCATCACCCATATTAAAATACCGATTATCCGTATCCTCCACCAAAACTATATAACTAATTTTGATATTTTGACTATTTGGTACAAATTCAATTAATTTACCAATCGCTAAACATTTACTGTTGCCAGTCACATTTACGCCCGGATCAATCGTTCCATCGATGGGACATTTAACAACACCGTTAGTGCCCACCCGTTCGTTAATGTTAGTCCTAACTTCCTCATATTCAGCTTGAATCGTATTGCGTAATGTCGTCATCGTATCTTGGAATCGTTGTCGCGAGACCATTGTCCAAAGTCCAACAGTTAACAATATCAACGAGGCAGAAATAGCCAGGAATAATGCCACCTCAATAATCGTGAACCCCCGTTCTTTCATGCTCACATTATATCATAAGCATAATATCAGTACAAGAAATACTTTTCCACTAAATTAGTTAAGTTCGGCAAAAACAAAAAGATCAAAAAGGTCGCTAGGATGAGAAACGGTCCAAATGGAATTTTACTGTTTATGGTTAATTTTCGCTTGATAAGTAACGGTAGCATCGCTAATGTGCCGATTAGATTAGCGCCAGCCAAAACCAAAACTGCCCCTAGCCAATTGACTAACAGTCCAACTACTAGGCCGAACTTAACATCACCAAAACCAATCCATTTACCACGTGATATCAGATATAATAAACCGTAAATACCTGCTACTGGCAACATCGCCAGACCGATCTGAGTCAAAAAATCAATCAACTCCAACTGTTCGATAAAGATGTTGCTAAAAACGCTCAGTACTGTTGCCACGCCAACTAGCGGCCAGAGTAGTTTATTCGGTAATAATCGCCAACGTGCATCATAAACGAACAGTGCTGACATCAGCACCACAATCACCAACCAAATACCGAACAGCGCGAGTTGTCCCCAGTCCAGATTATGACCAACTATAATTTCACCCAATGGCCAAAACAAATAAGAACTAACAAACGCCGCCGCTACACTGATTTCGAGAATTAACGTTAACCAACCAATTGGTTTTCGACAGTAACGACATTTACCGCGCAACATTAACCATGACAAAATTGGTATTAAATCACATACCGCTAGTTGATGTTTGCAGTGTTCACAAATACTTCGACTTTTTACCCAATCCATTTTCCGATGCATTCGCCAGGTTAGCGCACCAACAAATGAACCGCACGCTGCACCAATTAGAGCCGCAAAAATTGCTATGGCTGCTGCCATTTAATTCCTTTGACCAAGCAGGCGGGACATATGATTTTTATAAGTTTCGACGCCAGGTTGATTAAATGGATTTACCCCCATAGTGTAAGCTGACAGAGCAATAGACATTTCCATAAAGTAAATAAAACAACCAATTTCATAGGCGTTTAGTTTGGGAATATCAATTAACATCACTGGGATGTCGTCTTCACCGTGCGCTAGTACTGTGGCTTCGTAGGCCTGTTGATTAATGAAGGATAGTGTTTTACCAGTCAAATAATCCAATTTATCTTCGTTGTTAGCGCCATCTTTGGGAATAATAATTTCAATTGGTGTTTCTTGAATGTTAACAAAAGTTTCAAAAAATTGGCGCTTGCCGTCCTGACAATACTGCCCCAGGGAATGAAGATCGGTCGTACAGATCATCGGATAAGGAAGAATACCCTGTCGGTTTTTACCTTCACTCTCGCCAAATAATTGTTTCCACCACTCAGCTACACCGGAAAAACTCGGTTCAAAACAAGTTAAAATTTCGACACCCAAACCTTTGTTGTATAAAATATTACGAATCGCAGCATAATCCATCGCGTCGGCTATCGATCGACCTTTAGCTTCTTTAGCACCATCCATAAGAGCGTTAATATCGACGCCAGCCACCGCAATTGGTAATAATCCAACAGCCGTTAGGACTGAATAACGACCAGCAATGTTATCTGGTACGACAAATCTTTCATAACCTTCCTTGACTGCAAAATCGTGAAGAGTTCCATCACTAGCGTCGGTTGTTACATAAATTCGACGATTAGCAATTGCTCCGTAACGTTCAATTAACTTTTCTCGTAAAATACGAAAAGCTAAAGCTGGTTCAAGTGTAGTACCAGATTTGGAAATAACATTAATTGACCAATTCTTACCTTCGAGTTTTTTGAGCACTTTACTTAGTCCAACTGATCCAAGACTGTCACCAGCGAACAAAACATCAACTGAACGATCATCGCCAAGTAATTTAATCACCGCCCGAGCCCCCAAAAATGAGCCGCCGATGCCGACAACTACTAGAATATCGCTATTTTCCCGAATTCGAGCAGCAGCTGCTTTGATTCGAGCGAATTCATCATGATCGTAATTTTCCGGTAAATCGCGCCAGCCGAGGAATTCGCTACCCTCACCCGTCCCATTCATAATTTTATCGCGGGCCGCTTCAACTTGCGGTCGGATGGTTTCCATTTCTTTGTCGCTAATGGACGATTTGGTGTATTGGCTATCAAACTTAATCATAATGAAAACAGTATATCACACTTCTTTTTAGCAAAAAACCCGCTTCCACCAGGGAGCGGGTTTTGAACTAACTTTGATCGTTTTAGTTAGCAGTTTGGCAGTAATATTTACCTGCACCACCATTTTCAACTTGGACAACAACCGCAGCTGAGCGCGTTGCACCAGCTTTCAATTTTGTATGACCATCACACGTTGCACCAGTGTAAACAATAATCGCATTGATGCTTGGATTAGTTGAAGTCGCAGTACCGGCAGCCGTTGTGGCGGCTGTGGCGGTGAATGTGTACGGATAAGTAACGACCAACCCAGTGCCACTACCAGCTACGACGTTGATAAAGTCCACATTACCCGACACGGGGTCTAAGTACGCACCGAGATCAGTAGTAGCAACGGCAGTACCGTTGTACACGTTACCAGTACCAGGTATAGCATTCTTGTTGGCAATTGCGTTAACCACAGCTTGCACGGTGTCAGCAACATCGCGCTTGCGAGCGTCATCACGTTGATTCCTCTGCAACGCCGGGACCGCCAAGAACACAACCAGGAAGATTAATGCGGCGACCGCTAGCACTAATGCGACCTCAATGATCGTAAAGCCCTTTGTTGCCTTTTTCTGCCTTCTAACTTTTGTCATATCGTTACCCAACCCTTTCTTGATTAGTTGTTATAATTGACTAAGTTATTGTAACGCAGATAATAAAAAAACACAAGCACTTCCTACCGTAGTTTTCCACAGCCTATTAACCAGACAAACTATAGATCGGCATCAGTACGGCAATCACAATAAAACCAATCATTGCTGCCATCACCACCATCAGAATTGGTTCGATGGTGGTCGAAATCGCTCGAATAGCATTATCGACTTCTTTTTCATAATAATCCGCAACTTTACCGAGCATCGCATCGATACCACCAGATTGTTCGCCAATCTTAACCATTTGAGATACGAACGGCATAATGTATTCTTCGCCAGATAGCGCTTCGCTGAGCGCTTTACCGTTTTTGACTTTTTGGGCTGCTCGAAGAACTTCTTCTTTAACAACTGCATTATTGACTGCATCAGCACAAATCCTCAGAGCTTCGAGGAGTGATACACCCGACGATAATAGTGTTTCAGCAGTTCGTGATAATCGCGCCATGTAAAGTTTACGAAATAGCGGTGAAAATAGCGGCATGTTCAGTTTGACAGTGTCCCAAGCTTTGCGACCACTCTCAGTATCAATCCAGCGTCTGAGTAGAATTACCGCACCAATTAGCATGGCGACCACAACATACCAATAATTAATCACGAAATTAGCAATACCCACTAGAATCTGAGTGGTGAGTGGTAGTTCTTTATTCATATCGCGGTAGAGACTCTCAACCTGCGGCACTAGAGCAATTAACATAAAACCAACCACCGCGACGATAACCGCTAGAACAATCGCTGGGTAAACCATCGCACCTTTGATTTTGCTCAGCATATCAGCATCGTGTTCTTGTTGATTTGCCAAACGTTCTAGTGATTTATCAAGCGTACCAGAAGTTTCACCAGCCCGCACTAGAGCAATGAAAACTTGGTTGAAAACTTTGGGATATTTAGCAAAACTATCCGCTAATGATCGACCACCGTTGACATCTGCTAGTACTCCACCAACCATACCCTTCAAGGTTTTGTTGGCAGTTTGTTCTTCGACCGTCGAAAGTGATTGCGCCAGTGGTAGACCCGCATTGATCATCGTCGCCAGCTGACGCGAGAAAATAACTCGATCCTTGGATGAAACTCGCGAACCAAATGATTTTAGCACACCAGCGTTGCTAGTGACGGTAATCTTGATCGGTACGATATGTTGTGTCATCAAAAGTTTCGCCGCTGCACCTTCAGAATCAGCCTGGATAGTACTTTTAATGATTTTATTCGTAGCAGTATCGCGAGCAGTATAGTTAAAGTTCAACATAACTTAACCCCTCATGATCCTTTCGAATTCTGCTAGATCAACTGCGAAGTTTTTCGCTTCATCATAAGTAATTTGTCCCGATTGCACCATCTGAGCTAACGTGCGATCCATTGATTGCATACCCTCTTGAGCACTAGTTTGGATAACCGAATCAAGTTGATGCGTTTTTCCTTCACGAATAATATTACGTACCGCTGAATTAGCAATTAAAATTTCTGCAGCAGCAAGGCGCCCACCACCGATCGCTGGTATCAAGCGCTGCGAACAGATTGCCTGGAGAATATTAGCTAACTGAGCTTTGATCTGCGGTTGTTGATGCGGCGGGAAAACGTTAACCATGCGATCGATTGATTGAGATGCTGAGTTAGTGTGCAGAGTTGCGAAAACTAAGTGTCCCGTTTCCGCAATAGTAATCGCTGCTGAAATTGTTTCGAGATCACGCATTTCACCGATCAGCACAACATCTGGATCTTCGCGCAACGCTGAACGAAGAGCGGCGTTAAACGAATAAGTATCATAGTGAACTTCACGCTGAACAATGACGCTTTTTCGCGATTTGTGGGTAAATTCAATCGGATCCTCAATAGTTATGATGTGTACCGCTTTTTCTGAATTAATTTTATCGACCAAAGCCGCTAAGGTGGTTGATTTACCCGAACCAGTCGGTCCAGTCACTAATACTAAACCGCGCGGGTAATCAGCAAACTTTTCAACAACAGCCGGCAGCCCTAGTTCGACAACTGATGGCATATCATTTGGGATTAAACGCAAAGCTGCCGCTAAGTTGCCACGTTCGTGAAAAGCGTTAACCCGAAATCGACCCAAATCACCAAAAGCGAAAGAAAAATCGAACTCTTTATCTTTGATTAAAATTTGTTGTTGATCCTGATCAAGAATAGAAAAAACCAATTTTTCGACCGTTTCGGCCGTTAAAACAGCGGTATTAGCGATTGGACCAAGTGCACCATCGACTCGGAGCATTGGCGACAAACCAACCTGCAAGTGCAAGTCACTAGCACGTTGATTAATGACCTCTTGTAGTAATACCTCGATGCGTACGTTATCCATTGTCCCTCCCTTTTCCTAGATAAAATTTTATCATAAGCGTTACCTTCTTGCAACCTATGCCATATTGGACGCCACCCGATTAACTTCTTCGAGCGTAGTCATGCTATTTAAAGCCTTCAAATAACCATCAACATGCATTGGGATCATACCCTGAGCGATAGCTAAACGTTGAATCTGACTCGATGTAGCATGTTTGATAATCAATTGTTGGATTTCCTCAGTAATATTCATCACTTCGTAAAGTCCGAGCCGACCTTTATACCCACCTGGAGCTTGCGGTGATTCCTTACCCCTAACCAGAGTAAAAGATGGAGCATCGACCAGCGGTAAACTATCATAACCGAGATCTTCAGACGCACTGGCCACTTCGGCCTCAGTTTTCGGCAATAGATAACCAACCACATCCCTGATTGAGGTACTTTCTACTTCGTTACTCTGATAAACTTCACGTTCAGCTGCCACGCGTCTAACCAAGCGCTGACCGATAACTGTGTTAACTGTCGACGCGATCAAAAATGGTTCGATACCCATATCGATCAAACGTGGTAAAATACCAGCCGCTGAATTAGTGTGGAGTGTTGAGAAAACTAAGTGCCCGGTCAACGCCGCTTGCACCGCTAGATTAGCGGTTTCACCATCGCGAATTTCTCCAACTAGCACAACATCTGGATCTTGACGGAGAATTGACCGCAGACCACTGGCAAAAGTTAGGCCGACCGCAGTATTAACCTGAATCTGGTTAACACCATCCATCTTGTACTCAACCGGATCTTCTAGTGTGACGATATTGATCTCATCGCTGAAAATTTCTTGAACTAACGCGTAAAGTGAAGTTGATTTACCCGAACCAGTCGGTCCAGAAGTTAACACCATACCATTAGGTTTTTTGACACCCTGACGAATTGTTCTGAGCGCCCGGCCGGCATAACCCATTTCCTCTAATTTGAAGGATGAACCAGATTTATCTAATAGACGGATAACTACTTGTTCACCCCAAACAACTGGTGAAATAGCGATACGTAGGTCAACTTCTTTGTCACCAACCATAACTGTAAATTGACCATCTTGCGGTTTACGATGTTCGTCAATTTTGAGATTTGACAGAATTTTAATGCGTGAAATCAACGCTGGTTCGGTTGATTTTGGTAGCGACATAACTTCTCGCAGCACACCATCAATTCGACAACGAATTTTTAAACGATCCTCGAGAGGTTCGATGTGAATATCCGAAGCTCGCGCTCGCTGAGCGTACTCGAGCAACTGGGTGAGAATTTTGCTAATTGGTGAATCCTGAATAAGTACTTTAACATCAGTACTCGATCCCTCTTCACCACCAGTTTTAGCGTTTTCTTCACCACTAGTTAGTTCGTCGACTCGGCTAACATCCAGGTGATATTGTCCCAGCACATTATTAATACCAGCTTCCGAAGCAACATAAATTTTAATCGGACGACCAACAGCATTGGACAAGAAATCAGTAGCTTGGACATTACTAGCATCCAGTACTGCTACAGCCAAGCGCTTAGTACCGCTATCGTTGGTCTCACCCAAAGGAACTGCCATGAAGCGTTGGGCTACGTCAACTGGCAGTAGCGATAGCACTTTGTTATCAATGATTGCTTTAGACAGATTAACATACGGCGTCCCCGACGTATGAGCGATAGCTTCAGTTAGTTGCTCTTCGCTGACCGCTCCAGTTTTTGTCATATAGGCGAATAACGGCTCGCCGGCCTTTTTGGCTTCTTCATCCAAAGCGTTAAGTTGATCTAACTGAATAACCCCCAGCTCAATCAGGCGTTCCTCAATCTTTTTTTGGGTTTCCTCGGTCAGGACGGCCATCGGTTACTCCGTAGTCGTAGTGAATGACGAGTTAATCGCACATGAGTTAAAAACTGTGTTGATGTATTGTCGATCACCAGTGCTGATAGTTTCACCAGAATTGTTTTCGTCATTTTCATTCGTCATACTATTTTGATTGTTGTCACCACCAGTCTTTGGACACCAACTTGGTCGATTAGCATCGTAAAGAATAACATTGTTTTCTGGTGTTTGAATATCTGAGGTAATCGATGGCGCTACCCTAACCTTTTCGTCACTTGGGGGTGGTAAAATACTACCAATAATAAACCAACTAACAACCGCCACCACAACCACGATGATGATAACTAATGCCCAATCAGATTTTTTCACTGCGCTACCTCCTCACCACTAGCAGTTGCGTTCTCATCAACTGGTATAGTTTTCTCACCCCACTGCCAGTTTGCTTTTGGCACGAAGTAAGTTACTACCATAATCTTGACCGTTCGAGCATTATGTTCATCACTGTCAATTTCCAACGATTGAATGGTGATCGGATGTAAAGAATACTCTATCGACAACAGAGCTTTACTAATATCCGCGTCTGTGGCATTAATTAATTCAAAACTCACCATCATAGTAACCGCCTGTGGATCAATTGAACCACCAGTGTTAGTAATCCCCAAATTACTACAATCAACACCCGTCATAGTGGCTATCGCATCTTTGATGCCAGCCCCCAATCCTGAAGGTTTAAAAATCATATTTATAAAAGCATACTCAACAGCCATTGAGTCGCATGATGATGGTAAAACATCAAAAACTATCTGCCATTTTTCTAGTTCTGGGTCAACTAATCCTTGAATTGATTTAACGTTAGTATTAGCGCTCAAAGCTTCGACATTTTCGCGCAGCAATGGGATGTTACTAATGCTGTCCTTCAGACTATTATTAGTCGCGCTCCATTCGGAATTAACTTTTAGTCGATAAGAAATACGTTGCCAAAAGTTGATTGACAACATCACACAAACAGTGACTATGGCGGCGGCGGCTGCCACGTAAATTATCATCTGTTTGTTAGTGGTAATGATTTGCTGGCGTTTTCTCACACCAGTTGCTGCGGCAGTGGTTGCTACTTTTTCACTCATTGTCCACCCCCTTCGGCCGGTTCTCGGTTCTCTTTGTTTAGAGTTTCATCATCCAGCAGACTAGGGTCATTTTGACAACCCTCGCCGATTGTACCATAAGTCGCACTCCAAACTTTACAATTGTCAATCTCAACCGCTTGAATCCGATAATTAGTTTTAAACATAATTGAGTTGAACACCAGGGTGGCCTTGAATGGCCATTTGCCAGTGGTTTCATCCTGAACACCCCCAAGAAAATCAAGTGTTGGTATCATTTCGGGAAACAGTTTCTGATCAGATTTAGTTTCACCTTCAATGACCGTACCAGAACCATCAGCTTGGTACTCTGAATATTTGACCATAGCATAATAGAGACGGTTTCTCAACATCAAACGAGCCATCACTGTATCAACCTGACCACCCAGTTCAATTTCGATACCGCCAGACGCAGCTCCTGTTGTTAATATTTTGATAGTTCGCCAATCAGTCCAATGAAGTCCGTTAATCGGCATAGTACGCCCAAAAATAACATCTAAATAATCCATCAATCGAGATAGTTGTGGTTGATTTTCTTTGATAGTGTTAATCTGATTTAAACTGTTTTGGACTGATAAATAATCAGTTAGCTGATTTTTGACTTTTTCGCGCTCAATAGTTTCAATGTTTTTATTAACTTCACCGATTAAAATATTTTTTTGAATTACTAATCCACCCATAAAAAGACCCAATAGGACCACTATAGCACCCGCTCCGATACTCACAAAAATACAAATCGTCATCACTAAACTACGCATGTGTTTAGCATGAAGTAATTCTTTTTTGACATCTGGCAGTAAATTTAACTGTAGCATTAGACGCCCAGCCTTTCTGCCAAACCGACAGCTACTGCGAATTGTGATGAAACTGATGCTAATTTGGCTTGTTGATCAGCTGGTACATTGACATGTTGCCAAGGTGTTGCTACTTGTCCTGGCACGCCAGTTCGTTGACTGATTGTATCAATAAGTCCCGGTAAAATTGCCGCGTAGCCACTGGTTAAAATCGCACCAACACCAACACCAGTATATTTAGTGGCAAAGAATTTCAAGGATTTCTGAATTTCAGCAACTAATTGTTCCATCGTAGAATTTACCGCGTGCAATAGTTGCCCTTCTAAACGATCTGGGACCACGCCAAATTTGAGTAGTAATTGTTGGGCTTGTTGTTCCTCAATATTCAAGTTTTGTTTGGCCATTTTGACCATTGTTTGAAAACCAACTGGTATCGAGCGGATTAGTCGTGGTGCAGTACCAAGGGTCATAACTAAATCAGTCGAATTATCACCAACATCGAGAATTAGTCGTCCGTCCTGAACACCATCTGGCAATAGTGACCGTGTTAACGCCAGTGAATCTGGTTCAATCGCAATTACGTTTAGTCCCAACCCCTCTAACAAATCGAGGCGCGCTTCAGTGAAAGTATTTGGTACACTAGCGACTAAAACTTCAACTTTTTGGTTATCGTTGGGTGATTCACCAATAATCGCCCAATCGATCTTAGCTTCGTCGGCCTTCATTGGTACATAGTTTTCAGCCTGATATTTAATTGTCGCGTTCAGCTCAGCTTTGGAGGCCACATTAGGAATTTCCACTACTGTTGCGAAAGTTCTTTGGGATGGGATACCAATAGCCACATCCTTAGTATGAATACCAGCCTGAGCAATCACGTTAGTAATCGCTTCACCTAAAAGTCGTTGATCTTTTTCGGCTGTTGATTCACTCAACCGAACATCTATTGGTTGCACACCAAATTGTTTAATATTCCAACCGTGACCACCGTGCGAGAGTTCTACCACCCTAAGCGCCGTCGTTCCTATATCTAAGGAAAAGAAACTGCCCACCATCTTATTTAAACTCATATAGTAGATTATAGCATAGGCGTTTTGAGGTCGTCAAGGCATTTTTTCACATTAGATAATTTATTAATGATACAATAAATATATGAACTCACTGAGGATTGGTCTTGTTGGGTTACCCAACGTTGGTAAATCTACATTATTTAATGCTTTGACTAATGCGTCAGTTTTAGCAGCTAATTACCCGTTCGCAACTATCGAGCCAAACACTGGTATCGTGCCCGTACCGGACGAACGGTTAGAGATATTAGCACGTCTCTATAGGACAGATAAGGTTATTCCCGCTACCGTGGAATTCGTCGATGTGGCCGGTTTGGTTGAGGGCGCGAGTAAGGGTGAAGGTCTTGGCAACAAATTCTTGGCTAACATTCGCGAATGTCACGCGATTTGTCACGTGGTGCGAGCGTTTGACTCGGATAAAGTTCAGCGCGCTGATGGTAAAAATTACACTGGTAATGTTGTTGAATTCGCCAAGAACGATATTGAAATTATTAACACTGAGCTGGCACTAGCTGACATCGCAACAATCGAAAATCATTTGCCCAAAGTATTAAAAGAAATCAAAACTGATGTTAAAATCCGCGACATCGCTGATTATCTCACGTTCATTCAAAATGAGTTGATGGCTGGCCGCACGCCAAAAGAATGGGATACTGAAAAACTCCACGGTTTGGATCTCTTGACCGCCAAACCAGTGATTTATTTGTTTAATGTTGATGAGAATGGGTTGACTAATAAGAAATTACAAAGTGAACTTCGCGAAATTGTTTATGCGGAATCGGAATTTGCTGCCGCGCGACTCGCGGAAAATATTGTTTTTATCTGCGCCGAACTTGAGAGTCAACTTCGCACTTTGTCCACCATCGAAGCCCAAGAATTATTGACTGATTACGGTGTTAACGAGTCAGGTCTCGTTCTTTTAGCTCACGCCGCTTATAATGTTCTTGGTTTGCAATCATTCCTCACTGCTGGTGAAAAAGAAGTTCGCGCTTGGACAATTCGTCGTGGTGCTACTGCTCCTCAGGCTGCTGGTGTTATCCACACTGATTTTGAACGTGGTTTCATCGCCGCTCAAGTCGTCGACTATCACGATTTAGTCGCTGCCGGTTCTGAGTTTGAAGCGCGAAAACTTGGTAAAATCCGCACTGAAGGAAAAACTTATGTCATGCAACCTGATGACATAGTTGAGTTTCGGTTTAATGTTACTTAACTTTATAAAAGTCCCGCTGGGCCCGCCTTAGCCCCGAATCTCTCCCCTCAACACGCGATTCCAGCCCGTCGTTACGGGTGTAATCGCTCTCTCCTCGTCGTAACTGCGGACGGTTTCGGAGAGAGATTCGGGGCTTGGCTCGTTTGGGGTGAAATTGAGTTTTGAGAATCGGGCAAATCAGGGTTTTATAAACCAAGTCCACAATTTGTGCTAAACTAATACATATGAAGAATCTTTTAAAGATTTACTGGTTCGCCGCCGTTGCGACCATTGCAATTTGGATTTTAGTCGGTTGGCAATTAGGGCTAACTGCGCTGTTCACGGTGTTCGTACTAACAATGCTCGAAGTTACTTTTAGCGCTGATAACGCTATTATTAATAGTCGTATCGTTACTACATTATCGCCGATTTGGCAAAAGTTATTCCTCACTTTGGGTATTTTTACAGCAGTTTTTGTAGTTAGGTTCGTTCTACCAATCGTCATGATTATGTTAACTAGCGGTTTTAGTTTTGGTGAAGTTATTACTTTAATTAACAACAGTTCCCCACTAGATTACTCTGTTCATCTACATGGCGCTGAATTATTGATCAATGCTTTTGGCGGAACATTTTTGATATTAGTCGCACTGAATTATTTCATGGATCATCATAAAGAAATTCATTGGTTCAAGCGGATTGAGCGTCGTCTAGCACAGTTAGGTCAGTTTGAAAATTTGATGGTTCTGATCATGCTTATTATCGTAACAATCACCTTTTTCACTGTTGATCCCATGTATCACACAGCTGTGTCAATAGCTATGATTTTCGCAATTATTCTGCATATTGGATTACAGCTACTGGGTACAATTACCAAGTATCGACAGAAAAAAGAAACTGTTGCTACTAAATACAAAACTGGTTTAGTCGCTCTGTCAGCTTTTATTTATTTGGAAATTTTGGATGCCAGTTTTTCACTAGATAGTGTGATCGGCGCTTTCGCTATGACCAACGATATTTGGTTAATTATGGCAGGTCTTGGTGCTGGTGCACTTTGGGTGCGAGGTATGACGATTCACTTGGTGCGTCATAGCACGCTGACACGATTTAAATTTTTGGAACATGGTGCACACTGGGCTATTGCCTTTCTTGGCGGTGTGATGTTAGCTAAATTGTATGGTGTTGAATTATCCGAATGGTTAGTCGGTAGTGTAGGACTCATTCTGATTAGTTTGGCAATTTGGTGGAGCGTTCGGCGCTAATTTTGAGTAAGTAAAATCGTTCTTTGTTTCCCGTTGCACCAGCAATTTCACTATCTTTTTTACCGCTGATGAGAAAGTATTGACGCGCCCAGATTTCAAAATCACGCAAAATTCGACGACGTTCAGTATCATTTTTGATCACACCAGCATTTTTGACTCGCGCAGTAGTCTCAAATTGCGGTTTAACCATGGTCAAGATTTTAGTTTTAGCACCAGCCAAATTTTTCGCCACATGTGGCAAAATCTCACGTAGTGAAATGAACGATACGTCGGCTAAAATAATATCGATTTTTTCTTCCGTTATAAAGTCACGAATATCCGTCTTTTCGTGCAATTCGATTCGCGGATCGCGACGCAATTTCGGATGTAATTGATCTGTACCAACATCAACAGCGATGACCTTTTTAGCACCGCGACTGAGTGCAAACTGAGTAAATCCGCCGGTGCTTGAACCAATATCCAAAACAACTTTATCGCGAAAATCCACGCCCAATTTGTCTGCGACCGACTTTAATTTCAGCGCTGCCCGCGACACGAATTGTTCATCACCTAATAATTCGATTTTTGCATCATGCGTTATAAAATATCCCGGTTTTGTAACCGTGCGCCCACCAACCTGAACCTGTCCCAACCGAATATAACTCTCCGCCTGCGACCGCGTGGTTACTAAACCACGCGTGACTAATGCTTGGTCAAGTCGAGATCTTATCACAATCTAATCCTTCGCACGTTCAACGTAACTACCATCGCGAGTATCAATTTTTAGTGTATCGCCGGTTTTAATAAACGCTGGAACTTTGACGATGATACCAGTTTCCATTCGCGCATTTTTTAATACGCTCGATGTAGTATCACCTTTGACCACATTTTCGGTATATTCCACCATCAGCGGCACGGTCGTCGGTAAATCGACCGAAATAACTCGTCCATCAAAGAATTGCAACTGAACTTCGCCACCTCCCTTGATAAATTTCGACACATCTTCGGCCGACCCGAGCGGCAACTCGAATTGATCGAAACTGGTTGGATTCATGAAAAAAACAGTGGTGTTGTCTGAATACAAATATTGCACAGTTTGGTTGGTCACTTCGGCCGCCTCGATTTTGTCCTGACCCTTAAAAGTTTTTGGTAAAACTGCACCAGTAATCAGATTTTTGAGTTTAACATTAACAATTGAACCACCCCGCCCCATAACTTTTTGAGAATATTCAACCACACGATATGGTTGGTCATCAATTGAAACAACCGTGTTTTTCTTGAGATCAGTTGGACTAAACATTATCGATTCCTAATTGGCAACAAATGGTAACAATGCTAGATGCCTTGCCCGCTTGATCGCTACCGCCAATTGACGTTGGGATTTAGCACTTAAACCGGTACGCGCTCGCGCATCGATCTGACCATAACTGTCGATATAGTGGCGCAGAGTATCCACATCTTTATAATCAAAATATCGCGGTGAAATTTTCTTGGTTTTTTTAATCATATGGTTCATTATCCTTTCAATTAAAATTCTAATTCTTGATTCTAGAATGGTATGTCAGTCAGATCGATCGGTTCGTCACTGACATCATCGATTGGTGCTTCGTCCATACCGTCTGATTTTTTGGATTTAGCAGTGGTCACTGGAACATCCGAACCACCACCGCGACCATCGCTGATGAAACTGAACTCTTCGACGATAACGTCGATAGTGCTGCGTTTTTTACCGGTTTCTTTATCGTCCCAACTGCGCTGTTGCAAACGTCCGCTGACCAACAGTTGACGTCCTTTACCGACATATTTGGCGATAGTTTCGCCACGCGTACCCCAGGCGGTACAGTTGATGAATGATGTTTCCTCTTGACGCTGACCACTCTGATCATTCCAAGTACGATTAACCGCTAACGAAAAACTAGTTACACTCTGTCCCGATGGTGTAGTGCGCGTTTCTGGGTCAGCTGTCAAATTACCGAGCAAGATTACTTTGTTAAATGCCATATTTCCTCCTTAGTCTACTCCTCTTCGATTTCAGTTTCAGTTTCTTCGTTTTCGTTATGACGTAATTTTTCTTCAGCTAAAACAGCTTTTACCCTGGAATCAACTTTTGTTAACAAATAACGCAACACATCCCCGGTAATGTTCAGCGCTTCACTGATTTTATTCGGCGCAGCAGCTGGCAAATCAAGTGTATAAACTCGATAAATTGCATGTGTTTCGCCAGCAATTTTATAAGCTAACTCACGACGACCCCAATCGTCCTCGGTAGTAATTTTACCACTAGCATCAGCGATGATTTTCGCCACAGTTTTCAGTGACGTTTCTATCTTAGCCTCGAGTTCAGATCGAAACAACACGACCAACTCGTACTCACTTCCTTTAATAGTTTTCTCTGGCACCAAGACCTCCTTTGGATTATACCTAAAACCCTTGTGCCACGGCTTTAGGAGGTTAATATTACTGATTTATTGTAACAGATCGGGGAGAATTGCGCAAGTGGTGTAATCTACCGCACCGACCCCAGACCAGTATCATAATTATCCCGATAAACCGAGTTACGTACTTCTTTTTTGGCATTATCGATAATCGTTTGACTACCCGGAATTTGTGCTTTGAACAGATTGATCACGTTGTTTAGCAACCCTGCGAAATTACCGTTCAGTTTATCACAAGTCGTTGTCCACAGTTTGGTTGCTGATTTTTCACTCACGTTACCTTGCTCATCTCTGACATATTCAAATACCTCAAAGAAAATCAGTTGGCCCGTGGCGCAAATACCTTGATGTGGTTCTTCGGTAGGATTTTCTCGCATAAAACCTGCTCGATTTAGAGCCGCCAGAAAATCATCAAACGCTATCTTTGTGTTACTTAGCTGTTCGTCATGAATTACTGATCCGTCATAACCATGATAGGTGGTGATTCGTCGTTGGTTAGCCGAAATCGTCATAACGATTGAATAATGATTCTCGTTAGCATTGACCGGACCACGAGTGCTCATGCGTACTGCTACCTGCTCGTTCGGTTCATTTAACAGTTTCTGTCCAGCACTAACTTCGCGCGGATTCGAACCGCCACCCAGCAGTAATTGACCAACCCAAACCACACCACAAACCACCACTGTTATTGCGACAATAACCAGCAGAACTGCGCCTAATCTGGTTGGTTGTCCACGTCTCATTATACATTTAATCTTAGCATATTGACGTTTGTTTTTCAAAGTTTATTATCATAGTTCCGCCCAATTTTCGCCTGATTTAATATCAACCTTTAACCGCACGCCAAGCTTGGGATAAATATTCTCCATAATTTGTTTCAACCCCGCTCCGACCGTTTCGACATCCGCCGGCGCACATTCCACCAAAATACTATCGTGAATCTGGAGAATTTGTTCGCAGATATCGCCCATTTCATCTTCGACGCGCAACATCGCCATTTTCATCAAATCCGCTTCTGTTCCTTGAATTGGCATGTTAGCCGCAGCACGTTTGGCAGCTTCACGCAATAAATAATTACCTGACTTAACATCTGGTGTTAAACGACGGCGACCAAACAAAGTTTCGACGTAACCGCGCTCCTCGGCCTTTTCAACAGTATCATCGATAAAATCGCGAATTGGTTGACGCATGCGAAAATAGCGCGCGATGAATTCTTTGGCTTTTGAAAAGTCCATCCCAGTCGCCGCCGCTAATCCGTGCGGACTCATACCATACAAAACACCGAAGTTGATCACCTTAGCATGACGCCGCATCTCTGGCGTGACGTCATCAAAAGCCACTCCGTAGGCCTCAGCCGCGGTTTTAGTGTGCACGTCAACCGTATCGTCCTGGAAATCCTCAATCAAATTCGTGTCGCCGCTGAGCGCCGCCGCTAATCGTAATTCAAATTGAGAATAATCAGCACTAACTAAAACCTTGTCCTCGCTGGCCACAAACGCTCGGCGAATTTCGCGTCCCAATTCGGTTCGGGTCGGGATATTCTGCAAATTCGGATTGGATGACGATAATCGCCCTGTCGCAGTTACATCTTGGCGAAAATCAGTATGTAATTTACCGTCCGCCGCCACTAGATTCGGCAACGCATCAACATAGGTATTTTTTAATTTAAGAACTTCGCGCACATCGATTATTTTATCAATAATTGGATGTTTACCGTGCAGTTTATCCAATTCACCACGTCCGGTCGAAAAATATCCCCGCATCGATTTTTTGATGCCCGTCGTTGGTAGTTTGAGTTTTTTGAACAGCACATCAGACAATTGTGGTGCTGAGCTGACATTAAATTCCTGACCAACCACATCCCAAATTTCGCGTTCTAATTTGGCGATTTTCCCGGCGAATTCGGCGCTTAGTTTACCCAAAATTTCCACGTCGATTTTGACACCACGCGCCTCGATTTTCGCCAACAAATTCTGCATCGGAAAGTCCAGCTCGCGCGCCAATTTGGCCAATTTTGGCATGTCGGTCAATCGCTTGGCCTGGTCGGTTGCGACGATTCTTAGCTGCTCGAGATTAGCGACTTTTTCCACCCGCCCCAAGAGAAATCCGGCGATTCGTGTGTCGAATTTTATTTCCGGCAAAGGTTTCTTTTCGGCCAATAATTTCTCGGCTAAAATTTTACCATCATTGACCACGATTCGACCGTCGCTCTCGGTAAAGAAAATTCCCGGCGCGTCCTCAAATTCCGGTTCTGACGCCACCGTGTCATCGCGCATGTAATCCGGCAACCGCCGCAGCAGCGACGTGAATTCCAATTTTTCCAGCGCCGCGCGCAATTTCGCCGCATCGAAATTTTTGACATCAACCGCGTCCAAATCCAATTTTAACGGCGCATCGCACCAAATTTTCGCTAGTTCGCGGGACATGTAGGCGCTGTCCCGCCCGGCCGCCAATTTCGTGCGCCAGGCCGGTTTTATTTTGTCCAAATTGTCGTAAATCGCGTCGAGCGACCCGTACTCTTGTAACAGAATCAACGCAGTTTTTTCGCCAATGCCCGGCACGCCCGGAATGTTGTCGGATGTGTCACCTTTCAAACTTTTCAGATCCAAAAACTGTTCGACTTTTAATCCATATTTCTTTTCAAAGGCCGCTACATCGAATTTTTCGAGGTTCGCCAAACCTTTTTTCAATGCATACAGTTCAGTATCGTGATCAACGACCTGTAACATGTCGAGATCCGAACTAATCATCACCGTGTGGATGTCGACCGCGTTGGCCTGCGCCGACAGTGTGCCCATGATGTCATCGGCTTCGTAATCGTCCATTTCATACATCGTCCAGCCAAAAGCGTCGAGTAGCTCGGCGAGCAACGGAATCTGCGCGTAAAAATCCGGCGGCGCCGGCTTGCGATTGGCTTTGTATTCAGGATAAATTTCCAACCGACGACGAATGTTGGTTTTCGATTTATCCCACGCCACTGCCACATAATCCGGTTGAATTCGTTTCAGTAGCTCCAGCGCCATCGCCGCAAAACCATACACCCCACCCGTCGGTGTGCCGTCCTTGGTCGTCAGATTCGGCATGGCGTAATAACCGCGATAGAAAATCGACTTGCCATCAATCAGCGCGAACCTCTTGTTCATGCATCTATTGTATCACGTCCAGAGGACAGCCGGTTTACGAAAGCAACTTTTTAAGATTATCAGCGAATTCACTTTTCAGGAGATTTTCTAAGAATTTCGATTTGTTATCCGGTATTTCGTCGAGCGAATACCATTTCCAACCAAGGCATTTTTCGGGTTCCATTACCTTTGGTTCACCCCCCCCCGCGCGTAATCAGCGGCGATGGCGATTGTGATGTAATGGCGGTCGTCATCCAGCATCACGTCGTTGGTTACACCCAAAAAACGCGCGTTGGTAATTTTAATACCAGTTTCTTCCATAACTTCGCGTTCGGCACACTCTTCCCAGGTTTCGCCGAATTCTAAATGACCGCCTGGTGCGGCAAACATGTTCGCCTGGTGCGCACCAATGCGTTCGCCCATCAATAATTTGCTATCCTTTATGATGTAAACGCCGATACCGACTCCTGGGCGTTTTGATTTACTGGACATGTTACTATTTATCTCCAAAATTGCTAATTATGTTGTCTACTTGGGCAAACATGCTGTCAAAATCGCTATCGTTCAACACATAATAATCAGCAAAGGCAATCGGCCCGCCTTTTTCTAGGTTTTCGATTTCTGACATATCACGCACTATAACATCTTTCAGCGCATATTGTCGTCGCGCATCCACTCGGTTTATTGCGCGCTGGTAACGCATTTTTTTCGGCACCACCACAGCAATGGTCAGAAGATCATCGCCAAATTCTTCACGCAAAAATTTATCCTCGCTCCAACTGTACAGTCCATCCAGTATTACTGTTTCGGCGCCGCCTGCCAGCAACTCATGTGCTTTGGCCGCTGCGCGTTTCGCCAACACCGCCGGTCCTTCCAAGCGCCGCATATCTTCGCGCACGAATTTTTCGTCTTTTACTACATCCAGACCACGCTTAGCTACTTCTTCGTAAACCATACCACCAAAATAAACTTTCGGCCAGTTGAATTTTTCAATCAAATATTCTACGACCACACTCTTGCCGCTGCCAGTCATGCCGACCAGAGCGATAATTTTTGGTGAATTATTGGAGGTACTCATATAATTTCCTGGTATCCTTGTTTTTACGTAATTTATTTAAGGCTTTGGCTTCGATTTGGCGGATGCGTTCGCGAGTGACGGCGAATTCGGCACCGACTTCTTCCAGCGTGTGCGGACGGTCGCCATCGAGGCCAAAACGCATTTTGATAATCTTCTTTTCCCGATCATTCAGGCCGTTAACCACATCTAGAACCTGCTCGCGCAGTAGTTCCGTGCTGGCGGCGTCTTCGGGTTTGATAGCTGAATCGTCCTCAACAAAGTTGCCAAGCTCGGAACTATCATCGTCATCACTACCACCGATCGTAGCGTCCAGACTCTGGATTTCTTGTTTGATTTTGAAAACATATTTTATTTTTTCGGACGTGTCGTCCATCGCTTCGGCCAGCTCGTCGATAGTCGGTTCGCGGTTGAGTTCCTGGGTCAGACGACGCTGGACGCGCAACAATTTGTTGATCGTTTCAACCATGTGCACCGGAATGCGGATAGTGCGAGCCTGGTCGGCGATGGCGCGGGTGATAGCTTGGCGGATCCACCATGTCGCGTAGGTACTGAATTTGAAACCTTTGTCCGGATCGAATTTTTCGACCGCCCGCATCAGACCAGTGTTACCTTCCTGAATTAAATCAAGAAAATCCAAACCGCGGTTGCTGTAACGTTTGGCGATCGACACCACCAAACGCATGTTGGCCTCGGCCATTTGGTCTTTGGGTCGTTTCAGTTTCTTGGCTTTGATGCGCAACTTATCACGCTGATGTCTTAGTTCGGTTTTCTTTTCGTTGGTCAAATCTGGTTTTTTCAACCGCTCGATCAATTTAGTCAGTTTTTCTTCTGTCTTGGCCAAAGGTCCAGCGTTTTCAACGATCCGCGCCGCTAGTTCGTTTTCTTCATCTTGAGTTAATAGTGGAATTCGCCCGATCTCGCGCAGATAAACTCGCACTGAATCGTCGGTCATTTCTTCGAGATCAGTTGGTTCAATCACTGCGTCGTCAGCTAAATCCTCGTCAGCCAAATCTTCAATATCTGGCTCATCCACAAAATCAAGCTCATCGTTCATCAGCTCATCATCTAGATCACTCATTCGATAATATTGTAGCACGAAGTCTCTGGAAAGTAAAAGTTAAGCCGTTTTTCGTTTGAATAACCCTTTGAGCGAAAGTTTTTTGCTGTATTCCACCGCACCAGTTTGAAACAATCGTGCAGCGATGATAAACACAGTAACAGCCGTAGTTGTTAAAATCGCAATACCAATAATGACTTCCCAAACATTAAGATTACCCACCGCATTCCTGAGCATTAATGGCACTGGTGCTGTGAATGGGAAAAAAGTGATAAACGAAATCGCCGAATTAGTTGTATTAGTGATCATCATTGGTGCAATATACAGTGGTGCAAAAATCAAAAGGATTGGAATAGCAAAAAATTGATTAGCTTCTTTGGCAGTTGGCATGGCTGCACCAATAGCCACTAATAATCCGCTGAATAACATTAAGCTAGATGTAAAAATCAGAAAACTTACTAAGATTCGCGCTGGATCCAGGGGAATTTGCGACAAGTCAAACGACGGTAAATTCAAGTGATTTTTAAGCACCAGATACGCTGCTATCACAAAACCAAGGACTACCGCCATCTGAATAACAATCAACGTCAAAAAAGCAAAGATTTTACCAACGATCAATGTTCGTGCTCGAATTGTTGTTAGAATAATCTCGCTGACACGATTTTCTTTTTCTTCAACTACAGCGTTCATCATTTGTCCACCAAATGTGGCAATTATCAGATAAAACAGAACCAGAAAGATACCTGGCGCAATCATTTCCATCATTGGATTATAATTTTCGCCATTGCGAAAAGTTTGTACTTCAAAATTAACTTGGTTGGTTAGAATCGCTATAGTTTCCGCGTTGGTTTGTGCTAATGTTGAAGCTTGCAACAGCGATTGAGCAACTGCTTGATATCTGCTATTCTCAAAAATACCGACACTTTGAGCGTAAATTTCTACGTGATTTTTAGCTAAATCTTTCGGATAATAAAAATATGCGTCGAGCTGACCAGATGTAACTTTTTTGATACCATCAGCTCTGTTTGAAATTGTTTTAGCACCAACTTGTTCAATGGTTTCTGGTGAAATTATATTACTATCGTCGGTCAGGGCAATTGAGAATTTTTCCTTAACCAAGTCCGCACTGGCTGTTTCGCTCTGATTTCCCGCATAATAAGTTAACCCGAATATCCCAGCAATCAATATTGGGAAGGCTAAAACGCCAGCCCAAAAACTCTTCTTTTTGAGAGTTCTAACTACTTCAAAACGATAAACTGTCGCGAAGTTGTGGCCAAAAAATCGACGTCTCATTTATTCCCCTTTCGCCTGTTTCTTTTATCTGAACTTTTCATTTCGTTCAACGAAAAACGTTCTCCAATTTCATCTGTATCGCCGTAAATTTGAATGAAAATTTCTTCAATATGAGCACCATCATATTTTTTACGCACCGCTGCGACTGTGCCGTATTCTTTCGCCGCACCGTCCTTGAGCAACAGAACGCGATCGCACAATCGTTCAATTTCGTCCATCTGATGCGATACCATCATGATCGTCGCGCCGCGCTTCCTAAGATCCGCAATCATATCCATGAGTAGACGACGATTTACGGGATCGAAACCTTTGGTTGGTTCATCGAGAATCAACAGTTCGGGATCGCCCATAATGGTGATACCGAGTTGAACTTTTTGTTGTTGACCGCCGGAAAGTTTATCTAGTCGCATCTGTTGATATCCCGTGAGACCAACTTTTGCCAAATATTCCAGAGCAAATTGGTAAGCATCATCGCGCAACATGCCCTTTAACTGACCAAAATAAACCATTGTGTCAATCACACTTTCTTTTTTATATAACCCACGTTCTTCCGGTAAGTAACCAATTCTGGTTTTCCCCGCAACATCATAAGGTTGATTATTAATCAGCAGCTCGCCGTGCGTCGGTTCATAGATACCCAGCAGCGCTCTAAGAGTTGTGGTTTTGCCGCTGCCGTTACTACCCAAAAAACCAAAAGTTTCACCGCGATGAACTTCGAATGATAAATCGCGAATAACCGTTTTGTTACCAAAACGCATTGCGAAATTTTTGACTTCGATAATATTTTTAGTCGTCATACTAATTTATTTTATCATAACGTCGCTTCACGATCATCCCCACCCCGCTACAAACTAACAAACCAACAATTAGAGTTAGTTCAATCGCAGAATTTCTAGTGAATCCAGTATTCGGTGGTCCAGGTATGACGGGAGGAGTTGATTTATTGATAATATTCCACCTAGTGTTAGGGTTGCTGGCGACAGTCAGGTCAACGCTTGGGCTTAATTGTGATCCTGGAATAGTTATGGTTATAGCATCAGTATTAGTTGTGATTGGGGTGCCGCTGAATATCACTGAGATGGTTGTGTCACCGGACATTACTACGGATTCTACTGTAGCAGTCAGACCATTTGGGATATTAGTGAACCAACTAGTGATATCGGTAGTGGCCGGGATATCCCGCATTCTAATACCAGCACCAATAGCAATATTGGTCAGAGTAATAACAGCAGTTTGAGGCTCTAGGATAGTTTCTACTTGACCACTTACTACTACTTCGGATATTGTAGCCATAGCCGTTGTGATATTCCATTTAGTATTTGGATTGGATTCAACAGTCAGATTAGCACCAGATGACAACACGGACGCCGGGATAGTTATATCCATAGCGTCAGAAGAAGTGGTCGTAGGAATTCCGCTGAAAGTTACTGGGATAGAAATTGATCCGGCAGGAACGGTGGTGGTAACTGTGGCAATTAGCCCAGCAGGGATATTTGTGAACCAGGCAGACACGTCAGTGCCAGCCGGGATGCTGTTCGTTTTGACGCCGCCGAGCGTAATAGTGACAGTTTTGGGAACTAAATCCACATCTGTCCAACCAATGACGGTTATGTTAGATACTTCGGCGGAATCCGGACCGGAGTAAAACACTACACTACCCTTTTCTGTACTGGTTGTTGGCGTCCATTCGGTGTTATTCGGAAACGTCACTAACTTACTAGGTACTTGCGCTCCGCAATCGGGCGTTGGGGTAGCCACCGCACATGAAGTACCATCGGTGCGATACCAGTTAAGACCAGCATAGATGCCGGTGGGGGCGGTGATGTTGCGGGTGTCGGCGTTGTAGGTTGGGATCACTTGGCTGGCAGTGATATTGTCAACTATTGGGTAATCATCAGGCGTGCCAGTAGGACCGATCTTTGTAGTATAAGGAGCATAAAAGTTTTGGGTTTTAACTATCGTCGGACCTATCATAAAAGTAGCTGTACGAGTAGCATAGTCAGAGAAAGTGTGGGTAAACATGTCGCTGAGGTTGATACCACTACTGGTGTCGAGAGAGTCGAACAGGCCAGCGGGGATGGTGGCGATGGTGGAGTTCCCAGCGTACATCGTGAAAGTACCTCTAAACATCTCGCTAAAGTCGATACCGCTACTGGTATCGAGAGCATCAAATAGGCCGGCCGGGATGGTGGCGGTGGTGGAGTTATAGGCGTAGTTAGGGAAGGTATAGCTAAACATACTGTAAAAATAAGTACCGCTACTGGTATCGAGAGCATCAAATAGGCCGGCCGGGATGGTGGCGGTGGTGGAGTTATAGGCGCAGTCCCAGAAAGTGCCTTGGAACATCTCGCTAAAGTCGATACCACTACTAGTATCAAGAGAATCAAACAGATCGGCTGGGATGGTGGCGGTGGTGGAGTTGTAAGCGTACTGACTGAAAGTACCGCCAAACATGCCGTAAAAGTCGATACCACTACTGGTATCAAGAGAATCAAACAGATCGGCTGGGATGGTGGCGGTGGTGGAGTTATAGGCGTAGCTATAGAAGGTATAGTTAAACATGTAGCTGAGGTTGATACCACTACTAGTATCAATAGAGTCGAACAGATCGGCTGGGATGGTGGCGGTGGTAGAGTTCATAGCGTAGCCAGAGAAAGTCCTGTAAAACATGTAGCTGAGGTTGATACCACTACTGGTGTCGAGAAAATCAAACAGGCCGGCTGGGATGGCGGCAATAGTAGAGTTTTGGGCGTAGCCAGAGAAAGTCCTGTAAAACATGCCGTAAAAGTTAGAGTCGCCAGTTGTGCTAATATTGGCGAATATATTACTTGGGATCTCGGTAGTATTAGTAATGTAATCGAATACGTAGGCAAAACGATAGCTTGAACCCTTGGTGCGCATTAGGTTAGTGAAGGGTGTATCGATAGATTTGAATATATATCTATTTGAGTAGTCATTTGCACCGTTAGCGCTGTTACCGAAGCCAAAGGCGTTGAACCAGCCGTTGGCAGTGACAACTGGGCGAATGGTGATTTGGTATTGCCCTGCTGTCGCATAGGTGTGCGAGATACCCGCAGAGGTAGCACTGCCGGTCCCGGAAACCGTTTGCTCAGCGCCACCATCTCCCCAATTTATTATCCAATTATAGACGTGGTTTGATGCGCCGTTGACATAACCAGAGGTTGGTATGGCAAACACCCTACCTGTGCCAGTCGTTGCGCCTGTACTGTTTAACCGTGTATCAATCGTAAACGCAAAGCACTCCGGATTACCAGCGCAGTTGGTGATAGTTAATGGATCAGCCGCCAAAACTGCTCCTACTGGCTGTGGATTATTAAATTGTCCTAAAATACTAACCATGCTCGCAACCAACAACGTTACCACAGTAAATATCGCTCCGCCTTTTCGCACAGCCCGAATCCTAAAACTCGGTTGCTTGTTAACTTGGCGGCGGTGCACAATCCGTTTGCACCTACTAATAATTTTTGATCTTGTCATTACACACCCTTCCCAGCAACCAACCACACTAGGCTACCAATATTCGTACTTTAAATTTAAACATAACCATTTAATCACACCACTTATTGAATGTCAATTCCACGCTGTTGTTTGCGCCAGAGTTTTGCATAAAGTTTACCATTTTTTAGAAGTTCATCGTGCGTACCGTCCTCAATAATCTGACCGTCGTCAATCACGATAATTCGATCCATATCAGAAAGTGTTGATAATCGATGCGCCACCACCATAGCGGTTTTACCGCGCAGGATATCTTTGAAACTGTCCTTGATAATCTGTTCGCTCTCGCTATCGAGTGCGCTGGTCGCTTCGTCCAGGATCATTACTGGCGCATCCTGTAACAGCGCCCGCGCAATCGCCACGCGCTGTTTTTGCCCACCAGACAACTTAACACCACGCTCGCCTACGATACTGTCCATACCCCTAGTTAACTTATCGACAAACTCGGTGGCATGAGCGCGTCGCAACACTTTCATGATTTCCTCTTCGGTTGCTTCGGGTTTTGCCAGGATAACATTATCACGAATCGATCGATGTAACAGCAGCGGTTCTTGCGGCACATAGGCAATTTGGGCGTGTAAATCGGTTTGTCGAACATCGCGCACATCAATATCATCGATTTTCACGCTTCCAGCGGCGACATCATTAAAACGCAGAATAAGTTTTGCCAGTGTTGATTTACCAGCACCGCTAAGTCCCACCACACCCAATTTTTGTCCGCGCGGAATTTTTAGCGACAGGCCGCGAAATACTTCTGTACCCCCCCCCACTTCATCGCGATAAGTAAAATCAACATCCTTCAGCTCAATCGCACCCTGCACATGGTCAAATTTTATCGGTTTTTTCGGATCTACGATTTTGTTTTCACGATTCAAAATTTCAAACGCTGGTACAATTTGATCAACCAAATCGTCGTGTTCATAAGTGTTTTCTTCCAATGTGTAAATCGCCATTAAAATCGTGTTGGCATAGGTCGCTACCAACACCGCCGTGGTCAAATCAATCTGTCCGGCCTTTGCCAATCCCACCACCATCAACATCAGAACGAGGAAGAACGACACCGAAATCATTTCTCGACCTGCCGCAAAAAGTGATTGGAAATTATATCGTCGACTGAACGCTTTCGCCTCAATCAGAGCATGATTCTCAACTTGTTTAATAATCGCACGCTCCCGGCCCGAAGCTCGAACTGCCACCACATTAGAAATCGCATCCGAAAATACTCCTGAGTGTTTCTTGTAAAGTTCCCGAGTATATGTGCGCATTTTATCCAACCTGCCCGATGACCACAATATCCAGATCGTCTGAACTGTTCCCAAAACCAGCACCCCTATACCGAGTATCCAATTGAAAAAGAAAATCACAATTATCGGAAAGAAAATCCCGAAAATCGTAATCAGGTATTGTTGGCGCCAGGCTCGCACTAACTTTATTGTGCCGTCAAGAAATTGACGCGTGGCCGTGGTTAAATACCCCGACATGTTTGAATTGAAATACTCAATATCGGTGGTGATGAGCTTAGAAAAATATTCCTTAGTCAGCATAGTATATGTAGGTTGTTCACCTTTCGTACTGATGAATCGCACTAATGGCGAAATCACACCAATCGTGAATGAACCACCGACGAACCACCAAACCGCTATGACCGCTCCATCGTAATTTCCATCGGCCAAACGAGTAATTATCTGCGCTAACGCCACCGGCATGATGACCAATTTGGCGATTTGCGAAATCAACCTAAGGATAAAAGAAATTCGCACGTAGATATTTTTACCGTAACTCCGCCACAAAAGTTTATAAACTTTACTGTAGTTTTTTAATCCTCGAAACATTATTCTTGACTCTCTTTCCGAGTATCCCAAACTGCAAAAAGTCCGACAAAATCATCACGGGATGAAGTTTTCTCGAGTAAGTTTAGATCGCGTTTCAGACCGTTCACTGCACCGTTTAAAATTTCCACACGTTCGTTGTCTCCCGAGTCCAACACGGTCGCTAGTTCTGTATTTAAACTCTCGAATTTAGAGCGGAGTTTCAACTTTTCCAATTCCAACACGTTCGACAACAGCAAAATTCGTTCTTCTGTATTACCACTAAGTTCCTGCGACGCGATAATTTCCAACTCGGCCATTTTGTCCGCCATTTCGCTCGTGATTTCCACTTTTTCATCCAACAAATAATATTTTAATTTAGCAAAAGTTTCGGTCAAATACTCATCGCGCAAATTATTTAGGATGCTGCGCAATCGCGCAACTTTGAGTGTAATCGCAAAAATTTGATTAAGGAAATATTGCTCGTCGCGACGTGAATATTCACGACGTGGAGTTTTGATTTCTCGTTTGATTTTTGGTAATTTTTTCTCTGTTACGTTTGAATACATTTTTTGTTCAAGGATATGTAAACTGGCACCTGTCAGGTCACTCAGTTGTTTCAAATAAAATTCAATTTCGACCGGATCGTGCAGACCTCTAATTAGCTTCAAAGCTTGGCTCGTCAACGTCTTTTTACCATCAGCCGTGGTCAAATCTTCGCGCGCAGCGTATTGATTAATAACCCATTCAACCGCCGGCACATGTTTATCAATTACCGTCCGCCATTTATTGACGCCGAGCTGGATTAATTCGTCCGGATCTTTGGCCATATCAAATGAAATCACTGAAAGTTTTAATTCCAGCGGTTCAGACAGCACAATCGCCCGCTCGGTTGCCGCTACACCAGCACGATCGCCATCAAAACATAATCTAACGTTGCGACTCAAACGACTCAGCGCCCTTAAATGGTCGCGGGTCAATGCCGTCCCGGCACAAGCTACCACGTTTTTTATCCCCGCTTGGTGCGAACTAATTACATCTAAATTACCTTCTACTAAAACCGTGAAATCTTCCGCCCGAATGGCATTTTTTGCGAAATTTAATCCGAAAACTTGACGACCTTTGTCATACAAAATCGTCGCCGGCGTGTTGAGATATTTCGGTTCGCCATCACCGATAATTCGACCCGTAAATCCAACCGTCTGCCCCTGACCATCACGCAGCGGAATCATCATACGAGAACGAAACATTTCACCACCCCGACCGCCAATCAAACCAGCTCCGCGAATTTCTGTTTCGGTATATTTCTTTTCAATCAACAACTGTTTCAGCTGAGATTTTTCTGGTGCATAACCAATCCCCCACTCCATAACAGTTTCACGCGTTAAATGACGTTTGTCCGAAATATATTTCGAAGCTTCTTGGGATTTAACCATTTCGCGCTGAAAATAATTTAGCGCGATATTGTTCATTGATAAAATTCGTTCTTTTCGTTTATTGATATCGCGCGGTGCTCGTTCGTCGTATTGGGATAAATCGACACCAGCTTTGCGCGCCAGCAGTTCCAGCGCTCCGCGAAAATCCAGACCCTCGACCTCCATGACGAAACTAAACACATCACCACCTTTATTAGAGGAAAAATCGTGCCAAATATCGCGTTCGGGTGTCACGAAAAACGACGGTGTTTTTTCGTTAGTAAAAGGACTCAGGCCCCGCCAATAACGACCCGCGCGTTTCAATTGAACATACTCGCCAATCACATCTTCGATGGCCAGTTTCGCCCGCACCTCTTCTTTTGCGTCCTGCATACTATATATTATATAACATTTTGGTAACTTTTCTCTGAGTACTCTCTAAAACTATCAAAGATGTGTTGTTTATGGTAAAATTTTGAATATGAATTCGAATGATCCGAATATTATCTCTGGTCAGTCCAACACACCAGTCAACCCCGAGTCATATCTCGACGCGATATCCAACTCTCAACCGATAAAAAATCGTTTTTTGTCGGGTAAAATATTAGCCGTCCTGATTGGTGCGCTAATTATACTAACTCTTATTATTATTGGTGTAATCTCTAACAATATGCGTCAAACTGCTCAAGATAAGGTCGTATCCCTGAACAGTAAACTCAGCGACCTACAAAGTGTTGTTCGATACGGTCAGTCTAACTTACCCAACAATTCAGAGATTATCAAAGTTGTAGCTGAAACTAATTTGATCATTTTGTCACGACAGAACGAACTCGCCGAAATTTATACTTTGTCTGATGATACTACTCCGGCTGCTAATGGGGAATCAATTACGGCCGATTTGGATGATGCCAAGGCTCGTGGAAATCTGGATAGTGTTTATGTCACAGTACTGCGTGATCAGTTGTTGTCTGTTTGTAACCAACTGGAAATTTTGTACGATTCGGCTAAAACTAATACTCAAAAGATTACTCTGGCCAAAGCTTACGCTGATTTTCAAGAGCTCGCCAATCGTTTACCGACCTCATGATTATTCATTCACCAGGTTAAAGCTATGCCTGATTAAATCTCTGATTTCGTCGTCACTTAGTTGTCCACTAAGGACCAGTGTGTTCCAGTGTTTTTTATTCAAATGATATCCCGGCGAAACTGATTCGTATTTTTCGCGTAATAGTTCCGACAAATTCGGATCACACTTTAAACTAATCCGCAGCGGTTTCGACCCTTCGGCAATCAACGCAAACATTTTATCATTCGCCGCTCGATAAACAGCGGTCGTTTCATCAAACGGATAATCCAATCGCGCATTCGGCATCGACAAAATATATTCTTCGACTTCTTTATGATTTTGCATATTCGATTCCCGCTTTTAGGATTTCTTTGCGTAACCAAGGACGCTCAGCCACCGCGATTCCCTGTTCATTAAATTGTACACCCGTTAACTTTGTCATTATTTCGGAAATCGATTTATCGTTGGTCACAAACTGACTTTTGCATCCAGAAATGTCAATCAAGTTCAGTAGCCATTTTTCTTTACCCAAGATTTTTAATACATCAGTCCGTCGCCGTTGCCAAAAGTCCGCCCCATCCCACACTGCCAACTGAGCGGTATTTATTGGCTCGGCAAACGACGGGATTATTAGCTCCTTGGTGTCATTTTTTATCGAGTCCGCCAAATCGCGCTCGATGTCGACCGACACGCCCGAAAAATACCACTCTCTCAAATCACCATCAAAATTCGCCCTGTTCAAGCAATCATCATACGCCACCCGATCACGCTCCGTCGTCACGCCGGCCTGGAAATCCAACGTTTGATCCAAAATTGCACAAACTATCAATCGCGCCGAAAGTTCGCTCATTTGTTCCAACTGGTCAGCGTCGCGCCACTTTTCCCAAATCAACGTGGCCGCCGCGCCAATTGGTTCAATCTGCATTCCATTACCAATTCGCTCGCGCCAATATTCTTCATAACCAGGATGATGATCGACGATTTCTGTGACATTGTCCGCCCATGATGGAAAATAACTCGGTTCCGAAGCGTCTACTATTATATAAGTATCGCCGGGTTTTCGTTCGTCTGGATTCGTAATATTAAATGACCATGTCCGCATCTCGCTGGGAATGCTGGCATTAAATGGCGCCCGCGACATAGCCGTGGCCGGCTCACCGATTTTGTTCAACAATTCGGCATAGGCGACCATCGCCGCCAGCCCGTCAATATCAATATAAACATCTGTAACACAGACGTTTTTCATCGTTTGACCTTGCCCAAATAGATTTTGAGTTCGGCGATTGAACCTTCGATATCTTCGATTGCTCGATGCGTGTCGGGTTTGACGAATTTGGCGCCAAATTTGTTTTCAAAAACGATTTTCCACGCTGATACATCCAACATCCGATAATGCAACTTCTTGTCCAATCGCGACCACTCTCGCTCAATAAATTTTCGATCCTGATGAATCGAATTCCCCGCCAGATAAATCGGTTCGTCTGTTTTGAAATTCTGTTTCAGGAAATTCAGTATTTCATTTTCGACCGCGCGCGGTGATTTACCATTCAACAAACTCTCGGCGGCCAGCGTTTCGCGCACCGCCGAATTTTGTTCCCAGAATTCACCAACCATGCGTCGTCGCATCAACCGCGGACTCACTTTGACCGCCGCCGCATAACGCGCCACCTCCACGAAATTCCAATCCGTCGCAATCGCCGCCACCTCAACAATCCGATCCCGAGCCGGATCCAACCCCGTCATCTCTAAATCAATCCACAAAAGTTGCGCCTTTTTCATATTTCTATTCTAGCACATTTCACGAACATCCCGACGTTGAACCGCACAGTTCGCAGATGTGGCAGGAGCCGGCGGGGCGCATTTTGACGCCGCAGTTCATGCAGATTGGGGCGTCGCTGTCGCTAATATTGTTCAATTCCGCTGTTGAATGTGGTGTGCTAGCACCGATTTTAACCTCGACTAGGTCGCCGACTTTTTCTAGTTTTTCTGGTGCATCATCAATTTTCATTTCTAAACTACCCGCACCGTTTTCTTTGCTACCGGATTCATCACTTAAGTTTTTGTCAGATTCTAGCGGCGCTGGTGTATATTCACCAGTTTCAATAGCTCGTTGACGTTCTTCGGTTGTGTAGATTCCGTAACTAGCACGCGTGTCAAATGGTAAGTAATCCAGCGCTAAACGTCGGAAAATATAATCTATCGGACTTTGGGCAAATCGTATATCTGGGTCATTCGTGATACCCGCTGGATCAAAACGTGTATTGATAAATTTCTTAACATAAGTTTCTAGCGGTACGCCATATTGCAAACTAACTGAAATAGCCGTCGCGAAAGCGTCCATTAATCCCGCTAACGTTGAACCTTGTTTACTAACACTGACGAAGATTTCGCCCACACCGTTGTTTGGGTACGAGCCAGCGGTTAAGTAACCCTCCGCACCACCTACCTCAAATTTATAGATTCGTGCTGGACGAGTTTGGGGTAATTTATGACGCACTGCGTGTCGCTCTTTGATTGAATTTTCTTTGGTTTCTGCCTCGTTTTCGTCCGTTTTATTTTTCTTTTTGCCATCCGAAAGAGGTTGACCAACTTTACAATTATCTCGATAAATCGCGATCGCTTTGAGCCCCATTTTCCAACCTTCTAGATAAACCTTTTCAACATCCTTAACAGTAGCTGACTCTGGCATGTTGACTGTTTTACTAATCGCACCACTGAGAAACGGCTGCACCGCCGCCATCATACGCAGGTGACCCATGGGTTCAATCGCTCGATCACCGACCGCACAATCGAACACGTCGTAATGTTCTAGTTTAAGTTCGGGCGCGCCGACAACATTTCCGTTCTTGGCGATATAACTAACGATTTTTTTGATTTGATCGTCATCGTAGCCCAAGGTTTCTAATGCTCGCGGGATTGTTTGATTAACGATTTGCATCGATCCACCACCAACCAATTTTTTGAATTTAACCAAGGAAAAGTCCGGCTCAATTCCCGTCGTGTCACAATCCATCATAAAACCAATCGTACCTGTCGGTGCGAGTAAACTGGCCTGTGAATTGCGCCAACCGTACTCTGCACCTAATTTAATACCATCTTCCCACTCGCGATTAGCCGCAAAGATAATATCTTCAGCGTTGATGTGAAAATCTTTATCTATAATATCGTCAGTTTTCGCCATCGACGCGGCTGCGTGCTGACGCATCACCGCGGTGTGAGCGGCGACGTTCTTGGCATAACCATCATAAGGTCCAACCGTCGCTGCCATTTCCGCACTGCGCCGATAAGCGGCCGCCGTCATCAGGCTGGTAATCGCCGCCGCCACATTTTGCCCTTCTGGACTATCGTATGGTAAACCAATCGCCATGAGCAACGCGCCAAGATTCGCGTATCCAATACCAAGTTGTCGAAACTTGCGCGTGTTAGTGGTAATTTTCTCGGTTGGAAAATCGCCAAAAGTAACCGACAAATCCATCGCTGTAAAGATTATCTCAACAGCCGCGATAAATTGATCAACGTTGAATTTACCGTTGTTACCCAAAAACTTCAACAGATTAATCGACGCTAAATTGCACGAACTGTTATCAATCGACATGTATTCTGAACAAGGATTACTAGCGGTAATTTTGCCATCATTCGGGATAGTGTGCCAAGCATTAATTGTATTATCATATTGAATACCAGGATCAGCACATGCCCAAGCCGCCTGTGCTAATTTACCAAATAATTCACGTGCATCAACAGTTTCAATTACACTACCATCGCGACGAGCGCGCAGGCCAAACGGTGCACCGGCCTCAACTGCATGCATAAACTCATCACTCACGCGTACGCTGTTATTAGCGTTTTGATATTGCACACTATAAGTATCACGACCATCAACATCCATGTCAAAACCAGCATCACGCAGTGCGCGAATCTTATCTTCTTCGCGAACTTTGGTCTCGATAAAAGCTTCAATGTCGGGATGATCGATATCTAACACCACCATCTTGGCCGCTCGCCTGGTCGCGCCACCACTGGCGATTGTACCCGCCGAAGCATCAGCACCACGCATGAATGATACTGGACCTGATGCTTTGCCACCTGAACTCAAGCCCTCTTTAGCACCACGAATCCGACTCAAGTTAACGCCAGAGCCCGAACCACGTTTGAAAATTTTACCTTCTTCGACGTACCAATTGAGAATCGCATCCATATCATCTTCGACACCCAAAATGAAACAGCCTGAAACTTGTTGCGGCGCATCAGTACCAACATTAAACCAAACTGGCGAATTAAAACTAAACATCTGATGCAGTAACATCCACTTTAGTTCTTTTTGAAAAATCTCTGCGTCTCTCGCGGTGGCAAAATAATTGTCCTTTTTACCCTGGGCGACATACTTATTAGCAACTCTATCAATCAATTGTTTAAGGGAGTTCTCGCGATCATTAGTTCCTAATTTACCACGAAAATATTTACTGGTTACAATTTGGGTAGCATTCAACGACCAAAAATCCGGAAATTCAACACCTTTTTGTTCAAAAGAAACGCTGCCGTCGCGCCAATTGGTCATTACAACATCGCGTTTTTCCCATTTTACTTCGTCGTACGGATCAACGTTTGGTTTAGAAAAAACATAATCAAACTGTAATTTTTTCTCACCAGTTCGCTGCGCACCTAACGATCTACCCCTCTGAGCCATGATTACCCCCTTGAACTCTTATTATTTATTTCAGTGCTGCCCAAACACTATATCTATTGTAGCACGTTCAAAAAACAACGCTATATGTAGTTTTTACTACATTTACAACTTTACGCCGCTAATTCCGGTGCAATTTGAGCCAGCGCGAGTGGCGGATTAACTACCGCTAAATAAGCCGTCGCTAGCGTACCTACCGCAAAAATCGTCTCGTTCTTGGCTGTGGCTGCAAAAGATTCATCCTCTAACTCCGCCATGAAAATCCCCAACTGCGCCAGATTTCGCTGTCTTGCTTCTGCTTCTGCTTTTTCTCTTAAAAACGCCTCGTGCGAGGTTGGTGTCTCGTCAGTTCTCACCAGATATTCCGGTTGTATCATGACTTACCTCACTTTACAACTATGATTATATCAAATATTTCAATTTTGTCAAGTTTCAGTTACAATACCAACGATACATACTCACATAGTTAGGTTCGACTCAAAAACTCTGGGGTTAGGCAGTATAACATAGTAGTAAGGTAATGACCGAAAGTAGTAGTTCTAACTCTTGGCTCTACGCCAGCTCTCTTTAGGTCGTCGATGTATTGTTGTTGATAAACCGTTGGAATTACCTCATCATTGGCCGATTGAACAACACTAACCGTTTTTCCGCGCAAATCGTTAGCGTACTCGCTCGGCGCTAGATTTTTCCAGGCGATAGTCACGTCCTCCGCTGTGATGCCCTGCTGTTCGAAATCATCGCGAATATGACTAGTGCGAATACCATTCCACATGCTGTTCGCTAAACTATCGGCAGTCAACACTAACTGAGCACTATCAAAATCAGGGAATTCGCGAGCTACCATCGCCAGCGCCACATTACCCAATGAAAGACCGATGAAAGATATCTTTTCATATTCATCACGGATCTTGAATAAGTGATGGGCGATCTTGTTTTTTATATTTTCAAATGAATCAATGGTAGTTTGTAGGTTGTTAGATAGAATATCGTCATGAAATGTGAGAGCTAAAACAGCTCGCCCCCCCCCTGCAATACGTCTCGCTAGAGCATTAGGAAAAACAGATCCGCCATGCCAAGGTCCGAACACAACAGCCAGGTCAGTCGCATCACCATTGATTAGCTGCTGTCGAACGATAGCTTGTTCTGGCGAATATGAAGGGTCAAGTCCTCTACTCTCACCTGAGGCCCGCCTGGCCATTATCCTGTCTAGCATGCCAGAATTATACACTATATCTTGGTTTGGCACACATAACCAAATGGGGACTATCCAATAACACTATGATCACTATGTTAATATGATATTAGTTTAATAATCAACGAGGGGAATAATTAGTTACATTTTTTCCGGCGCAACGATCCCTAGAACACCCAAACCGTTACGTAAAATATCAGCGTACGCAGCTACTAAACACGTCCGAATACCCGCCCGCGGGTCACCTTCGACGCGCGAATTTTCGTAGAAACGATTGAAAATCTGTGCTAATTCGTACATATAAGTACAAATCACGTGTGGTGCTAATTCATCCACCGCCGTTGTTAGAATCTCTGGCCATTCGGTTAATTTAACCAAGAGTGGACGTTCGTATTCGTCAAAATCTTGATTTTCGGACAAAGAATTCTGTTTATCAAAACCAATTTTTCTCAATATTGATCGCGCTCGAGCGTGTGAATATTGCAAATACGGACCACTGTTGCCCTGCGCATTCACGGACGTTTCTGGTTCGAAAATAATATCCGGACCCAGACGATTCTTGAGCAACGCATAACGTACCGCGCCGAGCACCGTGTCTTGATTTATCGCACCTTGTGCTTCTTTTTGATAATTTTCGACCATATCCAAAACATCTTCAGCTTTCAAAAAATTCCCCAAACGACTGGCCATTTTGACCGCGCCCGCCAACTTCATCATACCGTGCGTGATATGTTCGGTCCGCGCGGCCAGTTCGGGTTCGAATTGTTCGATACTTTTGATAACTACTTTCATGTAATCAATGATGTCGACGCCGGTGATGATAAACGATTTATCAAAGTGATAATCCTGCCATTTTGTTAGACTGAGTCCCACGTCCTTTGCTTCGTACGTCGGCAATCCTTCACTGTTGATAAACACGCGAGTGTGTAATCCGTACGGTTCACCGTCAAAGATAATCGCACCGTTACTTTCTTTAAAAACGCTTTTTTTGGTTTGTTCCTGAACGGTTTTTAAACCCAAGGGCGCGGTGGCACTTTCAGGATAATATTTTTCGAATTGCACGTCGATGCGATCATAAAAATTATCAAAGTATTCATATGACCAAGACCGACACGTCCAATAAATCCTAGCAAACGGTGTATCGTGTTCGTCCATATCGAAAAGTTGGTAAATTCGTTTGTTAATATCGGCGATTTCGGTTTTAGTTTCGTCGTTTTCGTATGCTTTGTTACCGTCGACGTACGAACTGGCCACCCATTGCATGCGTTCGCCGATCGGTAAATCGGTCGGTAGATTTTCGGGATTTTCGCCACCCAATTTGGTGATAATACCCCATATGCACTTGGCCACATGCATACCAACATCACCGCCGAAATTAACCCGATGAACTTCGCCGCCGGCTAATTCGATTAATCGCGAAATCGCATCACCAACAATCGAAGTATAGAGATGTCCAACGTGCAAAACTTTGAATGGATTAGGATCGGAAAATTCAGTCACGACAATTTGATTTTTATAAGTTTCGGGACGACCATAATCGTTCGGCGTCGCCAGCATCGTGTTCAATTCGTGCGTCAAATACGCGTCGGACAATCGCATATTAATAAATCCCGCCCCAGCGACTTCGACACTGGTGAAATCATCGTGATTTTTTAGTTCTGCGGCGATTTGTTCAGCAATTTCGCGGGGCCGTCCTGCGACGGCTTTGCCGTCGGAGGCTGCCGGATTTTTACCCAAACGTCCCGCCAGTGTTAGTGCCACATTAGTTGCTAAATCGCCAAATTTCGCCTCGGGACGCGACAAAACCACCCCCGTGTTTAGGTCAAATAAATCTTTCACCACTTTGGTGATAATTTCCAAAATTCTCTCCATTATAAACATTGTAGCACAACATCACACCTATGTTCAGCGAAGTTTATTAGTACAAACCTTCGACTGTCTAAGTTTTTTAGTCTCTCAATAATTTCTACCAACGCGATAAAATGTAGTGAATCGTCAATTTCTTTCCCATAATTTAATGTGCTTTCTGTTTTTTATAACGTTTTTCAAAAAAGTTATTGACCTTCAAGTTACTTGATAGTTTATATTATGCTGTGATGGAAAGTGGTGACGGCTTACTACTGCAAGGTCAACCCACTTTCCATCACAATTTTAACTATCCGTAAGAACACGGAAGAGAGGAGCGAGAGGATGAAGGGAGAAAAATATTTAACTAAACAGAAACTGCTGGAAATGCAAGTTGAGTTAAATTATTTAACAGAGTGTTGCGATCCTAAAATAGAAAAACTATTAGATAGAACTCGTTCCGTAAATTGTTTAAGTTGGAGTCGTATTAGAAACGAACAAGTTTTGATCAAAAAAAGAATTGTTGAATTAACCACCCAAATAAGAAACGCTTCAATCACTGAAGACGTTATGGTGACTCAATAATACTAACTGATGTCAGATCCAAGTTCAAATCTTCAGGTGATAGCTACGCAAACTTGTGCTAAATATTGAGATGGATCTTTGATACAAATTTCATCATGTAGATATATAACATATACAGCCCCAGAGGTGGTAAGTGAATTATCTTTGATATAATTTGTCATTCTCTCTGGCAAATCTCCAAATTGACTATAATATCCACGTGAAAAACCAACTACATAGCGCCCTGCTGGACGACTATCGTGACCAGTTGGATCAGCCGAAAAGAATCGTTGAGGTTCTCCGGGTTTTTTCATGAATTCATCCCAATTTTCGTGCATTCCGCCAATCGGAAAATCGAGGTTGATACGCAGGTTTTTCGCTTGTTTGCAAAATTGCATAAATGGATCATAGAATCCTTCCCTACCAAAATTGGTGGGTGGTCCAAAAATAATGTTCATTTCATCCATTTGTATTACAGAAATCTTATCCATGTTTATTACGTCCGCATTATCTGTTGAAACTGTACCAGCATTCTTTGTTTCTTTTGTTGGAGTAAAACCATTGATAATTTTTTCACCATAATCTATCATTTCCAATCTTGTGTGTATGATTGAATAATGTTCACGCAGTTTTCTCATTTTCATATCTAATAATTTTTCTTGTCGTTGAATCAAATCAGCAATACTTTCGGGAGTGCGACTATTCCCTATTTCCCTAATAGTTTTCAGTGGAATATCCAGGCTACTTAAAACCTTGACAAAGTTCACAGTAATCAACTGTTCCGGAGAATAATACCGATAACCATTAATCGGATTGCGAGTGATTGGTGAGAATAGTGCTATTTCGTTCCAATAACGCAAAGTCGAACTCTCTATACCCGAGAGTTTGGAAAATTCTTTGATAGATAGAAGGTTTTTCATAGCACAATAAAATTACATTCAAAACGTTTCTTTGGCCTCAACACGACCTCACGAAACTACTATTATTTTAACATAAAAAGTTAATATATGTAATTGTTAGTCAATTCGCGTTCCGACTTTTTCACCCTGAGCGATTCGTACAATATTGTCTTCTTTTAGAAGTTCGAAGACGATAATCGGTTTGTGAAAATCTGCCGCTAGGCCGAGAGCAGCTTTGTCCATAACTCGAATATCAGGATTCTCGATTGCTTCGGATAATGATAGTTTGCTGATTTTTTTGGCTTCGGGATATTTGACTGGGTCTTTGTTGAACACACCATCAACTTTGGTAGCTTTGAGAACCATATCGCAGTCCAGTTCCAGCGCTAATGATACTGCCGCTGAATCGCTCGATACATACGGTCGGCCCGTGCCACCGCCGACGATAACTGTTCGACCTTTGGATAAGTGTGATAGCGCTCGTCGATGTGTATATTGATCAACCACTTGATCAGCCTTTATATTGCTAAGTACCGCCGCACGCACACCGACTGAATTAAACACGTCCGCCAGCGCTAGCGCGTTAATGATAATCGCTAACATGCCCATGTTGTCGGCTGTGACTTGTCGAACATTCACCCCAGCAAAATATTCGCCGCGGACGAAATTTCCCGCACCAACCGTGATGACAATCTCCGCACCAGCGGCTTGTGCTTTGTGCACCTCTGCCGCGATCCATTTGGCGCGCTCGATGTCGAAACCGCGCGGATTGTCACCCGCCAGCTGTTCACCGGATAGTTTTAGTAGTAATCTCATTTTTCCTCCTTTACTTTAATTCGCAAATTCGGCTGTACAAGTAATGTTTAGGCCTAATTTTTTCAGCGCGGTGATTTCTACCCCAGATAGCATAGTGGTAGAGTGCGCTTCTAGACCGCGCAAGGTAGATAATTCGGACAACGCTAATTCGACAGTTTCGTTTATCGCAGCGCTGGCCGCTAGCGCCATTAGTACGTCCGACAAAGTTAATTTGGTTTCTTGGTAAACGTCCTTTTTGAGACGCAACATCGGACCAACATGATCCGGCGACAATAGGTGAATTTTGTCCTCGATACCGCCCAGCGCCTTGATCACATTAATCACAGCGGCGGCCGGAGCGGTCATAATATCAGTATCGCGACCAGTGACGATTTGGCCGTCAGCCAGTTCGATCGCTACTACGTTGGATTTTTTGACGGTCTTGTTTTTGGCCGCTGCAGTAACAACTCGGCGATCGGTGACATTGAGTCCTAGTTCGTCCATTAATATTTTAATGCGCTCTGGTATTTCGGCGCCCCAAATGCCATTCTTGTAATCACATAGAGCGCCAAGATAGCGCCGAATCACTTCATCACAGGCGGCTTCGCGGATGCATTTGTCATTACTTATACACTTACCAATCATATTAACGCCCATATCGGTCGGTGAAAAGTACGGATTACATCCAGTAATTTTATATAAAATATTTTTAAGAACCGGAAAAACCAACAGATCGCGGTTGTAATTAACCGCTGTTTTACCGTATTTTTCCAAATGAAAACTATCAATCATATTAACGTCGCCCAAATCCGCTGTCATCGCTTCATAAGCCACATTGACTGGATGTTTGAGTGGTAAATCCCAAACTGGAAAAGTTTCGAATTTAGCGTAACCCGCCCGCACCCCACGTTTGTGTTCGTGGTAAAGTTGCGACAAACAAGTCGCTAATTTACCACTGTTCGGGCCGGGCGCCGCCACGACGACTAATGGTTTGGTCGTTTCGATATAAGCTTGAGCACCGTAACCTTCGCGACTGACAATTACGTCAATGTCGGTTGGGTAACCTTTGGTATAAGTATGAATGTAAGCTTTAATGCATCGACGCTCCAATTGATCTTTGAATTTTTTAGCCGCCGCCTGACCCGTATAAAGCGTAATGACCACCGCAGTAGTCGGTAACCCCAGCGAGTTGAACCTATCGATTAACCGCAACAATTCAGCTTCGTAGCTGATATTGTTATCAGCGCGCATTTTTCCTTTTTCGATATGTTCAGCATTGATGCAGAAAATAATTTCAGCTTTGTCCTTTAGTTTCTCCAACATTTCGACTTTGATCCCTGGCCGATACCCCGGAAAAACCCGCGAGGCCGGCGTGTCATCGAGAATTTTACCACCAAATTCCAAATAAAGTTTATTACCAAACATCTTGATTCGCTCATCAATTTTGGCACCTTGTAGTTTGATATATTTTTCGTTATCGAAACAGACCGCTTGGTTACTTTCGTTTTTCGCGGAATTTCCTTTTATCATATTGAGTCACATTATACACGAAAAGATCTTGGTTTGGCAAAAGATTTCTAATCGGAAAAACCCTAACCCAAACAAACAACAAAACTACTATGTCTCTGGTCGGGGCTACCCGACTCGAACGGGCGACCTCCGCACCCCCAGCGCGGCGCGCTACCAACTGCGCCAAGCCCCGATAGTTACACTTCCATTCTACCACGGCTATGCTACAATTGAGTTACCATGAGCATAATTTCAACCAAAGATCTACATAAATATTTCGGAAAAGTAAAAGCACTGAACGGTTTCGACCTCGACGTACATGAGGGCGAAATCCACGGATTCCTGGGTCCGAATGGCGCTGGAAAATCGACAACGATTCGCATTATTTTGGGACTGATGAAAAAATCCGCCGGCGAGGTCAAATTATTTGGCGCCGACCCGTGGAAAAACGCCGTGAAATTGCATGAAAAGTTGGCCTATGTGCCAGGCGACGTCAATTTTTGGCCAAATTTGACCGGTGGCGAAATTATCGATCTGTTGGGTGATTTGCGAGGTGGTTTGGACGAAAAACGCCGAGAAAGTTTGCTCCAGAAATTCCAACTTGACCCGGCGAAAAAATTCCGCACCTATTCCAAAGGTAACCGCCAAAAGGTCGCGTTAGTCGCGGCGCTGGCGAGCGACGTGCCGCTCTATATCCTTGACGAGCCGACCTCTGGACTCGACCCGTTGATGGAACAAGCTTTCCAGGACGAAATCCGCGAATTAAAAACTCGCGGTAAAACGATTTTGCTCTCCTCGCACATTTTGAGCGAAGCCGAAGCATTATGCGACCGCGCCACCATCATCCGCGAGGGCAAAACCGTCGGTGTTTATCACCTAGCCGAATTGAAAAAGGAACACGAAAACCTAGAAAAAATCTTCCTCAGCAAATATGAGGAAGAAAAATGATTATTAAATACAAAAAACTAGTTCGCGATAAGATTCCAGAAATTATCCGCGCTGATGGGAAAATTCCCAAAACACGTATTTTGGAAAATGACGATGAATTCAGTCAAGAAGTTGACGCAAAAATCTGCGAGGAGGCCGCTGAATTAGCGACAGCACAGACCCGTGAAGAAGTTCTGAAAGAATTGGCCGACCTCAAACAAATCAGTCTCGAGAAAGCCACTTCGTTTAAAATTACAGAAAAAGAAATTGAGATCGAACGTGCAGCTCGTGAAAACTCGCGCGGTGGATTTGATAAACGGATATTTTTAATAGAAGTAGACGAGGGGAAAAAATGATTCAATTTCGTGACCCAGATTTAGAAACTTCCGGCAAGATCATTGGTTTCTATCCACGCGAGTTTTTCGTTTTTGACAATTTTGCTTCATTCGCTGTCGATTACCAAGGCCGACGTTATCCCACTAGTGAGCATGCTTATCAAGCAGCTAAATTCTGGCAAACTGCACCAGATCTCGCAGAAGAAATTGTTCGTGCACGCTCTGCGCACGAAGCATATAAACTAGCCAAAGATAACAAGAACAAGCAATTGAAAAATTGGGACACTGTAAAACTTAGCATTATGGAAGAAATCCTTCGTGCCAAACTTGCACAGAATCCTTATGTTGCCCAGAAACTTCGTGAAGCTAAAATCTTAGATCTGGAAATCGTCGAGGATTCGCCAAAAGATGACTTTTGGGGTTGGGGCAAAAATCGCGATGGACGAAACGAATTAGGTAAAATCTGGATGAAGCTTCGCGATGAATTAGAGGAGATAAAATGACTGGGACTTGGAATTTAATTAAGTTAATCCTTCGTCGCGATCGCGTTAAATTGCCGGTGTGGATTTTGTCGCTGACTGGGGTTTTGTTGTACATGATTCCGATTTTAAAAGGCACTTATGCCGCGCCCGAGACACTGGCAACTTTGCATCAGCAGTTTTCTGCGGTGCCGGCCGGATTGTTCTTGACCGGGCCGATGGATCTCGCCAGTTTCGGTTCGTTGTTCACGCTGGAAACTGTGCTTTGGTGGGGTATCATGATTGCATTTATGAACACGTTGTTCGTCGCCCGCCACACGCGCCAAAACGAAGAAATGGGCGCGCAAGAATTGATCCTGAGCGGTCGCGTACATCGCAGCGCCAGCCTGTCGGCGACTCTGTTGGTGGCGCTCCTGATGAATGTCGTCATGGCGGCGTTGATGGGATTCGGCATGGGTGCATTGTACGATGGTTGGGGTAATGGTTCGGTCGCGCTGTATGCGGTATCGATGGGTTTGTTTGGTTTTGTTTGGGCCGCGATCGCGGCGATTTTGGTACAGTTGTTTGAATCGGTACGCACAGCCAACGCGATGGCGGCGATTTTGGTCGGCGTGACGTTTTTGCTCCGCGGCGTCGGCGATTTTCTGGGACAGCTCGGTGCTAACGGCACGATCCAGGCCGCTTGGCCATCGTGGCTCTCGCCATTTGGTTGGAACCAAGCCACGCGCAGTCTGACTTTTCCT
>JGI24696J40584_12961719_pt1 | contig 72636 bp, 70 predicted proteins | sample TergutCo191P4_FD_40584 | JGI IMG/M metagenome (IMG submission 40584)
CCGAGCCTCGCTGGAGTAAAAATTAGCAATCCTGTGGTAACGGCTGCCCTCACACACGGACTCACCGTTTCCGCAAGCCTGTTCGTCAATCCGGGCGACACAATAATAATACCGGATTTGTACTGGGACAATTACGACTTGCTTTTCGGCGAAAGCTTCGGGGCAAAGATGGAAACATTCAACACCTTCGCAAACGGCAATTTTGACACAGCCTCGCTTGCCAAAGCCCTTGATGCCGGAGTTGGCAAAAAAATAGTGCTTTTGAATTTCCCGAACAACCCTTCAGGCTACACGGTAAAAGAAACCGAGGCAAAAAAAATCTGCGAGATTCTAAAAAATTGCGCAGAAAAAGGAAATGATGTTGTAGTCATTTTAGACGATGCCTATTTTGGCTTGGTCTATGAAAGCGGCATATATAATGAATCCCTGTTTGGGCTTTTGGCTACGGCAAGCAAAAACCTGCTCGCTGTTAAATTAGACGGCCCAACAAAAGAGGATTATGTTTGGGGATTCAGAGTTGGCTTTATCACATTTGCGTTCAAAGACGCAAGCGACGCAGAGCTTAAAGCTTTGGAAGACAAAGCTGCCGGAACCGTGCGCGCCTCCATATCCAACGTCGCAAGCATTTCCCAGGAAATTTTGCTTGAAGCCTACAGCAACGAAAACTACGAGAGCGAAAAGCTTGAAAAGTACAACACATTAAAAACCCGCTATGAAAAAATAAAACAGGTTTTGAATGCCCACACGGAATATTCGGAATCCTTCACGGCCATGCCTTTTAACAGCGGCTATTTTATGTGCGTTAAAATAAACAACGCAGAACCGGAAGCAGTGCGAAAGGAATGCCTGAAAAACGGTCTCGGAGTCATAGCGATTTCCGGCCTTATAAGAATAGCGTTTTCTTCCGTGCCTTTGAATAAAATAGAAGAACTTTTTGAAAGGTTGCATAAGGCAGTGATGGCGGTGAAAACATGCACAAGCAACTAGCAGAAAAAATTCTGGACTTTTGCCTTGGAGCCGGGGCAAGCTTTGCCGAGATTTACGAAGAAGAAACGAGAAAATCTTATTTATCGCTGAAAGACAACGCCGTAGAAGGCGCAAGTGCTTCCATAATTTACGGAATAGGAATAAGAATGCTGTACGGAACAGAGGTTCTTTATGGATTCACAAGCGATTCTTCCGAAGAAGCATTGTTAAATATCGCAAAAAATTTGTCTATTGCGAAAAATCAAACCGGGGACAAAAAAACACAATTTGGCGATGATTGTAAGGGCAACCCAATGTGGCTGCCCGACAATTTCAAAGATCCACGGATATTAGGGCAATCGTACAAGAAGGATTTTTTGTTCGCTGCAAATGCCGCCGCCAGAATAAGTCCGAAAATAGCGCAGTTGGAAGCTTCTATAGCAGACTCTATGCAGAACATAAATATATGGAACAGCGAGGGTTTGCAGGTTTCGGACAACAGGGCAAGAACAAGGTTTTCCGTGAATGCAACCGCTACCGAAGATTCCAAGCACACCTCTGCGCACGAGGCTCCGGGCGCGCTTGGCGGCTTTGAGTTTTTGGATGGCTTGCCAATAAAGGAACTTTCGGCATCTTGCGCAGAAAGAGCTTTGAGAATGCTCTCTGCGCCTTACATAAAAGGCGGCCAAATGCCTGTGATTATGGGCAATGCTTTTGGCGGGGTTATTTTTCACGAAGCGTGCGGGCATCCGTTGGAAACGGAAGCTGTGCGCAGGCAGGCAAGCCCGTTTTGCGGAAAACTTGGCAAGCAAGTGGCGCAGCCTGTGCTGACAGCCATAGACGACGGCACATTGAGCGGCGTGTGGGGAAGCCTCTCTGTTGACGATGAAGGAATGCCAACGCAGAAAACCGTTTTGATTGAAAATGGAATTTTGAAAAACTTCTTGAGCGACAGAGTAGGAGCCTTGGAACTCGGCTTGCCGCGAACAGGCAGCGCGCGAAGAGAGTCGTACAAATACGCCCCTGTAAGCAGAATGCGAAATACGTTCATAGCACCGGGAGATTCCTCTCTGGAACAGATGATTGCCTCGGTTGACGAAGGGCTTTACGCTGCGAAAATGGCAGGCGGCTCGGTTAATCCGGCAACTGGAGAATTCAATTTTGCCGTTGAAGAAGGCTATGAGATTAAGAATGGCAAGCTGGGCGGTGCAGTTCGCGGAGCCACCCTTATAGGGCTTGGCCATGAGATTTTGCCAAAAATCAGCATGGTTGGGGACGATTTTGAGCTTGCGGCTGGGATGTGCGGCGCAAGTTCAGGGCACGTTCCGGTGACTGTTGGGCAGCCATCTATAAAGGTGGACTGCATTTTGGTGGGCGGGCGGTAATTTACCGAGCCGCAAAAATTTCTATATTTACTAAAGCCCCAAAATTAAAAAAGGCTTAACATGGAAATAGACCTGTTTGAACATGAGCAGCAAATATATGATGGCGCTTTAGACTACGCTGATAAGGTTCGCAATGGGAAATTTTACGATTTTGAGGAATATTTGATGCTTACGAAAGAATACGGCAAATTGTTAAAACAACTTCGCAGAGCCACACGTATAGCAGACAGAACTACTATCAATTTATATGAAAGCAATTTAGACTTGACCGACAAGGTTAACTACGATATGTTGACGGGAATTTACAACAGGCGATATCTGGAAGACGGCCTGAAACGTGTTATAAATACCTTGGTACGCTCCGGCGGCGGGTTGCTGAGCGTTTTGATGCTGGATGTTGACCATTTTAAAAAGTATAACGATACATATGGACATTGCATGGGCGATGCCTGCCTGAAAGTTGTCGCAAGCGTGCTAACCGAGAGCTTAACCAGAGACGATGATTTCGTAGCCAGATATGGCGGCGAGGAATTTGCCGCTATTTTGCCCAACACCGATGAGAACGGCGCCAGAAAAGTGGCAGACAAAATGCTTGAGAATATGAGGCAGCGCAACATACCGCACGAAAAAAACGATGCCGCAAAGTGCGTCACTTTTTCAATAGGATTTACAACAGGAAATGTTGGGTTTTCGCAAAATGGCACCGATTATCTAAAACGTGCGGACGATGCGTTGTATATTTCAAAACAAAGCGGACGCAACAAATGCACATATATAAATTTTAAAGAGGAAAATACATGTATTGCTTTACAATAATCAATATGGCTACTCGCGAATAGAGGTTTTATGCGCAAGGTAATACACAACGCATTGGAAAAATGTGTGGGTTGCAACCACTGCGTTAGAGTTTGCCCTGTTGAGGAAGCTAATATTGTGCGCAATATAGGCGACAGGATTATTGTTGAGATAAATCACGACAAGTGCATAACCTGCGGAGCTTGCCAATCCGCTTGCCATCACGGTTCCAGATATTACGAAGACGACACCGAGCGTTTCTTTGCCGACTTGAAGCGAGGGGAAAAAATAAGCTTGTTTGCCGCACCGGCTGTAAAGAGCAATTTCAACGAATGGGGATGCGTGCTAACTTGGCTGCGCTCGCTTGGAGTCAATAAAATTTATGATGTATCGCTTGGCGCGGATATCTGCACGTGGGCGCACATCCGCCATATACAGCAAAACGGATTGTTTCCCATAATATCGCAGCCGTGCCCGGTTGTTGTCAATTATATATTAATGCATCGCACAGAACTTGTAAAGCATCTTTCTCCCGTGCAGTCTCCCATGCTCTGTACGGCCGTCTATATGCGCAAGTATGAGGGAGTGACGGATAAAATCGCCGCACTCTCCCCATGCGCTGCCAAGACAATCGAGTTTGAGGAAACCGGAATTATTGAATACAATGTGACGATAAAGAATTTTTACGATTATATTGAGAAAAACGGGATAACTCTCCCTGCAACTCCGAGCGGTTTTGACAGCTACGAAGCAGGTCTTGGCAACCTTTTCCCCATACCCGGCGGACTCAAGGAAAACATAGAGCATTATCTAGGAAAAACATTGCGAGTAGACAGAGCAGAAGGCTCTACCGTTGTTTGCGATGCGCTTGACGAATACGCCAAACAGCCTTTTGACAAGCTTCCCGTGTTGTTTGATGTTCTCAATTGCGCTGACGGTTGCAATTTAGGCACGGGGTGCAAAAAAGACACTAACGTGTTTGATGTAAATACCAAAATGGACCACATACGCCAAAAAGCCATAGGCGACGAGGCGAGCAGGCGGTATCTCAATGAACTTTACGCAAAATTCGATAAACAACTGCGCCTTGGCGATTTTATCAGGAAATATGAGTCTGCTCCTGTCAACAAAAACTTGATAACGCAGGAAAAGATAGATGAAGCTTTTGTAGCTCTGGGCAAGTTCGATGAGGAATCAAAGCATTACGATTGCGGCGCGTGCGGCAGCGACAGATGCACTCAAATGGCTCTGAAAATTGCGAAAGGCACAAATATTGTTCAAAACTGCACGGCATATATACGCATGAAGCTGGAGAATGCCGCTCATGAATCCGAGCTTGCAAAAAACCGCGCAGAGGTAGCGCATGATGAGGTTCTTGCCGGAATACTCTACGCAAGCAAAATTCAGCAACTCCTGCTGCCGAAGAAAGCAGTTTTCAAAAAAGCTTTTTCGGACTACTCCGCTATTTGGAATCCATCTAACATTGTAGGCGGCGATATATACTGGATAAAGCAGTTTGATAAAGGCATTACGCTCTGCGTTTGCGACTGTACCGGCCACGGTACTCCGGGAGCGCTGCTTACCATGCTCGTTGTTTCTACTTTGGAATCTGTTGTGTGGCCTAGCAATTGCAGCGATACTGCGGGCATAATCTGGAGGCTTGACCAACGGCTTTCAGAAGTTTTGAGCGCAGAAACCAAACAAGACAGCATAAGCGATATTAAAGACGGCTGTGATATAGCAGTGCTGTTTATCGCTCCGAATGGAGATATTAGCTTGTCTGCCGGGCATACGAGTGTTTTTGTGAGCAACGGCAATAAGGTAGAGCGAATCAAGGGGCAGAATATTTATGTTGGCGAGGGCAAACTTACCAACAAAGAAATGGTGGATACCATAAAAATTCCGGCGAACCCAGCCAACAAGTTTTACATCGCTTCCGATGGCTTGTTCAACCAGCCGAGCAAGGACAAAACCGGATCGTTTGGGTACAAGCGTTTTGAGAAAATAATTTTGGAAAATCACGACGAAGCGCAAGCCGTCATAACAAACAAAGTATGGCAGGCATTTGAAGCATATCGTGGCAATGAACCACAGGTTGACGATTTTGAATTAATCTCGTTTAAACCTTTCAAGGAGGAAAAGGCATGAGTTTAAACATACTTCAATACAGCAAAATGCTGCAAAAAAATAACATTGAAGTCATTTACAGCGGTCCTATTTTGGCAAGCAGCATAGACAGCATGGCAGAAATGCTGCTTAAGCGCCTTGAGAAAGAGGACATTCCGCTCAACGCCTCGCAATCGGTCTTTTCGGTGTTTGTGGAGCAAATGAACAATATGTTTATGTATTCCGCCGAGAAAATCTATCAGGCAAATTCCGATGGCGTGCTGGAGAAGGCATCAAGAGGGATATATATTTTGGGAGTTCAAGACGGTGAATACTTTATTCAAACCGGTAACGCCGTAACAGCAAATAGCGCCGCAATTCTCAAAACCAGAATAGATCACCTAAACACTTTGGATAAGAAAGAACTTCGCAAGTATTACAAGCAGCGCATGATGGCAGATAATGACAACCCCGAGAGCCGGGGCGCAGGCATAGGGCTTATAGAGATAGCTCGCCGCGCTTCATCTCCCATAGAGTATGATTTTGAGCCGCTTGAAAACGATTTGCAGTATTTCACAATGCATGTTACAATAAAACAGAGAGGTAAAGAATAATGGCATTTCGCATGGAAAAAGCAAAAACCACATCAACGCCATATGTTTTGATTGATGAGGAGCGCAATTACATGAAGCTTGAAGGACGTTGCTTTCATGAAAATGTTGCGGAGTTTTTCAGGGACGTCAATGACTGGCTAGACACTTATCTTGCGTCGAATTTCAGCTTGTTCACCCTTGACTGCGCAATAAGCTATTTCAACAGCTCTACCACAAAATTGCTGATGAATATGCTAATCAAGCTTAACAAGTATGCTTCTGAGGAGAAGAAAGTTGTAGTGAACTGGATAACTGCGGAAGACAACGAGATTATGATTGAATGCGGCGAGGATTTCAGCGAAGATATGAATAATTTGCAATTCAATATGGTCATAGTTTGAAATGACTTGCGAAGAACTTAAAGAGCTGCTTGCCACAGGCGGAGAAAATCTGTTTGCAAGGGCAAGGGCTATTAAGTCGCAAGTTTTCGGAGATGAAATTTTTTTTCGCGGACTCATTCAGTTTTCAAACCATTGCAAGCAAAATTGCCTGTATTGCGGATTGCGTTCAGGCAATAAAAAACTGCAACGCTATCGTTTGAGCAAAGAGGAGATTTTGAGTTGTTGCGAAGAGGGAGGCAAAAGAAATTTCAAAACTTTTGTTTTGCAGTCAGGCGAAGATGATTATTACACAACGGAAAAAATGACGGATATTATTCAAGCCATTCACAGGCAATTCCCAAACTGCGTTATAACGCTTAGCATTGGAGAAAAGGACGCAAAAGCATATCAAGCGTATTATGATGCCGGGGCCAGACGTTTTTTGCTTCGCCATGAAACCATTAATCCTGGGCATTACAGCAAATTGCACTCAGGCAAAAGAAAAATTGAAACCCGCACGGAATGCTTGAAGCAGTTGAGAAAAATAGGATTTCAAATAGGCAGCGGAATAATGGTTGGCTCTCCGTATCAAACTATGGACAATATTATTGAAGATATTTATTTTATTGAGAAATTAAAACCGGAAATGATTGCAGTAGGCCCGTATTTGACTTGCAAAGACACTCCTTTTAAAAATCGGAAAAACGGCGACTTGAAACTTACGCTGCGCTTGCTTGCGATTTTTCGGTTAATGCATCCGAATGCGTTTATACCTGCGACCACGGCTCTGGCAGCTCTTGATCCTGGCGGAAGGGAAAAAGGAGCTTTAGCGGGAACCAACGTTATTATGTTAAATTTAACGCCGCAGGAATTGTGCAAAAATTATCGCATATACGATAATATGGAGGGATAATGTCTAGTTTTATAGACCATCAGGAAATTCTGGATACGCTGGAATATGCCAAAAAAAACAAAAATAACTACGAGTTAATATCGCAGATTATTGACAAAGCAAAGAAATGCAAAGGGATTTCCCATAGGGAGGCCGCAGTTTTGCTGGAGTGCGAGTCGCAGGAGTACAACCTGCAGGTTGAGGAGCTTTCCAAGCAAATAAAGGAAAAGTTTTACGGCAAGCGGATAGTTTTGTTCGCGCCTCTGTATTTGTCCAATTATTGCGTGAACGGATGCGTTTATTGCCCGTTTCATTCCAGAAACAAAAATATTTTGAGAAAAAAATTGTCGCAAGAAGAAATACGCATGGAAACCATAGCTTTGCAAGATATGGGGCATAAGCGCTTGGCTTTGGAAGCCGGCGAGGATCCTGATATGAACCCTATTGAATATATTTTGGAGAGCATAAAAACAATTTACAGCATAAAGCACAAAAACGGGGCAATTCGCCGAGTGAATGTGAATATAGCCGCAACGAGCGTTGAGAATTACAAGAAACTGCACGAGGCCGGCATTGGAACATATATTTTATTTCAAGAGACTTATCACAGAGAAACTTATGAAAGATTGCATCCGAGCGGTCCCAAGAATAATTACGATTACCATACTGAAGCTATGGACAGGGCGATGCAGGGCGGCATTGATGATGTTGGCATTGGGGTATTGTTCGGTTTGTATGAGCATTCTTATGATTTAGTTGGCTTGCTTATGCACGCCGAGCATTTGGAAGCTGCTTTTGGAGTTGGGCCGCATACCATTAGCGTTCCTCGCATTCGTCCATCCAATAACATTAGCGATGATGCTTTTGCAAAGATAGTCTCTATTATCAGAATTGCAGTTCCTTATACCGGAATGATTCTCTCCACAAGGGAAAACATGCAGACCAGAGAGCGTGTTTTGGAGCTTGGGGTGTCTCAAATAAGCGGAGGCTCGCGCACCGGCGTTGGAGGATATTCGGAAAAAATGGAAGATGACAATGTTCAATTTAAGGTTATGGATACTCGTTCTTTGGACGAGATAGTCACTTGGTTGATAGGCTTGGGTTATATTCCGAGTTTTTGCACAGCTTGCTACAGCAATGGGCGCACCGGCGAGCGTTTTATGAGATTGGTGAAAAGCGGAAAGATAGCTGATTTTTGCAACGCGAACGCTTTAGCGACTCTGAAGGAGTATAGAGATAATTACGCAAGCGATAAAAGTATTTTCTCCATGATTCCTTCAAGCTCTGCGGCGGCGCTCTCCAAATCCCCGTTGTAAATTACATACTGGTATTTGCCCTTTGTCAAAGCGAAGTCCATTTCTTTTTTAGCGTTTTCCATTCTTAGACTTAGCGTTTCTTCGGTTTCCGTTTTGCGCAAACGGAGCCTCGCTTCCAGTTCTTCCAGGCTTGGCGGCAAAATCAAAATGCCTATTGCGTCGGGATAAACATTGTCAAAATTTATTTTTCCGAAAACATCCAAATCAAAAGCAACGTCTCTGCCTTCCGCAAGCTTTTGCTCAACGAAAAACTTGGGAGTTCCATAGTAATTGCCGTGAACTTTGTTCCATTCAACAAGTTCGTTTTTGGCTATCATCCCCTTGAATTCCTCTTCCGTTTTAAAGAAGTAATGCACGCCGTCTATCTCGCCGGCACGGGGTTTTCTTGTTGTAGCGGAAACGGAATACACTATGTTCGGGAAATTCGGCATAACCCTGTTCATCAGGGTTGTTTTTCCCGCTCCGCTTGCGGCGCTGAATACAATGAGGGTTTTAGGCATAAAGAGGCTCCACGTGAACTGTTGCTTGCATTCCAAAATCATTCTCTATTTTATTCTCTATTATTGTCGCTATGCGATGCCCTTCTTCAATGCTAATTTCCCCGTCCAGACGAATGTGCATTGTAAGCTCATGGTGGCGCGCGTAATTGTGAACATGAATGTGGTGCAATTTGAGGTCGCCCAAATTGAGATTGTAAACAGCATCGTATATTTTTTCCGTAAGTTCCTTGCTGGGTCTTTCTCCCAAAAGTTTGTCAACTGTTTCTTTGGCAATTTTATAAGCTGCGTAAAGCAGCACCAGAGAGAGAATAAATCCGAGAACGCTGTCCATCCACCAGAATTCCGAGGCAAAGAGAATGCCTATCAAAACCGGAATTGAAGAAAGAGCATCGGAGCGATGGTGCCATCCGTCTGCTTTTATGGCTTCGCTATCGTATTTTTTTGCTATGTAAAAAGCATACCGCGCAAGCAGTTCTTTTATTGCAATGGAAGCGGCCACAACCACTATCGCAAGCGTTCCAAAATGCGCCTCTTGCCTGTTGCCAAAGCGTTCTATTGAATCTTTTGCGAATTCATAAGCTATAACGGCGAGCAAGAATGCTACGAATAGCGCGGCAATTTGTTCCCATCTTCCATGCCCAAACGGGTGTTCTTTATCGGGTTTTTTGCTTGAGAATTTAATTGCGACTATTATAACTATGGATGTCAGCGAGTCGGATAAAGTGTGCCAGGCATCTGCGATAAGCGCTATTGAGCCGGTTATTATGCCTGTGTAGAATTTTAAGGCAAATAAAGCGGTGTTGACGATTATCGAAACAACGCTTTCCAAATAGCCTGCTTTGTCACGGTTGGAGATCATTTCTCATTTCCGTTTTTCTGCCTCAATTTCATTGATGGCTTTTTCCATTTTTTCTTTCAAAGCTTCCGGAACGTATTCAAGCATGTCATATCTATCTATAATGCCGTCAAAAAAAGAACCGGCTTTTATCGCTTCAAAGCACATCTCTTCCGTTTTGAGATTTTCAGGAACTTGCGCAAGCATATCACCGTCTTTTTTTACCGCTTCAAGGCACAGTCCCAAAGTCTTTAGCTTTGCCGGCACATACCCAAGCGCCATTCCGTCTTGTTTAACCGCTTCAAAGCACAAGTCCGCAGTCTTGAACTTCTCTGGCACATGCTCAAGCGCGCTGCCGCATTTCCTAACCGCCTCATAATACATTTCGACTGATTTAAGGCTCTCCGGCACGTATGTGAGCGCCATGCCAAAAGGATCAGCCTTTATAGCCGTAAAGCACAGTTGTTCCGATCTAAGGTTTCTCGGCACATATTCAAGCGCCATGCCATCTTGTTTAACTGCTTCAAGGCACACATCCGCAGTTTTGAGCTTTTCCGGGACGTATTCAAGTTCCATGCCGTCTTGCCTGACTGCATCAAGAGCTTGTTCTGCTGTTTCTATATCGTTCATGGCTTCTTCTCCAATTTTACTCATGGATTTATTATAACCTTAATATAGTAATTCCTCCATAGACATATCCAAGCCATTTGCCAAGCGGCATAAGGCAAAAAATGTTGGAATTTGTTGTCCGCTTTCAAAAAGCGACACGCAATGCGTGGTTAAATCGCTTTTTTTAGCTAATTCTGATTGCGCAAGCCCAAGTTTTTCACGTTCAATGCGCAGCAGACATCCGAAGTGTTGGTTTTTTGTCATAGTTGCAGAATATAGTGAATAAATCCCAAAAAAATGTCAACATATGTTTGCAAAATGAGTAACCTGAACATTTGAGCAGTAGAAAAATGCTTAAAAATGTTTAAATTTGCCCTTTAACCTCATCCAAAATTTTCTGCAACCCTGCCATGACCATGCTTTTCGCGTCTGCTTCTGTTGGCGTTATATTGTCTCTGTTTTCTTTAACGTATTCTTGGTAGCAGCGTTTTTTAAACTCTTTGCCCAGTTTATCTCCTAAAAGTTCTTCTGCCGTTATGCCAAGCTCTATCAATTTTACAACGTTTTCATAAGAGAATTTTGATTTTCCTCGAGCGACTTGGCCAATTAGGCTTGTTGAAGTCCCCAATTCTTCAGCAAGCTCCCTATATTTCAAGCCCGTTCTATGGGCAAATTTTGCAATATCCAGCGTTTTCATATCCTTTCTATCGGCAAAAAATGAATAAAAATGAAAAATAACGAATGAAATTAAAAATCCCCTCTTCTTTTACATTTTTATTTGTATATTTGTGAGTATGAATGTAAAAAATAAAATTGGAGTGAAAAGCATAATTCTTATTTTTCTTGCTGTAACTATGGCTTGCGCCACCAAAATAGTTGCCATATTGGAAATAGTTCCCGCAGACGAGGCGGTGGATTTGAAAATCTCCGAATACCGCCACCTGACTGACGAGCTTCGCACTCAAGCCTTTGAAGCGCTCTCACAGCCCGGTTTTGCGATACTGACACGAGACAACATAATATCGCTTATGCCTTCAGACGCTGATGAGGCAGCATGCTTTTCCGAGCAGTGCGCCGTGGAGATAGGCAGAGCGATAGGGGCGGAGTATGTGACGCAGGGATTCATAGGGCGTTTCAGTGGAATGTTCACGCTAAATGTGGAGCTTTACGAGTCTATGAGCGGGAATTTGCTGGGCAGTTTTGTGACTGAGAGCAACAACATGATGGGTTTGCTCAGGGCAGTCAGGAAGAAAAGTCCGGGTTTGTTCGCAAATATAAATCCCAAATCCGAGGAAAAAAGCACCCAGCCGCAGCCGCACGTTGCGTTAAGCGTAATATCGGAGCCTGTGCCTATGCCTCAGCAGGCAAAAAAAACGAGTACCATAGTTGCGGTGGCTTTGGATTTTCTGGGAGCGGCTATGCTTGGTTTCGGTATATACCAGCACATAAACGCCAACAGCCTGAACGACGAGTATGTTAACATGCCTCAAAACCTGCCTCAAGAGCAATATGTCCGGGCTTTGCGAAAAGCCAATGACGCATTGGAAAGAAGAAACATAGGATACGCTGTTGGCGGAGCTTTGCTTGCGGCGGGGGTAGCGGTTCACATATGGTTTTAGAATTTCCCTTCACCACCTTAACAAGAGAGGTACAGCATGAACAAACTTAGGTTCATCATTTTAGCATTCACAATCATTTTCCTCTTGTCTTGCTCGAGCGAATTTGATTCCGTAAATCACAATGGCAGCCAGGAGCAGTCTTCGTCCAGCGAGCTAGCAGCAGTGGTGTCTAGCAGCAGCAAGCAGGAGGCATCGCCGAGTAGTTCGAGTGAGCTAGTGGCGGCGGTGTCTAGCAGCAGCAAGCAAGAGGTGTTGTTGAGCAGTTCTAGTGAGTTAGTTGCGGCGGTGTCTAGCAGCAGCAAGCAGGAGGCATCGCCGAGTAGTTCGAGTAAGCTAGTGGCGGCGGTGTCTAGCAGCAGTGAGTTGGTGGTATTGTCTTCCAGTTCTGAAATAGTTAGCAGTTCCAGTAATACTCCGCCTCCCCCACCGCCAGCAGCACCCAGCGTAGTTCTTGCGGTAACGCAATCATCAAAAAACATACTTATTTCATGGAATCCTATAAGCGAAGCGAATTCTTATGAAATATATCGTTCAACAAGTGAAACCGGAACATATTCGCTTGTGGGAACCGCTATATCTACATCTTACACAGATACTGGGCTTAACAAAACAACGACATATTACTACAAAATAAAATCGGTAAATAATAATGGCTCAAGCGAGTTTTCGAATTATGGTTCTGCGGTGACTAAAAATACTGTAAAAAAAGTAATTACCAAAGAATATTCTGTTGGCAACGGTCAAGCCTATACCTATAATGATGTATTTCCAGCGACAATAGAAGTTTATGCTCTTGGAGCCGGTGGCGGTGGCCAAGGTGGGTATTACTGGAATGGCGGAGTTATGAAATCAGCTAGAGATGGAACTGGTGCATCTGGTGGCGGTGGCGGAGCGGTTTATATGAAATTGACTGTATCTGAAATAGTGGATGTTGCCATAGATGTAGGTAACGCAAATGGAGGTGACTTAGGAGGGTATGGGAATTGTGAGAATGCTGGCGGAGGCGTATTTAAAAATACAGGTGCGCAGTATACTTCTGGCCATTCTGGGCGTGATGGTGGAACTACAAAAGTAGTTTGGGTAGCTAAAAATATAACTCTTACTGCAAATGGTGGCGGCGGCGCATGGCACTATGAATTAGAACGAGGTGATGGAAATATGTATGCTGGAAGCGGCGGTAAAGCCAGTATAGTTTCTGCTATTACACTAGAAGATAGTGCAACTGCATTTGGAGAACCAGGTATGGATGGAGCTAATGAGGGCTGCATTCAAGGTCGCGGTGGAAATGCAGCAAGCATAAGCAAGGGTTATTACGCTTTTTTTGGTGGCGGTTTAGGAGGATATAAAACTTGTGGCAGTGGAGGTGATTATGCTTCAAATACTACTTATCATGATGCAGACATAGGAGCAGGTGGTACTGGTGGATGCGGTGATAGAAGCATTAGCTATGGTAGGTATGGCGGCAATGGCAAAGTTGTTATTGTTGTTACATACGAAGTAGATGAATAGCCAAATGCGCATCATTCAGGCAGCTTTCTGTTAAGGAGCTGCTTTTTAGTTTGTAAAACCTTGACAAGCTTCTAATTAAAACAAGATGTTGATACAGGCGTTCCTTTTAGAGTAATGCAAGAACTGCGGTCTAGGTAATCGCAAAAGCCAGATGCTCTTATGCAATATGTATAATTTTCATACCCTTTACAAACTGAAACCTTTTTTCCTCCCACATCAATGCACCAATTCTGATTGTTAGGCTCACAACCAAATGAAGAATTGCAATGTACAATAATAGTGCTTCCACTTCTGTAACCAGAGCAGTCTTCAGATGGAATTACAGTACCGCCATAAGCTTTGCAATGTTCAGACCGTACATAGCTAGTACATTCGGAACCTACTAGGCAATCAGATGTTGTATTGCAACCATCATCGTTACGAGTAAAATAATAAGGACAAAGATTCGCTATATTTACATCGTGGGATGTAGATATGGCTTCTTTAATTTGCCCGCCCAAATTTCTACAATCTTGAGTATCTATTATCTTGATGCCATCAATTTTATTGCAGCATACTTTATCTCGAAAAGTATAGCCGCTACAATACAGAGCTTTCTCTTTTTCTTTATCTACATAATCGTTGTCTTTTTTATTTCCACCGCTATCATCATTACTACAAGCGAAAAATATTAATGCTATGGCAAGCCAAAGACTTTTTCGAGTGAAATTCTTACTAACCAAATTAGCCTCTACCATAGGCTTTTGCAAAAACATATTTTGGTAAATCAGGTTCATTACATTGGAAATATAGAAAATTTAATCTTTGCTTGGAATGTCGATTCCAAAAGTGTCAAAAAAGTGTTTAAACACGTGTTTAAACACTTTTTTGACACTTTGAAACCCCGTTTTTGCTTCAAAATAGCCGTTTTTAGCTTGGCATGTTTTTTGTCTTATATAATTTGCTATATTATGGACAAGGACTACTTCATGTTTTTGGGTCTTGACGGCAATAACCGGATTAGAATTCGTGTAATTACTGTGAAGGGCGAGGTAAAGAATTTCGTTTGTCAGTATGAAGCATTGATAAACGAGATATGGATTCCGATTATTCGCTATGATTGCGCTCATGGTCAGTCTTTTCATAGGGACGTAATGCAGCCCAATGGAGACAAGGAGAAGCAATTTATAGCGATGGATTCCTTGGAAATAGCTTTGAGCTATGCAGTGTATGATTTAAAGTCTCGTTATGACTGGTATAGAGAAAGATTTTTGTCAAAAAGGAGAAAATAACATGACAAATCATGAGAGAATAGTTCTTGACATAGAGCGCGCCGGCAAGCTTTTGCACTATCTCTTTGATAATCCTTCGGAAATGGAAAAAATTCCCAGCGGTAGCAATATACGATTCGTGGATGATTTCGAAGATTCAAACACTATCTTGACAGCTTCAAATTCGCAAGATTTGCCGAAGTTCGTAATTTTTTAGCGAAATTCGCCACTTGTCAGAATCAGAATTGACCAGAATTCAGGGAATTTTCAGAATTTTCATGCCGAATGAAGTCGTATATCATCGGGGAAAGGTAGAAAAAAGCCCTTGGCTTTGTTTCGGTTCAATCGACCAATCTGATTGGAAACGGTAACAAAGAGGGCTCTATTGTAAATATAATAAATAATTTCCCAAATATCAAATAAAATATGCTTAAAAGTATTCCAACTTAAAGTAGCTAAGAGCAAAAAATGCTTTTTTCCCGTTTTTTTCCCTTTATTTTGCGTCTAAGTATATATGGAGAACTTTATGGATTTAGAAAAATTTCCGCTATGGAAAATGGCGCTGCTTGCCAACCCCGACTCTTTTGGAGTCATGCCAGCCAATTATGTGCCGGAATTGCCCCAAAACACTGCAAAAGAAAGCAAAATCGCCAAAAACGATGAAAAAAAGGCGAAAACTACGCTCTATTACACAATAATCAAAACAGAGCTTTGCATAGACCGATACCTGAGTTTTTCCGAAAGCCTCGCCACGGCATGTTTCAGGGCTTCTGAAAACAAGGGCGAAAAGGTCTTTTTGCAGGGAAATGCGTTCCTGGCGAAGCTTGCGAGGTCGGTTTTTGAGAAAAACGGGAATCTTTTTGCCGATGCCTGCGAAGCCCATAAGGGCGAGAGCTACTTTTTGGAATGTGCCAAGGCTTTGGAGGAGCAGGGCTTTGCTCTTGTGGGCGGCGAGCTTGGCAGAAGCTCGTGGCTTGATTTGTACAAAGCGGTTTTGCTTTTGACGGAAGAGTATTTGTGTACAAAAGGCGAAGTGACACTTGCGCAAATACACGTAATTGAAGAAAATTCAAGCGATTTGAAAATAATATTCGTGCCTGATGGCATGGCTTGGGAGCAGGTACAAGATGCGGCGTTGCTGCCGCTATCGCCGGTGCCTTGTTCCAGCGATTTTCTTGCGATTGGAGCGAAGTTTTTTGATTTTTTAACCGAGAAAATGCCAAATGACATGGTATTCATGGAAAAGCTCTATCCCCTGCCGCTGCCCAACTCCTTTATAACAGCCATAATGGAGCCAAACAAGCTTGGCGCATACAAGGACAAAAAGATATACATAAGCCACCGCTTGGCTTTGGATTCGCTAAGAAATCCTTCTTCTCGTTTCCTTTTGCTCCTAGCCTTTCTTCACGAATACGGTCATTTTTTGGACGATGTGCTGCACGAGCGAGCCGGCATGGCTGGTGGCGATTCCGAAGGCGAAGAGGGCGAAGCTTTTGCCAATATGTTTATGGAGCATTACATGAATGAAGATTTAAAATTTGTAAATTTTGTGGCACCAAACCCCAAGGGAGAAGATTTGAGATTTGATATTGAGGCGAAAACTTCGGAGCACGATGAAAAGCAAAGGTTGCTTGACATTCATTTTAGCGTTATGAATTCCGTCAAAGACGCAGGAAGGTTGAAATTGCCATCTGGAGAAACGATAGAAAACGCCGAACTTTGGGGAATAGATGTTAAAGGCGGTGGACACGAGGATTTAACAGAGGAAGCAGCATTGGAAGTTGGATTTAAATTTGGCGGTTTAAACGGCCAAGATTTGGAAGAAGGCTGCGCCTGGCCGGATGTTCCTTATGCAGAAGATATTTACAAAACAACTACTGCTTACGCTCACTTTGTGTGGATTTATAGGCGGCACACAAAAAGCGGAATAACATATGAAGGAGATTTAGCTTACGAGAGCCATTTTGGAAAAAATCAGCATTGGCATTCAATGTGTCCTAAAGAAAAAGGGAAAACTTTCACCAATGAAGAGGTCAAAACGAAAATAATACAGCAGTTGCAAGAATGGTACAATGATGCAATAAAATTTAAAGAAAAAAACGGGCTATTTCATATAGGGAAAATGTTACATACCATCCAAGACAGTTATTGTTTTTCTCATTGCTGGAGAACTTTTAACAAATATAAGTGGTCCATATGGACTTTTCAGGGTTATGAAAAACAGAATTCTGATTTACATAGCGTAGCAGATCAATCTTTTGTAAAAAATAAATCTGGCAAGAAAATTCAAACTATAGGCTATAAAAAAGCATTGGAAGCTACTAAATTTATTTTAGGATGTTATAAAGAAAATTCCGGTTGGGAAAAATTGTATAAATATTTGAATGATTCCATTTATGTTATCCATCCCGGCAGAGAATCCGTAATAGCAGGAGAAAGCCATTCCTGGTTTGAAAAAGCAAACTCGAGCCAAGAATCTCAAATTGAAAATCAATTATACGAACTCAGTCAAAAGGAGGCTTAAGTATGACTAAATTTCGTTTTGTAATGCTTTTATCGCTCATGTCTATTCAATCTGCATTTGCTGCGGCAGTTGATGCTTTACCATATACAGAGTATCTCATTGGGCCAATTGCGTTGGTTGTTTTTTCTTTTTTAGTACTTGCGCAATTTATTTTCTTTTCAGAAAAAAATAAAAAACATCGCAAAATTCTGCTTGTAATATTTTTGTTTTTACTTTTATCGATTGTCTTGATTGTAATATTTGACATCGAATTCTTTGCGGAGCTGGGAATAATTGCTGTAATTATTAATTTTATAACAAGCATTGTTCTTATATGCACAAAAAAAATAAAGCCAATATGGCCTATTTTAGTAATAACTTTTGCCATAGTAACCTTTATAGTACTATATGATGCTTTGTGGGGACTTATTTTAGCCTTAATCGCAAACGCAATGCTTGGAGTAATGTCTATAGTTGCTTTATTAATGTCATTGTACCGCAATAAGTCACTATAAAGTTTTATTTGCGAATAACCTGGCTAGCCATAAAAGAAATTCATTTAAAATCACTTAATCCTCAATTCGCAAATTGCGAATTTTCTATATTATCAGGCATGAAAACTCCTATAATGAAACCCCAAGACATACTTGTTTTGGCGAAAATCGTAGCTATGGGTCAAAATCCTTGGATGGGACAAGATTTGGCTGCAGAGCTTTACATAAGCAAATCTGAAATTTCCGAATCGCTGAACCGGTCCAAATATGCCCGGCTTTTGGATTTTTCCAAGCAAAAAGTAAACTCAGCAGCTTTTTTTGAATTTTTAGCACATGGCATTCGCTATGTATACCCGGCTATCACCAAAGGCCGGCAAAGAGGCTTCTTGACTGCGTTTTCAGCAGCCCCGCTCAATAAAAAAATAGCCAGCAAAACTGCAATTGTATGGGCTAGCGAAAACGGAACTGCTTTGGGAGAAAGCATAGAGCCACTTTACCATACTGTAGGACAGGCAATTCAAAAAGACAAAGCTTTTTACGAAATCATGTCTCTCATAGAGGCTATCCGCATAGGCAGAGTGCGTGAAATTGAATTGGCAAAAAATGAACTGAAAACGAGGTTACAGAATTATGCGCTCCAATAGAGAAATGCTGTTAACCGTTGCAAATGGGTTGAGGGATTTTTTGGACAAAATTTATTTCGTTGGCGGTTCTGTCATCGAACTTTATTTGGCCGATTCGGTAAGTGATCCGGTCAGACCAACGAAAGACGTTGACTTAGTTCTTGAAATAACATCAAAGTTTGATTTTAGGGACTGGGAAAAATTATTGAGGTCCTGTGGTTTTAGGCATGATATGTCTGATAACGCTCCGATTTGCAGATGGATTTTCAATAAGGTTCTAGTGGATACTTTGGTTCCGAATTTGCAGATGGGTTTTACAAATAAATGGTATGCGGAAGGAATAAAACATTCTTTTGATTATCAACTGAATAAGAACCTGCAAATAAAGCTGTTTGAATTGCCGTATTTTCTGGCTACAAAATTTGAGGCCGTTTTGCATCGTGGAGCATCTGATTTGCGGACGAGCCATGACTTTGAAGACATCGTATATTTATGGAGCAATGTTCCTGACATCCTTGGGCAATGCCAAAAAGCGGAAGATAATTTGCAAAATTATTTTTCAATAACTTTAAAAAACTTAATGAGCAATTGGACTTTCAATGAAGCTATAGAGGTGCATCTTCCTTTCGATAGCATTTTGAACGCAGAAAGGATAAAACGAGAGATGCGATTTTTCACCACATCGGTGTAATCTCGCCATTTTCTATATTCCCTCATATGCGTATTATACCTCATACTGACATAGATACCTTGGCAGACATGTTTATAGAAGATGTTTTTGACAGAGGAAGCTTTATGCAAAGCCCTGCTAAGGGTGGGTTTTTAACGGGAGGCAAAATGCTCGTCTGCGAATCACAGGGTTTGCAGGAGTATTTGAAGAAAACCTGTGTGGATAAGCATGGAATATGGACCGCCTTGCCATTCAAGCCCCTTGCCGGGCTTTTAATGCAATGTGCGTATAACTTATCTCCAAAAGATCAGAGAAAAGACGAGAAGGATAATTTATATAACCCAAATAACTTGGTATGGGCAATTTACAATTTATTGCCGGAAACTGAACCGAATCAGAAAACAGAAAAAACATTTTCACACGCAAGCGAAATGGCATCTCTATTTTTTGGGTATCAAATTTACAGACCAAAATTAATTAATGAATGGACAGACGGCAAAGTTTATGAAATTAAAGACGCAACAGGAAATTTTATAAAAAATGAAGAATGGCAAAGAAAGCTTTGGAGCGAATTAACCACAAAATACGGGAACGAAAATATTACGTGCCTTTACAACTCTATTGAAAGCGCATTGAAAAATCCGGAAATTAAAAAAGATTTTTTGCCACAGCAAATTTTTATATTTGCACCGCTGGCAATGGCTCCTATCCATTTAAAAACATTAACGTTGCTAGCAGCCTCAGGTTGCAATGTCAATCTGTATGTGCATCAAATTAGCAAGGAATATATAGGAGCGCATTTAAGCGATAAGCAAATTGCCCGTAACAGAAAAAATGCTTGGGCAAATAACAAAATTATTGCAAATGAAAATAGATTATACTGGGATTTAGGCAACAGGCTTATCGCAAACTTAGGTCGAAGCGCTCAAGTGTTTTATGAGCAGATTTTAGAATATAGCGATGCAGTTCAGGAAATTGAAATAGAAGAACTAGAGACTAGAAATCAGAAATCAGAGAAAACTTTGCTTAAACAAATACAGGAAGATATAATTAACGATAATGATGCAATTCTCAACTCTCAATTCTCAACTTTCAACTTAACATTCAACAGTTGCTTTTCTCCATTAAGGGAAATTGAAGTTTTAAGCGATTACATATTGGATTTATTCGCAAATAACAAAGAGCTAACTCCTGCCGATATTGCCATTGTTGCTCCGAATATAGATATTTATGCAAGCGCAATAGAAATGGTTTTTGAAAGATATGAAATGCCATATAAAATTGCAGATCGCAATGTGAAAAAATACGACAAAACTTTGCAGCTTTTGAATATGCTTTTTTCGCTAATTGGCAGCAGGTACGAAGCTCCGGATGTTGTTGCTCTATTTGAATATTCAAGATTCGTGCAGAACATGGAGCTTGATTTCAACTGTAGAGAACGCTTGGAAAAATGGGTCAGGGAAAATGCAATTAGGCATGGGTTGAAAAAGTCCGGAGATATTCCTGATTATTCTTTTGAAAGCGGGTTTGACCAATTGGCAGCCGGATTTTTTATGATTTCCGAATCAGGCTTTTCCGGCGCAAAAGAATATTGTTATCCTGATATAGAAGGTAACTCAGCTTACATTTTGGGAGATTTTGTTCTATTTGTCCGGTCTTTGGAAGAATTGGAAGAAAAAAGCAAAACGAAGCACACTCTTAAAAACTGGGACTCTTTTTTAAAAGAAAATTTACAAATATTTTTTGACAAGCGAGAAACCGGTTTTAACGAAGATAGTGACAACCCCTATCAAAAAGTCATGGATGCATGGAATTCTTTAAGAAACGAAATGAAGACAGGTTTTGGCAATGAAAGTGTGTCTATGGATTTTTCCGTATTAAAAAATGCTTTGCAGAAAAAAATGGAATCTTGTGCTAAAAAGTCGTATTCCTTAAGCGGTAAAATTTCCTTTTCAAATATTGAAACTTTAAGATCTGTTCCGAATGAGATTATTTGCTGCATTGGAATGAATAGCAAGGAGTTTCCGTCTCAAACTCCAGCCAAAGATATTAGCCTTATGGCTGCGAAACCTGAGCAGGGCGACAAAGACGAGGCAAACGAAGACCGCCTAATGTTTTTGGAAACCATTCTAAGCGCTAGAAAGTCGCTTTATATAAGCTGGGTTGGGCAAAGCGAAAAGAATGCGGATGAACTTGACCCATCCAGTGTGGTTGTTATGCTTTTGAATAATTTAAAAAATCAATACGGCATAGATAAGGAAAAAATAGTTGTAAAACATCCGTTGCAACCGTTTTCAAAAAGGTATTCGGATTATTTGTTCACTTATGACAATAGATGGGGAGAATGCAAAACAGAACATAAGAATGTTTGGGATACTGATTTTATTAACAAAGCAGATGAAGTTAATGAAAAAAAAGATGCTGAAAAAAGAGATATTGATGCTTTATTTAGAATTTTATCCGATAGCCCAAAATATTTTCTAAAAGATGTCTGTAATATAGAATTGCCGGAGGATATTGAGCTTTTGGATGGTGTAGAACCTTTTATTGTAGAGAGGGGATTGGATGAATGGAAATTGAAAGATATGATTTTGAAAAAGAAAGATATAGAGGTTGCGCAATTAAGAGGTGAATTGCCAAAGGGAAATTTTGCGGATAAAATTATAAAATTTAAAGAAAAGCAGGTAAAAAAGATGGAAGAACTGAAAGAGGAAGGCGTAGAAACATTTATTAAGCCTAGCAGAGATAAAGGGAAATACAGGCTATGGCATTGGTTGCAGCATTTGGAGCATAATAGAAAAGAAGAGAGCGTAACTCATATGATTTTATTGACCGAAAACGGCAAAGAACCTATAATAAACAAACTAGAAAAAATATCAAAAGCAGATGCTGAAGCCGAGTTGAAAAGATTATGGAGTTTGGCAGATGAATTAAAAATAAAAATGCTCCCGATTTTTCCTGATGCAGCATGGAAATATTGTTCGAAAAAAGATTTAAAAGCAGCAGAAAGAGATATTTTTGGCAATGGTTATGAGGAAGGAATTGCGAGATACTCTTCTTATGCGAAGAAAATTTTGGGAGATGCTAGTTCATTTGCTGATATTGCAAATATGGAGAAGAACTTTATAACATATTCTGACAGGTTATTTGAAAAATATCTGGAGGTAAACAATGCAGCCGTTTGAAATAATGAAAGTTCCTCTGGAAAGTAAAAAAGTTCTCATTGAGGCAAGCGCAGGTACTGGTAAAACTTATACTATTGGGTTGATAGTTTTGCGCCTGCTTTTGAAAAAAGAACCATTGTCAATAGACCAAATAGTTCTGATAACTTTCACAGAAGCTGCGACCGCAGAACTCAAAAAAAAGACTGCGGAAAAAATTAGAGAAGCTTATGATATATGGATGGGGAAGAAAAGCCCAGATGACGAAGATTTAATCACAATAATTAAAGAAGCGAATGGAGATCTGGTTAAAAAGGCTAATTTGCTGGATGCTATAGCCCGTATAGACGAAATGCCAGTTTTTACCATTCACGGATTTTGCACAAGACTATTAAACGAATTTGCTTATGAAACAGGAAATTTTGAAGAAAAAGAAATCATCACAAATCAAACTGATATTGAAAATAGAGTTATAGCGGATTTTTGGCGCAAAGAAATAAAAATTTTATCCGCTGAAGAAATCGCAACATTGCCGGAAAAGTTTTCTCCAGACATTTTAAAAACAGGAATAAACAAGATTTTAAATTTTCCGAACGCCATCATAGAATATAAAGATAAAAATTCGCTTGCAGAATGTTATTTCAATAATGTTGTAAAAAGATATTCCAAAGCAAAAGAAGATATAAAAAAATCTGGAATTGAACCTAAATACAATAAGAACGGCAAGATAGACAAAAGACAAGCTGACAAGAATCCTTTATTTCAGGAATACAACAACTGCTTTGAAGAATATAGCGAGGCTTGCGGTAAAATAGTTGCAAAATTGCAGTATGAATTGGCCAATGAATTGCAGGCTGCATTGCAAAACGAGAAAGAAAAAATGAAAGTGCGGAGTTTTGGAGATTTGATAGGAGAAGCTTTTGAAGCTGTAAAGAATAACGAGGCGCTTTTCAATGCCGTACAAAAAAAATACAAAGCCATTTTAGTTGATGAATTTCAAGATACGGATGAAATGCAATTTGAAATTTTTACAAAATTATTCAAAGATAAGCCATTTTTCATGATAGGCGATCCTAAACAGGCAATTTACAGATTTAGAGGTGGAGATATTAATGCATATTTAAGAGCAAAAGCTGAAGTAGAATGCAAGTACCAATATACATTAAAAAAGAACTTTCGTTCTCAGGAAAAATTATTAAAAGCATTGAATGAAGTTTTTAACGTAGAAGATCCTTTTGAAATAGAAAAGAAAATAGAATATGAAGTTGTTTCGCATGGAAAAAATTTGCCGGAATTTACTATAAATGGCAAGCCTGAAAAACCTCTTGTTATCCTTAAAGTTCCTTATAGCGAAAAAAATGAAGCCTTTAAATCTGTTAGAATTAAAATTGTCCAAGAAATAGCCCTATTGCTTTCGACCGGAATTCAAGCCAAAGATATTGCAATTCTAACAAGAACAAATAAAGAAGCAAAAGAGTACAGAAAAACGCTTAGAAACTATAAAGAGAAGTCAATTCCCGCCATTATTTGCCGTAACGATAACGTATTTGAAAGCGATGCCGCAGATTATATTATGCGTTTATTAACAGCTTTTGCGCATTCTCAAAATGAAAACCGCATGAGAGCTGCATTGATGGAAACAAAGTTAGAATCAAAAGATATAAAATCTTTTGCTTTGTCTTTTGAAAAATGGAAAAAAGAAGGGGTGATGCGAGCTATAAGCTGGTACTTTGATGAAATGAAGCTTTGGGGAAAAATGCTCCGAGAAAAAAATGGAGAAAGAAATGTAACTAATTTAAGGCAACTCATGGAAATTTTGAATGAAGAGGAAATTACAACAGGAAGGGTTCCGGAAAGAACGCTCAAACGCTTTGCCGAATTAATTCAAAATAACAAAAACAATACAGCCGAAGAACATGAAGAAAAATTGGAAACAGATGATAATGCCGTGCAAATTATGTCCATTCATGTATCTAAAGGATTGCAATTTCCTATTGTTTTTGTTCCGGACATAATGGTTCCGGGAGAAATGCCGGGCAAATCTATTTACGAGAAAGATCCTCCTGTTTATTACGATCATGAAAAAAAACATATCCGCATAGAATATGAAATTTCAAATAGAAAACGCATAAAAGATAATGCTAAAGACAAAGAAGACAAAGAGAATGTACAGGAATCCGCAAGAAGTTTTTATGTGGCAGTTACCAGACCAATATCCAGGCTGTATATAGTAAATGCTTATGATGAATCTCCGAATGAAAATACTCTCATATCCGCAGGGCAAAAAATTTGCGCAAAATTTTCCGCAGACGATTATGTACATGACTATATACAAGTAGTGAACGATTTTACGGAAATTGAATATAATAAAGCCGAGAATTGCGCTTCGCAAGAAATGGCTGAGTTGCCATTGAAACAGCCGAAAATTCCACCCCAAAAAATAGAAACAACTTGGCAAAAAACGAGTTTCAGCGGAATTGTAAACAAGTTGCAGCATCATGATTACAATGACGAATCGCATAAAGAAAAACCGCTGGTACCTAAAGGAGCTAAAACCGGAAATCTTTTGCATAGCATTTTTGAAAATCTGGACTTTGACGCAGATTCTAAAACTATTTCCACAAAAGTTGAAGATATGCTGAAAGGTTTCAAAGAATTTACCGAAGAAGGTAAGTCCTTAATTAAAAAATGGGTTGAATGGACTTTTAACAAAGGCTTAGGCAACGCAGGAAAATTAAAAGAAATAGACTCAAGCAAAAGAGTGGCTGAACTTGAATTTTTTATGAGTTCCAAAGCCGAAAAAATATATTTGGAGAAAATAACAAAAATAATGGATATTCCGCCAACACTTGAAGGCGAAAAAGAACTTTCGAATAAATACCTTGATGGGAAAATAGATTTAATATTTTTGGGTAAAGATGAAAAATATTATATTTTAGACTGGAAATCAAACTATTTGAGCAACTATTTGGAACCTACTATAGACAAAGAAGCAATGCTGCCTCATGGTTACCATCTGCAATATTATATTTACGCAGTTGCGTTAAAGAGATGGCTGAATAAAATACATGGCGAAGGTTATTTCGAAAAAAACTTTGGTGGAGTGTATTATATTTTTGTTAGAGGCATTCAAGAAGATGAGAAAAATAATGATGGAATTTATTTTAAGCCAAAGGAGAAAATTATGAGTATCATAGATAAGTTGGATGAAATTTTAACGGAGAAAGAAAATGGAAAACCTTAGAATAGTTTTGGTTGAATATTTGAAAACCAAATACAATGTTTCAGATGTTGTAATGCAGTGCGCAGATGAAGTTTTGAAACAACTTGAAAGAGGCAGTGTTTGCATTGAAATTAGCGATGCAGAAAAAAGAGATGCATTGAAAAAATCATCTGCTGTAGGAATAGGAGACGAAGCTAATCCTCTTCCTTTGGTTTTTGAAAATGGTAATTTATACATTCAAAGATATTTTGAATATCAAAAAATAATATTGAATAGACTTGAAAAATTATTAAAAAATAAAAAACTCCACATAATAACAGGAGGCCCCGGAACTGGGAAAACAACAAATTTGGCTAATATTTTAAGAGATAGATTGAGCGAAAAAATTCTCTTGGCTGCTCCAACAGGAAAGGCGGCTAAAAGAATGGAAGAAAGCCTTTGCAGCCAGAAAATCAACCTGGAATCAAAAACCATTCATCGCTTGCTGGGCTATAAACATTTATCAGCGAGTTTTAAGCATACTGAAAAAGAACCACTCAATGCGAATATAATAGCAATAGATGAATGCTCAATGGTAGATTTGCCCATGATGGCTAAATTGCTCTCTGCTGTTCCTAAGACTTGCGATTTATATTTGCTGGGAGATAAAAATCAATTGGCTTCTGTTGAAGTAGGTTCTGTTTTTGCGGATATTTGTGAAAAATACAAAGAGTATCAAAATGATGAAACTGTTTACACAGAGCTCAAAAAAAATCACAGGGCAAAAGAGGCTCCAGGCATTGTAGCTTTGAGCAAGGATATTTTAGAAGGAACGATAAAAGATTTTAACTATGAAAATATTCATTATTCTGAAACCTACGAATTTTTCAGTTGGTACGAAAACCTGTTTAATGCGAAAAGCTATGAAGAAGCATTGGAATTTTTAAAAACTTTTCAGATTTTGTGTGCGACAAAAGCAGGCAAACACGGAACTAGACACATTAACTATAAATTATGCGAGCAGGCGAAAAAGAAACGTGCGAAATTCACTCCGATAATAATTACTGAGAATAGTTACCAATTAGATCTTTTTAACGGAGATGTTGGAGTTAAAGATGATGAATTTGCATATTTTTCAAAAGAGAAAATTAAACCCGTTTTAACTTTGCCAGAACATGAAGCGGCTTTTGCAATAACTATCCACAAATCTCAGGGTTCGGAATATGAAAGAGTAGCAGTAGTGTACCCAGACAGAAAAATTGAGAAGACAGAAGAAAATAAAGAAGATGAAAAAATATTTTTAACCAAAGAATTGCTATATACAGCTATAACCAGAGCAAAAAAAGAATGTTTTATATTCGGTTCAAAAGAAGTGCTTTTAGATTCATGTAAATATCCAATTACCAGAGCATCGGGGATTAAATAAAATGAAATTTTTGCATTGCAGTGATTTGCATTTAGGAAAAAAGCCGTATTTCGGTTCGGAAGAGTTCAAAGCAAAACGCTTTGAAGATTATTTCAGCGCATTTGATCGCATTATAGAACAGGCAAAGGAAAATGAGATAGAAGCAATTCTTGTCGCCGGTGATTTTTTTGATAAAAAAGAAACGCATCCGGACATTCTTGGTAAAACAGAAGATCTTTTGCAAAAATGCAAAGATAATAAAATTAAAGTCGTTGTTATTGAAGGAAACCATGATTTGATATATAAAAACAAAGAACTTGAGAGCTGGATTATCTATTTGGAACGCAAAGACTTGTTGCAAAGACCTTTTATAAAATTTTCAGAAAATAACGAAAAGACATACCATTCTGTTTTTATAGATGAAACTGAAATTTTCGGGCTTGGATACCCGGGTGCGTTGGTTGACGATGAATTGCGGGAATTTGCCGATTATTGCGAAAAAGAAAATAAGCGAAATTGCGTTGTGCTTGTTCATACTGCGCTGTGCGGCGGTGAATTTCTCGGAGGATTTTTAAAAGATGAATCTGCGCTAAACAATTTGAAAGATTATGCGATTTATATCGGCGGCGGGCACGGACACAAGCTGCGAAAATATCCAAAGGAAAATCCGTTTTTCTTTGTGCCGGGTTCTCCAGAATATTATGATTTGGGCGAAGATACAAAGTTAAAAACAGCAATTATCTTTGATACCAATTCAAAAGAACATAAAATTTTAGAGCAAAGCCCAAGAAACTGCATAAAAGAATCCTTAACCTTGGATTCTGCAAACCCGGAGCAGTTCAGAGAAGAGTTTGATAAATTTTTATCTTTGCTTGAAATTTCTTCAGAAGATATTGTTCTTGTGGAAATCAGATTTATTTCCTGCGATTTTATTCCGGATACCAAATGGGCAGAAGATGCTATTTTGAAAAAAGGCGCATTGTATGCCAAAGTAAATTGGGATAGAGAATATTCCCGTGCCTATTCTGGACAGCCTAAAAGAAATTCTGTAGAAGAAATAGAACTTGAACAGATAAAAAAATGGGAAGATTGGGGAAATTTCGCAGAAATAGGAGTGCAAGCGCTTAGCGAAATGAAAAAATCCATAAAAGACGAACAACTTGATATAAGTTCAATTTTTGATTCTGCGTTAAATTCTATTATAGAGGGCAAAAATGAAAATAAATAAAGTGGAATTGAAAAACTATCGAATTCACGAAGAATACGAGCAGAGTTTTGAAAACGGAATAAACCTATTGCTTGGCAATAACGGATGCGGCAAGTCTTCTATTTTAGAAGCCATTGGCTTTGCGCTCTTTAACACCAGTACCCGCAGCGATAAACTCGAAGAGATTATATCAAAGGGAAAAGAGAATGGAAGCGTAAAGGTTTCTTTCACCGGCAACGATGGAAAAGAATATGAAATTGAACGAAAATTAAAAGGCAGCCAAGCTGTGCTTACAGATTTGAATTCCATGCAAAAGACTAAAGGAGGCATCATAGAAATTTACAATCAAATAGGTAAAATTCTAGATATAGAGAATTTAGACGGAAAAAGCCGCAATAATGTTTTTTTTGATTCTGTAATCTGCGCAAAGCAAAACCATTTTATTGATATTTTCACGCAAGAAGAGGGAAAAAGAAAACCGCATTTTGACAAGTTATTTGATACGGCAATTTATGATATATTGCATAAGAAATTGGGCGAACAAAATGAAAAAAAGTACGAAGAAGAAGGAAATGTAAAAAATGCCGTGAGGAAAAGCCTTGCAGACAAGCAAAAAAATATTGAGGAGCTTGAAAATAATTTAAAAAAGCAAAATAATGAATTAACTGCTGAAGCGGAAAATCTAACGAAATTAGAAAATGAACTGAAAAGAGAAAAGCAGAAATTGACTGAATACAATAAAATGAAAGAGCAAATTAACGCCAAAGAAAAAGATTTAAATAATTCTGCGGAAAAAATAAAGCATTTTACAGAAGCAAGGGATAAAGATAAGGATAATCTTCTTAAATCCGAGCAGGCAAAGAAATTTTTAGAAAATAACAATGAAGATTTTAAAAAATATGAGTCTGCCAAAAAGCAAAGCGAAGCACGGGAAGCAGAGCTTAATAAGTTTGGAAACGCAGATAAGATTCATGAGGATTTAAAAAATCAGCAACAGAAACTTAAAGATGAACTGATTAAACTTGAAGAAGGGGATAAAAAGAATGAAATAAATAATATGGAAAATTTTACCGCTCAAATATCAGAGAAAGAAAACGAATTGCACAAAGAGCAGGAAGATTTTGATAAAATTAATTCCGATAAAAAAACGAAAGAAACTGAATTGAAAAATACGCAGGCTCAACAAGACGTATTGCAGCCAATTAGCGAAAATCTTGAAAAATTGTCAAATAGCAAAGCTGAAAATTTCAGAGAAGAAGAAAGGCTTAAAGCCGAGCTAGTGACTTTAAAAGAGAAAGTAATTTCAAACGATCTTCTGGCTAAAGAAGAGGAAGAAATAAACAAGGATAAAAAGCTGCGGGAAGAATTGTTGGGAAAGCTGAAAATAGAAGATGCCCGTATTTTCGAATTGGAAGCCGCACAGCAGGATTTGAGTGGAGGAAAATGCCCGATTTTAAAAGAATCTTGCCCGAAAGTTACCACAGGCAATGAGGATTATTTTGCAAATCGCTTTAAAGAACTGCATAAAAACAAAAAAGATTTGGAAAAAAAGCTGGAGGATTTTGCACAATTATCAGATAAAGAAAAAAAAATCAATGAGAAAAAGATGATTTCAAACGATAGTTGCAAACAGATTGAAAAAAATGAAAATTCATTGAAAATTTGCGAAGCTAATAGCGGCAAACATAAAGCTGAGGAAGAGGTACAAATAGCAAAATCAAAATGCGCTTCTGTTGAAGAAATTAAAAATTCTTTGAAGGCGGCTCAAAATTTATCTATAGAACAGAAAAATGAAATGAAAAATTATGACAAACAGATTGATAAATGTAATGAAAAATTAACAAAAATAAAGAAAGATATTCAAACATTGATTAAAAATAAAGAAGCTTGCTTGAATAAATTGAAAAATATTGAAGAAACAATAAATAAACACGGCATATCTCTGCGAGAGTTGGAGCCTAAAATTGCAGAAGCACAGCAAAATAAAAATTACGCAAGCAAATTGCAAAGCGAAATCAACCAGATTAAAAATGAAACTTTAAATCCTCTGGAAAAAGTTTATAAGGAATATCTGCAAAATGAAAAAATCGCAAAAGAATATGAAACACTAAAAAAACATTTGGAAGATAGTGAGAAAAATATTCATAATGAAACGGAGAAAAAGGAAAAGTTTGGCAAAGAATTGGAGGTCTTAAAATCCGGATTTTCCGAAGAACAGTTGAAATTGCAGGATAAAGCGGTTGAAAGTTTAACGGAAACAAATAAAAGCGTGATTGAAAAAGTCACAGGATTAAAAAAGGAGATTGAATACAAAAATAAGGAAATTGAAGAATACAGAAGCATTGAAATTGAAATAAAAAAAATAGATTCTGAAATTGCGATTATTCAGCGAAAGTTGGCTTTAACGAGTATTTTTAAGAAAAAAGTAAAAGATTTAGGCAGCGCTGTGGCAGAGGAGCGTGTTAAGCGCATAGCGGATTATGCAAGTCGCTATTTCAATAAAATTACGAACAGGCCGGAATCTATTTTGTGGGTTTGCCTTGAAAAAGATAAATACAGTCTTTATTTGGACAATGGCCAGCACCAATGCAGCTTTATAAACCTGTCCGGCGGCGAGCAAATTTCCGTTGCCATAGCGATTCGCTTGGCACTATCGCTTGAGTTCGGGAATTCAGGATTCATAATTCTGGATGAACCTACAAATAACTTGGACAGGGACAAGCGCCAGTTGCTTGCGGAAAACCTGCCGAAAATGGTAGAGAATTTAACTCAGTTATTTGTTGTAACGCACGATGATACTTTCAGAAATTCGGCAACAAAAGTCATTGATTTTTAGCCGCTGCGCAAAGTTTTCTATATTACCACTATGCATCAAATTGAATCTGCCATATATAAAAGCTACCTAGAAACGGCTGCTCCGAACTTGCTTAAGGCTAAAGGAGACCCGTGGAAGGTGGAAATAGACACGCTTTTAAAGCATTATGGCTCTTTTTTGCTGGACGGATGGGGAACGCTCTACAGCAAGGATAATTTTATTTACCCTGGTGTTTTGAAATTTATGGCTGCGCTGCGCAAGGCAAACAAAAACGTAAGACTAATAACAAATTCTGCTTCCCGCTCGGTAAAACAAATTCAAGACGACCTTCATCAGGCAGGCCTAGACTTTGAAACGCATGAAATTATATCTTCCGGCAGCTTGCTCGCAATGCTAAATGAAACATTCGGATTTAACGAGGTTTATTATTTAGGCGGCGAATACGGACTTAAATTTTTGGAAGAAGCTAAAATACTGGCTGTGGAAAATCCTTCTGAGCCTATAGTCATATTGGCTGGGGTACACCCGACTCAAGAAGAAATAGACAAAGCCATCAAAATTCTATCAAAAGAAAATTCCAGAGTCTTGGTCCTAAACCCGGATGTTTACGCTCCAAACCCCAACGGAGAAAAAATCCCGGTCACGGGCCACATAGCAAATGCCTTGAAAGAAAAAACCCTCTGCCAGCTCCTGTTCTGCGGAAAGCCCTTTCCGTTAATTTACCAAATTGCCCTTCGCAGTCTAATACCCAGCACCGAAAGCGTAATAATGATAGGCGACACCCTGGGCACAGATATTGCCGGGGCAAGCATCGCCGGCATTGACTCCGCTTTGGTGCTAGGCAGAAATGTGAAAGAAACCGAGCTGAGAGACGATATTTATTCGTTGGGAGTAAGCCCAACCTACGTGTTGCACGGATTCGATTATGGCGATATTTCCAAATAACGCTCTGTCTGTTGGCAACACGCCTCTTGTGCGCTTGAACCGAGTGACAGGCAACGCTAAGGCAACCGTGCTTGCGAAAATAGAATCGAGAAACCCAGCATTCTCCATTAAATGCCGTGTTGGCGCAGCGCTCGTAAGCGATGCGGAAGAACGCAGGGTTTTGAGGCCGGGAGTTACAATTTTGGAACCTACATCGGGAAACACCGGCATTGCGCTCGCTTATGTCGCGGCGGCAAAAGGCTATTCTTTGACGCTCACTATGCCGGAAACCATGAGCCGGGAAAGACGGCAGATTTTGGCTGGGTTCGGGGCGCGCTTGGAGCTTACCCCAGGTGCTCAAGGCATGAATGGGGCTATAAAACGTGCGGAAGAGATGAAAGAGGCAAACCCAGATAAATACTTTATTCCACAGCAGTTTGAAAACCCTGCGAATCCGGCTATACACGAAAAAACCACGGGCCCGGAAATTTGGAACGATACGGACGGCGGCGTTGATGTTCTGGTCGCTGGCGTTGGAACAGGCGGAACTATCAGCGGAATTTCACGTTTTTTAAAAAGGAATAAAAAAATAATATCAGTTGCGGTTGAGCCGGAGGAATCCCCGATTATAACACAAACGCTGAATAAGCAGGAAGTTAAACCCGGGCCGCATAAAATTCAGGGCATTGGCGCAGGCTTTATCCCTAAAAATCTTGACCTTGATTTGTTGGACAAAACAGAGAAAGTTTCTTCTGCCGAAGCTATAGATTTCGCACGCCGCCTGATGAGAGAGGAAGGCATTCTTTGCGGAATAAGCTCCGGTGCCGCCGCCGCCGCCGCCGTGAGAATTGCACAAATGCCGACATATGAAGGCAAAACCATAGTGGTTATTCTGCCAGACACTGGCGAGAGGTACCTAAGCACTGCGTTGTTTGAAGGCTAAAGTTAATCGTTGTTTTCTAAATTACCCCTATGACCTTTGAAGAGATTTTCGCTTTGGTAAAAGAGCGCAAGAGAGAAATGCCGGAAGGCAAAAGCACAACAGAGCTTTTTAAAAAAGGTTCTCACGGCATTGGCAAAAAACTGGTGGAAGAAGCGGCGGAATCTTGGATGGCGGCACGCTACGAAGGCAAAGACTCTTTAGCGTTGGAGCTTTCGCAAACGCTTTATTACGTAGCCTGCATGATGGCGGAAAATGAGCTTTCGCTGGAAGATGTCTATGCAAAGCTATGAATAGGGCAAAGTTTCGTGGAATTTGAATTCATAAACACATTGCTTCGCAAAGCCGGCCGCCTTGCAAAAGGTGTAGGCGATGATGCCTATGTTTTCGGAGACTATTTAATTTCCGCAGACATGTCCGTAGAAGGCACTCATTTCAGATTAGACAGAAACACTCCGGCGCAGGCAGTAGAAAAATGCTTGCTATCGAATTTTTCAGATATAAACGCTATGGGAGGCATGGCAAAGGCTATTCTGTTTTCAGTTTGCATAAACAAAAAATGGAACAAAAAAACAAGAGATGAAATTGCAGACGCTGTGGCAAAAGTTTGCAAAAAGCACAATGTGAAAATTTTAGGCGGAGATACTGTTGGCGGCAGCCTGGGTACTTTTTCAGTAACGGTTTTCGGAAAAGCAAGCGGCAAAATTTTATTGCGCTCTGCCGCAAAAGCAGGTGACGACGTGTGGCTGTCCGGCTATCCCGGATGCTCATGCGCAAGCGGATATGTCCAAGTTCCTTCTCCTCCTCTAAAACTTGGACCGCTTCTTGCGCAGATAAAAGGCATTGGAGCCTGCATAGATTTAAGCGATTCGCTTTCGGAGAGTTTGCAGCATATTTCCGTGCAATCCAAAGCAGAGCTTCAAATAGAAGAAAAACTTATTCCGGTTTTTCCCGGCGTAAAAAGGGATATGTTGCTGAACGGAGGAGAGGATTTTTGCTTGCTTTTCACAGCAAGGAAAATTGCGAGAAAAAATATTTTGCGGTTGGCAAAAAGATTTGCGATTAATAAAATCGGCACCGTCTCCGTAGGGGCGGCCCAGCGTGGCGGCACCATTTTTTTAGACGGGGCAAAGCTTGAGGCCAAAGGGTGGCGGCATTTTTAGAGCGAGTTGCAACACGGACACATGGCATTTTTTCTGGGTATTAATCCAAAAAAACTAAAGTATAGCGAAGTCTTTTCGCAAACAGGGCAAAAGAGACCTATTTGATATACTCCGGTAAATTAAACAATAACCTGTACAATTTCATGTTGAACTAAAAATTCATATACATCATGATATTTTTGCAAAGCTAACGCAACACAGTCAATTTCTTTTCCATATAACAACAGCAGTTTTTCCGCAGAAATAACAGGAATGTTTTCTATTAAAGAACCTTGCTTTGCAGAATCATTATCCACAAAATAAACCAGTTTGTACTCATTGTAATATTTTTCTTCGACTAATTTTTTAGCTCGTTTGCCGGTTTGCCCGGCTCCGAATATCGCAAGATTTTTCACTACCGTTTTCAACATGGAGGAGCCGAAGGCGTTATTGCTCAGGTAATCGTCAATATCGCAAATTAAATATTCTGTTCCATTTGAGTGAAGAACATCATAAAACTCCTCAATGTAGTCCAGCAAACCACTTTCTTTGAAAAGGGAAAAAGCTTCGCTGCCGGATAATCCTTTACGTGCCCGATATTCCTCTATGGCAAAAACAGCATATTTTTTCACTTCGTCAGATATTTTACACATCCGGATAATCCGCCTTACCGCTTGTTTTTTCCTGTTTTAGCAAATCGTAAAGCGTTTCATCAGAGTAATGCCAAATTTTAGTCTCTTCATCGTCTAGGTCGGAAAAAACATTAGAATTGTAAATGTAATTCAAAGATTTATGAAAATCAAAATAATCTCTCTGTTCAAGCAGTTTGGCTAAGCGAACAATTTTTATTCTCATTGTGGCTGAATGTTTAAGTATTCCGCTCATATTAACTCCGAATTGCAAAACCTCAAAAGTTTCATAGATTCTTCCGAGCAAAAAGTCCATTGATTGAACAACTCTCTCGCTTTCAAGCGTTTTATAGCCTCGTCTTTGCTGAAAGTTCCATCTATATAAAGATCTATAACATTATATACTGTGTCATTTGCAACAGGCCCAATAACAACATCGTAAATTTTTCCGCTATAAGTGTTAGTTCTGTTCAGGGAAACGAAATCAAGCCATTCCTCGCTTGGGTTTTCAAATTTTAAAACAGAACATATTTCAAATAGCATAATTTCATTTATCTCATATATTGAAACCGTGCGATTACCGCTTTTTTTTCTTTTTACAACATTTTCCGTAAACCTCGCTGCCTGATCATAATTGCTAGTAGTATAAAAACCTTTTCCAAAATCGAGCCCTCTAACCGAAGTTAATAATTGCGGCTTTTCTACAATTTGGTTGCTCCCGTGGTAGAGTTTCACACTTACTTCCCGCGCTTAGGATTATAATTGTTATTCATAATCATGGCCAGAGCTACACAGAACATTACTGCGCCGCCAACTATAGCCTGTTGCTTGTAATCATATTCGTGTACATTGTGTTTTGGACTTTCTTCAAACCTTTGCTGAGGAGATAAATTATCGTTATAGGAATTTTCAACAACCAATGAATCCTGAGGAGAAACTGTTTGCATAGTTTCCTGCATCATAGCCTGCGCTTCGGAAAAAGGTTGCTCTTCCGGTTGCTGCGCAAAAAGCGGAACTGCGATTAAAACTATGCTAAGTACAATTCTCATATTTCGCTACCACCGTTGTCTGAATGCCGCCTCTTGAATTGAAAATTCCTGTCACCTTCATGCTTTGAGGGCTAACAGATTTAACGCAATCGTTTAACACTTTGTTCACAACATGCTCGTGGAAAATTCCCAAGTTGCGGTAAAAGAGCAAATACTCCTTGAAACTTTTCAATTCAAGGCAAAATTTTACCGGACGGTATTCTATAACAAGAGTCGCAAAATCCGGCAAGCCTGTTTTTGGGCACACGCAGGTGAACTCCGGAACCTCAATCCGTAAATCAGTGGCAGAATTCGGATACATAAATTCCCAGTTGTCAATCTTTGGCGTTTTCAGCACGGGAATGTGATTTTGGCGGCCTTCATAAGAGGATTTGCTTTTCATAATTTCTCCAATATTTTTTCCAAGCTGTCAACTCCCTGCTCACCGCTTGACAAAATTTTATACTCCCAAACGCCATCCTTTGATTTTTCGCCATCTGCAAAAACAACGCATTTTGCGCCGGCGGCGTTTGCCATTTCCAATTGCTTTCCAAACTTCACGGCATTTAAAGAGTGCGAACACGCAACCCCTTTTTTGCGAAACTCCGCCGCTGTTCCAAATAAAACTTTCATATCGCCGTTAAAACTTGCGATGAACACCGGCAAATCAGATTTCTTTTGCGAAAGCAAATTCCGTTCCGCAAGCAAGTCTGCAAGCACAACGTCGCCCATTCCAAATCCAACTCCGGTAATTTTTTGCCCACCCAAAGTCTCAGTTAAATTATCATAGCGTCCGCCGCCGGCAATGGCCCGCATATTCTTATTCTTATCAAAAACTTCAAAAACAATGCCTGTATAATAAGCCAAGCCACGCACAACGGATAAATCCAGCTTAACGCAATTTTCAAAACCGCCAGCTTTCAACAGTTCAAATAATTCCTTCAATTCCTGTACACCCCGCCCTTCGGGTACCCCTCTAAAAGAGGGGATAATTTCAGCAACAGTGGTGCAACTCATAAAAGCGTTTAACTTCTTCGCTTTCTCCTCGCTCAATCCCACATTCAACAATTCTTTTTCAAAATCTTCCGCAGGCATTTTCAAACGCTTATCCAAAAGCGGATAAACCAAATTCGGCTCCTTAACTTCCAACTGCTCCAGCATTGAAGCTAACAAACGGCGGCTGGAAACACCAATGTAAAAATCATTTTCGGTCAAACCAAAATCAAACAGCATACTCGCTATCGCAGAAATCAAATCCGCTTCCGCACTAACGCTTTCCGTTCCTATTATATCCAAATTCAACTGAAAAAATTCCCGCAGCCTTCCTTTTTGCGCACGCTCATAGCGAAACAAACGGGGAATTGAAAACCATTTAAAAGGTTTTCTCAGCTCGCTGCCTTTTTGAATAACCATTCTTGCAAGCGTAGGAGTCATCTCAGGGCGCAGTGCCAAAGCTCGGTCGCCTTTGTCCATAAAATTGTAAAGCTGTGAAACAATCTCTTCGCCGCTTTTCCCGGTATAAAGTTCCAAATGCTCAAAAATGGGACCTTCGTACTCCTCATATCCAAACTTCAAAGCGGCTTGGCGCCAAACGGAGAAAATATGATTTTGCACCCTCATGTCAACCGGATAAAAATCCCTTGTTCCTTTAGGTAGTTGCGGAGTTTGAATTTTCAAAATAAATACCCCACAGATAATTTCCCATAAATATTTTGCATATCATCCTCTATGCCGGTAAAATCATTGGGAAAAACAGATACAAGGCCATAGTTAAAATCAAATGAGAGCAAAAGACGCTCATTATACGGCAAGAAATTTAGCCCAATGCTAAGACCGGCGTCATGATTGCGGAGATCATTTGAAAAATTATATTTTTCGCGAATAATTTCCATTCTGCCGTTTCCACTGTTCAAAAAGCCATCGTTGGCTGCGCCTTTAAATTTGCCGCTTAGCAAATAAGCATAATAAGCACCAGCATAAACGGACAAGTTCTCAGTAAACAAGTAACGAGCCAAAATAGGCAAGCCCAAATAATTAAAGCTCATTTCAGTATCAACCATTCCGTTGAACTTGCCGTGAAAATCTTCAAAATTCATAGAGTATTCTTTTACCGAAGCGGAGCTTTTCATTCCCTTGTTTTCCAGCCTGAGACCAGCCGAAACTCCGGTTTTTTTATTGAACCAGTTAAGAAAGTCTATTCCTATGGAAGGAGCAAGGCCGGGGCTGTAGCTTTCGACTTTGGTTATATTATTTGGCATAGGAAGCGGCATTGTTCCACCGAGATTAAGTCCGAGCAAAAATAAAAAAGAGAAGTTAAGCATTTCAATAATCCGTAATTTCAATTTCGTCAATGATTAATTTTGACCCTATTTTGCCGGCAAAAACATCGCCGTTTTTGCTTGCGGAAAAAACAATGGCTAACTTATAGCTATGATTTGCGAAATCAGGCTCGCTTTTATAGTTATTGAGAGTCAATTCAAATGGTTGAAATTCATCTCCTTCTGTTTCCGAGCAATTAGGCAAACGGCCTGTTGCTATAACCAAATTAGATTTATCAATATCTTTAACCGATAGGGTTATGTTTGATTCGCTCCTGTAAAAATGGGCGTAAATGTTGCAAGAGTCGTTTCTGCCGGGTTCCGGTACGCCTTTACTCATAAAAACTCCGGGCCCTTCCTTGTATTTGTAATAGCCTTTTATGCTTTTCGGCTTGGCCGTATACATTCGTCCAACTTCTGTTGCGGCTAACTCATCGGATATGGCTTTTGATACATTGAAGTTTCCAAGAAAAAAATTCCCGGAGAACAAATATACTTCTCGCCCAAACACGTTGCCGCCTTCCAATGTTTCCAAAAGCACTGCGCCTCCGTAAATATCAGTTGTGTCTCTTGTAGGGTAGCTTTTTGGATTTTCAGCATCTCTTTCTAGTATTTGAAGGGCCATTTTAATGCCGGGATTTCCGCTTGACCAGCTTGAGTTTGAGTCTGATGGAGAGTAGTACCCGTTTGTTATGCCCCAGCTTTCAAAACTGTACTTTCGCCGCGCTATGTCTATATAAACTCTGTAACTTCTCTGTTCGCCGTTTTCTGCTGTGACCGTATACAGAAAGTCTTTGTCTGTCCAGTTTCCGCCGCTATTTGTTAGCGTGGCATTTTCCGAACACTTGATATTAGAGGGCTGGGCAGCCAAAATGCTTTCATAGTTTTCCGGAAACACAAATATGTAAATCTGATTCAGGTCGTTTCTTATTTCAGCGCTTATGTTCGCGACTTTAAACTCTTCAATGTAGTTTTCGCTGCTCTTAACTTCGCTATCCGAAGAGCAAGAACAAAAGACCCCGGCACAAACTAAAATCATTATAAATTTTTTCATATTCCTAATATACAATTATCTTTTTTCCCCAAAGCCTTCAAAGCCTCTTTTGCGGCGTTTTGCTCTGCTTCCTTTTTGGAAAAGCCGGTACCTTGCCCAAGCCGTTTGCTGCTTACTTTAACCGCCATCTTGAACTTTCTCTTGTGAATTTCCCCCCATTCGCCAAGAGCCTCATATGCAGGAGCTCCCAACCCAAGCTCTTGGGTTTTCTCATTCAGGAGCGTTTTGGGGTTTTGGAAAATATCGCTTTTCAGAATTTCGTCTTCTTTGGAGAACAGAAACTTTAAAAGTATTTCCCTGCATTTTTCAATGCCTGCGTCCAGATAAACCGCGCCAATCAACGCCTCGAAAACATCTGCCAAAAGGGCGGGGTTTTCTTTGTCCACTTCTTTCGCTGTTATTAAATGCGAGTGCAGTTTTAAGCGTTTAGCCACACGTGCAAGAGCTGCGCCGCTCACAATGGCAGATTTCTTTTTTGAGAGCAGTCCTTCGCTCTCATTGCCGTACTTCAAAAACAAAAATTCCGCTGTCAAAAAACTGACAACGGAATCGCCGAAAAATTCCAATCGCTCATAAGTTTCGCAATTCGAAATTCCCTGTTTGCAAGAGCTATGAGTAAAAGCTTGCTTTAACAAGCTTTTATTCTTAAAGGAGCAATTTATGGCCTGCTCCAGTTTTTGCATTATTGCTTTTCTTCCAGAAACTTTATAACATCGCCGACGGTTTGGAATTTTTCCGACTCAGTATCGGGAATTTCAACCTTGAATTCGTCTTCCAAGCCCATTATGAGTTCAGTGCGATCCAAAGAATCCGCTCCTAGGTCTGCTGTAAAAGAAGCCCCTTCTACAATTTGCTCTTCCTTGACTTCTAGTTTTTCAAGGATGACTTTTTTAACTCTGCTGGCAATCTCTTCATTAGCCATTTTCTTCTCCTTTTATAAGGTTGATACATTCAAATGAAAATATAGAAAATTATGCACCCAAGCCACCGTCAACGCCAAGCACTTGGCCTGTTATGTATGCGGCCTCGTCTGAGGCTAGGAATGCCACTGCGTTAGCCACGTCCCTAGGATTGCCCAAATCTTTCAGCGGAATAGCTTCTTTGTACTTGGCTATAACCTCAGGGGCAAGCTTGTCTGTCATGGCGGTTTTTATAAAGCCCGGAGCTATGGCGTTGACTGTTACGCCACGAGCCGCAAACTCCATGGCATTGGATTTTGTAAGACCTATTATACCGGCTTTGGAGGCTGCGTAGTTGGATTGCCCGGCTTGGCACCGGATGCCGTTTATGGAAGCCATGTTTATTATGCGGCCTGAGCGGTTGCGCATAAGATGCGAGCTTATAGCCTTGGTGCATATGAACGCAGAGCGCAGGTTAACGCCCAAAACGGCATCAAAATCTTCCTGTTTCATGCGAATAATCAGGTTATCGCGGGTTATTCCGGCATTGTTCACTAAAATATCAATTTTGCCAAAATCTGCTAAAATTTGCTTGAATGTTTCGTCAACAGCTTCGGGGCTAGATACGTCGCAGGCGTAGCCTTTGCAGGTGACTCCGAATGCTTCAACCTCTTTTATTGAGGAGAGGTCGCCGAGCTGGATGTCCAGGATTGCGACGTTAGCTCCGTTCTCCGCTAAAACTTTTGAAATTTCCAACCCTATGCCACGGGTAGCTCCGGTAACAATGGCATTCTTGCCTTTCAAATTTATCATGGCATTAATATAGTAAATTTTTTATATTACCCCAAATATGATTACCGTTAGAAAATTATCGCTATTTTCCGCATCAATCGCAGCAATGTTTTCGCTTGCGCTTTCTCAAAATATAATAGGCGTTGTGCCTATCACAGTCAATGTAGACGCACAAGCTGTAGCTTTTGACCCGGATGGGGAAGCGGCTGGGCAAGTTGTGCTTGCTGCCGGCATTGAGAGTAATTTGCCGGTATATTTGCTTGCTGAAATCACGCCAATCACAAATAAAAGCAAATCCCGGTTTTTTCTGCCAAACGCAAGCGAAAGCTCTGAAATCAAGCTTGCAGGGCTAAATGGCAAGGTTCTGGGAATCAACAAGTTTGATTTTGACATTCCGGCAGGAATTTATTTGGTTACAGCAAAGAGCAAAAACAGTGGTTCCTTTGTTCAAAAATTTTATCATAAAGGCGGGAATTTAAGCATTTCCGCAAATAATGCCGGTACGCAAATACTAAAAAAAACAGGGGATCAATATTCCATAAAAATATCGCCAAATGACCAAAAAAAATATCGTGATACCATTGTTTTTACGACAATCAATGAGGGTGTTAACCCAGCTATAAACATTGTGTTTACGAGCATTTCCCTGTGCGCAGGCAAGAATAACGCAACTCAAATATGCGACGAGCGAGATGGTAATACATACAAAATTGTCACCATAGGCTCATATACTTGGATGGCGAAGAATTTGAATTACAATGCTTCAGATAGTTATTGCCACAACGTGAATGATGCGAACTGCGTGAAATACGGGCGTTTATACAACTGGCCCACGGCTATGAACCTTGCTGCCACTTGCAGAACCAATTCTTGCGTTGCCCAAGTGCAATCCAATCATAAAGGCATTTGCCCTGAAGGGTGGCATATTCCCAGTGACGCTGAATTGACGGCATTGACAAATTATGTAGGTACTACGCCAGGAACCAAGCTGAAGGCAACGAGTGGCTGGAAAGCTCATGCAACTTACGGAAACGGTACGGATGACTATGGTTTTTCGGCCTTGCCTGGTGGTTACGGCTTTTTTGATGGCAGTTCTATCAAATTCTACAATATCGACAGCTCCGGCAATTGGTGGAGTAGCTCCGAGAATGGTGCAACTGTCGCCTCTTATCGAAGCATGAATTACGACCGCAATACTGTATATAGTGATAACCGCAACAAGTCCTACCTGTACTCCGTGCGTTGTTTGCAAGATTATGAGACTGTTGAACCTTCTTCCAGCAGCGCAGCTTTAAGCAGCAGTTCATACAAAACGGTTGTTATAGGCACTCAAACCTGGATGGCAGAGAATTTGAATTACGACGTCCCAAATAATACAACAGATGTTTGTTACGGTGATAAATCAAGCAATTGCAATAAATACGGGCGTTTATATGACTGGGTCACAGCTATGGATCTTCCTTCTCATTGCGAATCCGGTACCTGCAAAGATATTATAACAGCCAAGTGGCGAGGTATTTGCCCATCTGGGTGGCACATTCCCAGCGATGCGGAATGGACAACATTGATAAATTATGTAGGCAGTTCACCGGGAAAGAAATTAAAAACGACTAGCGGCTGGAATTTCAGCGAATACGACGGGCACTTTGACGGCAACGGCACGAACGATTACAGTTTTTCGGCTCTACCGGGCGGTTCTTGTGATAACAACAACGTTTGCATTCTTGAGGGCAGCAGCGGCTACTGGTGGACCAGTTCAGAATATAGTGCTACCGGTGCCTATTTTCGACATATGTATTATTCCTATACCAGCGTGGAAGGCAACGGCAATGTTGACGGAGGGTCTGACGGCAAAATTTCCAGCAAGTTCTCCGTGCGTTGCGTGAAAGATTAACCGCCAGAGAATAAATCTATATCGCGTTTCCCAAATGTTGCAGGCCGATTTTTATTTTTTTTCTGACATTATCGATGTTATAGCCGAAAATATGCGAAATATCTTCTATGCTCCAGCCTTCCCCATAGTGAAGTTCAACAAACAACTGGGAAAGAGGGCAGGGCACTTGAGAAATATCATTCACTTCCCATACGGGATATTCTCTATCGTAAAAACAAAGGTTTCCGGCAGATTTGCTCCCATTCAACACCATCTGTTGCCGCTTTTCATCTCTGAAATAATCCATGCAGCAACGAAATGTTATAGTGTAAAGCCATGTTTTTATTGAAGAGTGTTTTTTGAAAGATTCTTTAAAGTAGACTATCCTTAGAAAAACTTCCTGTCGAATGTCTTCCGCCACAGCGCTGTTATTAACATAACGCCGCACCACTTTAAGCACAAATTCCGAGTTATCCTGCCAGAGCTTGGATACGTTCATAAGAACTCCTTTTTTAAATTGACTCCCCCAATTATATATTATTATTGGGCAATTTTGGCTTTTTCCCTTCATTTTGCAAACATATGTTTACGTTTTCGAGCATTTTGCAAACATATGTTTACATTTTTTCTAAATTTGCGTTAATGCCATTATTATTATTGCCGCTGTTTTTTCTGTTTCTAGCCTCCTGTTCAGATAATTTATTATACAACGAGGCAGCGCCGCATGTGTCTATTAAAATTTTAAGCCCGCTTCGCGACACAACTATTTTAGCAGGGAATTCCATGGATTTTGAAGCGGAAATAGAGCCTTCAATTACCAACATAGGCAATTTTTACTGGAGCATAGATTCCAGAGCCAGGCCATATCCCGGATTGCGAACCAAAGAAACTTTTGACTCAACCGGAATTTACAACGCCAAATTTTACGCAGTGGATTTTTTGGGAGACACGTTAAGCTCCAAAAATGTAACCATAAAAGTTTCAAATATGCCTGTTTGCGACAGCCTCAGCTTGGAAATTTTTTATGGTTCTCCGATTTTCAAATGGAATTGCTACGATCTGGACAACGACAAGCTCACTTACACTTTTTTATTGAAAAATAAAAACAAAACCATAATCAACACCGTTTTGCAAGAAAATTCCATGCAACTTGGCTATGCATTGCCAAACGACCAATGGGAAGTTCGCATAACCGCCACAAATAGTTTTGGTTTCAAAGCCGAGTTGGATTCTGCGTGGAGCGCTCCATGAAAAAAATTATAATTCTAGCTTTTCTAATGGCAATCTCGTGCTCAAACAGCGATAAATTCAGCGGTGAAAAAAGCCTTGAAATAAGGATAGAAGGCATTCCTTACATTATAAGGGGAAAAGAATTGTCTCTGTTTGCAAGCATTCACCCGGATTCCGATTATCTCATGGATTATTTTTGGATTATAAACGGCGATACAACTCATTCTGATACGCACATCATAGACTATGGCGAGCATATTGTAAAACTCGTTGTGGTGGATATTTTCGGGGATTCTGTGACTGATAGCATACTTATTTACCTGCCAATGCAGATTGAAGTCGAATTGTTTTCTCCGATAGACGGATTTTCAGATTTTTTAGAAACAGACACGCTGAAATTTCAGTATAAAACAAGCGGCGCGGAAAATCATTTTCTTTACGTTTCAACAGATGAAAAAACTTTATGGGAAGAGGAAAATATTTTGGCGAGCGAAATTCTGGAACCGCCTCTTTCCGATATTTATTTTTGGGGCATTAAAGCGTTCACGGAAAAAGACACGGTTTTTTCAAAAAAAAGGTGCATAGGCAAGTACTGCTAAGGAGACATTATGAAAAAAATATTTCTATTTCTAACAATTGCACTTGGCGTGGCAAATGCGGCGCCTCTTTTAATGCTGCCATTGGAAACAGATGTTGACAGCAGTCTTTCTGCTTTGTGGGAGAATTCCATTGCGCAAATTTTGAAAGAGGCCGCTTTTGATCCGGTGAAAATAGAGCAGGGATATTTTGCCGAGTGCGAAAACATCGAGTGCGCGGTATCTGCGGCGAGGGCAGCCGGAGCGCAGGGGCTATTCAGGGGGCGTTTGCGCGCAGAAGGCAAAGACTCCATTGGCATAAGGCTTCGCATAGACTGGCTTGCCGGGAATTCAAATCCGCAAGCGGACATTCAAGGCACGGTTCCGCTTGCGTGGGACGAAACTCTTAAAAGCGGAATTATCCTGAAATTGCTCTCAGGAGTAACTGGAAAGCACGCAGACGTTGAATATACGGGAAAAAGAAGCACTGTTATAAGCGTTGAAACCAATCCTGAGCATGCGGTTGTTATGCTGAACGACATTGCAGTTTGCCAATCTCCATGCTCGTTTTCAGACAGCGGCACCATGGCGCAAATAGCTGCATATTGGCAGACAAACGACAACTTGTGGGCGGCAAAGAGACTTGTAAAACTGAGCGACGACACCACAAAAGTTTTTTTGGAATTGAAACGTTCCTACGCAGAAACGGAAATCCGCACAAACCCTGGCAACGCCTTGGTTTTTTCTCCGGGAATTTTAGACGCAAGCTCAAAGCTTCTGGGCAAAACGCCTTACAAAGCGCAGGGCTTGCCCGGAGAAACGCAAATAAGGCTTTTTCACAAGGGCTACATTGACACTTTGCTCAACGTGAAAATTGATGCTTTAGACAAACAAATTCAGTTTGTCCAATTAACGCCAATCGCAGACCCGCAGAAAATTTCCGACCAAAATCTGATAGCAAAGAGCCAAACCAAAAGAAACATAGGGTTTAGCCTTTTGGGCGGGAGTGTTGGTCCTTTGGCGGGCGGCATTCTTCTTTGCGTTCTTGCGCAGGATGATTACCAAAAGGCGAGGGATATAAAAAAAGAGTTGCAACAGCCTTATATTGGCGGAGAGAATTTCAAAGCAAAAATAAATGAAAATCACAAAGCCGTTGATGACGGCAATTTAAAAACCGGCATTGGAGCTGGTTTAATAGGGCTTTCGCTGTTGCTCGCCGGAATAGGATTTTCAATGAGTTTCTAAAACATGGAGTTGGCAATGAAAACAATTGTGGTTAAAATAGGCGGGTCGCTTGCGGTAGACGAGGCTAAATTGCTGGATTTTGCCATTGCGGCGGCAGAAATATCAAAAGAACTTCGCTTGGCCATTGTGCATGGCGGCGGCAAGGACATAAATGCGAATTTGGCGTTGCTAAACGAAGAGCCAAAATTCATAAACGGGCTTAGGGTAACAACTCCCGCCGGGATGGACATGGTAGAAATGACTCTAAGCGGCAGGGTCAATAAAAAACTCGTTAGAATGCTGCTCTCAAACAACGCAATGGCAGCCGGAATTTCCGGCGTTGACGCAAAGCTCTTGGAAGCAAAGCCCATGCAGGGCAAAGGCGATTTAGGATCTGTTGGAGACGTAGTAAAGGTAAATGCGCAAATTTTGGAAGCGTTGTTTGCCGCAGGCATAACCCCTGTTATTTCTCCTGTATCTTATGGAGGCGGAAGCGCATGGAATGTAAACGCAGATACCGCTGCTTCTGAAATAGCGGTTGCCTTGAAAGCGGATTGTTTTGTTTTGATAAGCGACATCAGCGGTGTTTTAGACGAAAATAAAAGGGTTATTCCGCATTTGAACAGGGAATTGGCAAACAGTTTGATTCAAAGCTCGGTTATTTCCGGCGGAATGATACCCAAAGTGCAGGGGGCGCTTGACTCCATAGACAGGGGTCTTAAGTCCATACACATAGTGGGCTGGGAAGGCGCAGAACCCTTCAAAAGACAGCTCGCAGGCAACGGAAACACCGGAACTATTATCGGTTAGCGGGGTATTCCCAGCGAATCTGACTGGCGGATCATTGAATCTGCCTTTTTTTGCAGCATAGCTTCGGTTCCCTTGGCCTTTTCTATAAGCGCGCCATAGGAATCAACCGCTTTTTCAATAACGGCGCTTTCATTTTTTGCTTCCTTGCAGGAAATCAGCATAAAAACCGCGAAAATCAAACAATATTTGAGCATAGGGAAAAGATAGAAAGAATTTTCTCCAAGCACAACCGAAAAATTCTTATTTGACTGTCATTTGACAAAAAAGCCCTTTTTTGCAAAGACCCCTTGAAACTATCGGGCTCCTTATTTGACGGTTATTTGATTGCAGCAGCATTTTGTGGCATTTTTTGTATATTTTACATATGACAGATCAGCAATTGATAGAGTTTTTGGATGAATTGGTTAAAAAGCCAAACGAAAGAATTTAAAAGACTATGAATGTTTGGAGCGAAAAGCCCCTAGAGTAATAGTTTACAAGGGGAAAAATAAAATTGAAACGCAAAGAGAACAAATTGAATTCAAGGGATACGCTATTGGATTTGAAAACTTGGTTACATGGATAAACGGACAGCTTCCAGCCAATGAAAAGTATTTATAAGCAAACTTTTTATCCTAGCAATAAGGGAAAGTTTGAAAAAGATTTTTTGGAAGCTGCGGATCAAGATTCAAAAGTTGAAAGAATAATAAAAATAGAACACTATAGACATTTATTTGCATGTTTATATTATATTAGACAGGATGGAATGCTTGCGCCTTATTATCCAGATTTTATGCTGAAAATAGGCGATGAAATCTTTGTCGTTGAAACAAAAGGCAAAGAGAGCGGCACTTTGGATTGGATTAAAAGAATAAATGAGTTGAAACCAGATGATAGAATGAATACCGAATGGTCTTATGTTCTGTTGACGGATTCTGATTTTTATAGACATAAGAAACAAAATGCAAATATTAAAGAAATTTTGGACATTTGCAAACTTACGAGAAATATCAGTGAAGGCGTTTTGTTTTGAGGACTTGGAAATTCCCCTCTACCCAAACAACTCATCATGCGGCCCAACTCTCTGCAAAATCAACTCCTTTTTAATTGTATTTTAATAATAGCAGTTTCTATTTCTAATTAAGCTGGTCGCATTTTATTGAACTATTGCCACTGAAATCGGATAAAGCAAGGTTATATTACGCAAAAGATGACGAGGATTGCAAAGCCGCCTCAAAGTAGAGCAAATTTGCATCGCTATTTAGCCAACCCAACCACACAGCCCCATGATATTTTTCTAAATTTAATACATGCTGAAATATATATTTGGAAATGCGACTGCTGAGAAAGTTTTACTCCATGTTTACCACTATGGTAGCGTACATTCTGCTGCCATAGCAGAAGATTACAAAACTAGCGTAACTCCGGTTGCCAACCAACTAGAGCGCTTTGAAAAGGCAAATATTCTAGTGTCTAAAGCAGTGGGCAGAGCCAGATTATTTTCGTTTAATTTAAAATCTCCTTTTGTAAAACCAATCAAAGAATTGCTAAAAATAACCTATGAGTCCATTCCTCTAAAAGAAAGAGAAACTATTTTCAAAACCAGACGAAGACCCAGACAAAAAGGAAAACCAGTAATCTATGGAATTTAGCACCTGCACTGAACGGAAATTGTGGCAATATGTGGCATCAGAACTGAGCAAAGCGGGTATAGAGACTGTACTTGTAGGTGGAGCAGTAGTTGCGGTTTATTCAAAAGGAGTTTATCGTTCCGGCGATTTGGATATTGTAGTTAATAGCTACATTCAAAACGACAAATTAATTGCAAGAATTATGCAAAATATTGGTTTTATAAAAGAAGGCAGACATTGGAAAAGAAATGACTGCAAGCATCTTTTTATAGAGTTTATAAAACCGCCAATAGCCATAGGTAACGACTATGAAATTAAACCGAATAAGATGTTAGTAAATGAACAAGAACTTTTTATTTTACATCCAAGAGATTGCGTACGGGATAGATTATCCAGCTATGTTTATTTTGCATCCGCAGAATGCCTAGATCAGGCAGCTTTGGTAGCGATAGCTGAAAATGTAGATTTGAATGAATTGCAGAAATGGAGCAAAAACGAAGGTCCAGAAATGATAAAAGCTCTGAAAGAATTAAAACAGAGGGTAAAATCTATGCAATCACAATCAACTAAAAAGTAGTTTATATAAACTAAAAATTAGGTTTTTCATTCCAATTTGCATATCCAGTATATTGCTTGAATTTGTTGCTTTATTATTCATTAACATTATGGCTTAATATAGTAATTTAATAGCTATGAAAAAGAAAGAATTTTCTCCCACAATTTCATAAATTCCGGCTTGCCTTGCTGCGCTCTGTTTGCAGGGCTTGTGGATGGAAGATAAATGGAATTTTGGCCGGCTTCTTTTGCGCATAGTTTTTGAAACAGTTCGGTTGCTTTTTTGCCATTGGTGAAAATTGCGGAAATTTTGCTTTTTGAGAGTATTGGTTGAAATTTATTTGGAACAGGACTTCGAATAGTGTTGTCGTCTGCGCCGGTTATTTCGCATGAATGCAGAACATCCCACAAGGCTAGATTGCGTTCAAGGATAAAGTTGCGTTTTGATTCGGGGTCTGGGTTGGGCGGCGGGCAATTGAAGAGTTCGGACAAAGTTTTCCAGAATCTGTTTTGCGGGTGGCCATAGTAATAGTTTACTCTGGATGCAGGCGAAGGAAAAGAACCCAAAATTAAAACACGGGAGTCTGCGTTGAAGATTGGCGGAAAGGGATGTGTTATAAATCACCTCGCCAAGGTCAAAATTTCAACCCCGTGAGGGGTTATGGCTATGGTGTGCTCCCACTGGGCAGAGAGCTTTCCGTCTGCCGTCACCGCAGTCCACTTGTCCGCAAGAAGCCTGGTTTTGTGAATGCCCTCGTTTATCATAGGCTCAATGGTGAAAACCATGCCTTGCTCAATCTTAGGACCGGGAAGCATCTGGCGATAATGAAGAACCAAAGGATTTTCATGGAAACTCCTGCCAATGCCATGCCCGCAATAGTCACGCACAACGCTAAAACCATGCTCCTCGGTTATCCCGCTTATTATTGCGCCAATATCGCTAAAACGAGCGTTTGAAAGCCCGCAAACTCTTATGCCCTCAAAAAGGCACTCGCGAGACACAGCCACCAACTCGCTTGCATTTGGCTTTGGCTCGCCCACAAAAAAAGTCTCGCTTGAATCCGCATGGTAACCGTTTAAAATTGAAGTGATGTCCACATTGATAATATCACTGTTTTTTAGAACATAAGAGCTTGGAATTCCATGAGTTACAACTTCATTAACACTTGTGCAAACGCTTTTTGGAAAACCGTTATAACCAAGGCACGCAGGAATAGCGCCGTTTTTAAGCGTGAATTCCTTGACAAAATTATCTATTTCCTGCGTTGTTACCCCCGGCTTGCACATTTCACCAGCTCTAGCCAGCGTTTCTGCGACAAGAGCGCCGCAATCCCTGATTCTTTCTATTTCTTTTTGCGTTTTTATCAAAATCTTAGGCATTCATCTCTCTCCCCTGTTCCTTGCGGCAACCTCTTTGTAGCGATTGTGTTCCGCAAGAGTTTTGCCGAAAAAGTGTTCTTTGGAGCCATCGTCTTTTGCAACGAAATAAAGATACTGGGTTGTATCGGGGAAAAGCACGGCTTCTATTGCCAAGCGTCCGGGATTCGATATAGGGCCGGGCATTAAACCTGTGAATTTGCGAGTGTTGTAAGGATTGTTGCTCGCAAGCTGGCTTTTGTAAATTGGGCCTGTTAGATTGCGAAACACAAAACGCACGGTTGGATCTGCGCCGAGTGGCATTCCTATTCTAAAGCGATTCATAAACACGCCTGCTATAAGGCTGCGTTCCTGCGGAAGCCCGGTTTCCTCTTCCACCACGCTTGCCATTGTCAAAACCTTGTGCCAATCACCAAGCTCCTTCCAAACAGGGCTGTTCAATGCTTGCAGCTCGTCTTTGAGTTTCAAATTCGCGCGCGCCAAAATTTTTATCGCGCCCTGCTCATCCGTGCCATAAGGGAAATTATAAGTATCCGGAAGCAAATAGCCCTCCAAGTCTTTGGCTTTTATGCCAAGGGAGTTCGCAAATGCTTCGCTGTGCATTAAGCTGTCGAGTTTTGCGCTGTCTAGTTTGAACGGTGAGTTCGCAAATATTCCGGCTATTTCCCAAGTTGCCCTGCCCTCCGGTATGGTAACTTTTCTGCTTGCAGTTTTGCCTGAGCTGAGTAGCTCTGCGATTTGCTCAAAGCCAAGCCCCACAGGAATTTCGTACCAGCCGGTTTTAAAATTCGCCTTGCCCGAATGGAAAAAACACCACCATTTGAAAGACCTTGCGCTTTCTATAATGCTTGCTTTTTGCAAAAGGCTGCTGACCTGCCCGGTTCCATAACCCTTGGGAATTTCCAAAAGAATTGGCTCTTTTAACGGCGAAGGCTTTTGCCACTGTGTGTAAATATACACTACGGTGCCAAGCCCTAGGCCAACAAAAGCAAAGAGCGATATAATAAAACAGGCACGTATAATTTTCATTTAACTAAAGAGAATTTAGAAATTTCTAGATTCTTTTTATGCAACCACAAGAACTCTACAGCAAGCTGCGCTCCGTGCGGAATGGAACGGTGCTTTGCCAATATTCAATGGAAAATTGCGAAAAATTAACCGTTTTGATAAACGAAATCAATGAATTGAAAAAAGAAAAGGACGCAGTGATCCTTGCACATAGCTACGTTGCGCCGGAAATCACATTTGGCGTGGCAGACTACAGCGGAGATTCTTACCAACTGAGCAAAAATGCCATGGAAACGCCAGCGCAAACCATAATTTTCGCAGCGGTGGAATTTATGGGCGAAACAGCGAAAATTCTAAATCCCGGCAAAAGAGTGCTTGTTCCCGGCGCAAACCTGGGGTGCAGCCTCGCAGAAAGCATAACGGGGCAGCAGGTGAAAAAACTCAGGGAGCAATACAAAGAACACTCATTCGCATGCTACATAAACACAACGGCAGAAGTAAAAGCCCAGTGCGATGTTTGCGTTACAAGCTCAAATGTCGTTAAAATAATAAGCAAAATTCCAAACGACAAAATAGTGTTTTTGCCGGACAAGCTGATGGGTGAAAATCTGAAAACGGAACTTGAAAAGGCAGGCGTGAAAAAAGAGCTTGTACTGCACACCGGCACTTGCTATGTCCATGAGCAATACGACCCTGACTTGGTGAAATATTTCAGAATGCAAAACGAAGGGCTTCGCATTGTGAGCCACCCTGAATGCCACCCGGACGTTGCCAAGCAAAGCGACTTTGTAGGCAGCACAAGCCAAATGCTGGACTATGTAAGCAAGCTACCGGAAGAAGCTCCCATTTTGCTATTAACCGAATGCGGCTTAAGCGCAAGGCTCCAAGCCGAATTTCCCAATCGTCAATTCATAGGCAGTTGCAGTCTTTGCAAATACATGAAAAGCAACTCTTTGGAAAATATTTTGCAAACGTTAAAAGAACCGCTCAAAGCGAAGGAGATTAAGCTTGACCCCCTCGTTTTGAATGCGGCAAAACTCTGCATTGAAAATATGTTTAAATATGGCGGCTAGCCTTCAGGCGTCTCGTCATTCAATTTATCTTTCAATTTAGTCTGAAGCTTGGAGACCGAGCCTTTTACCTTTTCCAAAGCAATGTCTGCAGTCTCTGCGATTTTTTTCTTCATTTTTTGCGAATTGCAGCCGCAATCGCAATCATCTTCGCATTTGCAATCGTCGCCGCAGCCACAACTGCAGCACTTCTTGTTTTTATAAATATGGAGGCAAGCAGCCGCAGCAGCGGCACCAAGCGCAAAAGGGACAAAAAAAGCCATAAGAACCTCTTAGTTGAATAGGCCTATAATATAGAAAATTTATTTCAGAGTGAAAAACAGCACAAGCAAAGCGGTCAGGGTAGTTGCCACAGAGCCTATAGCGGTGACTATCTCAGTCCATTTAGTAGGCTCAGGGGCAGGCATATAAGCCACATATATTTCAGAACCAGGATCAGGGTTTCTTTTTGCATCGCCTGATTTTATTTTTTGACCGTTAGCGTAAGTTAAAACGATGCGGTCTTCATCTCCATTTATCGTTAATCCGCCGGCAGCGCTCAAATAATCATCTGTGTCCCAGTCGCTTCTCCAAAGAATATGCCCCGGACTGGTAACCTCGCCTCTTATATTTACAGTCAGCATTTCAAAAGGAATATAAATAGAATCGTTTGCCTGCAACGCTATATCCTTCTCCTTGCCCTGCAAAACTTTTTCAAAATCAAAAGTCACACGGTAATTTAAGTTTGTGACTTCTGTTCCCTGTATATCGCTAGCAAGCGTTTTGCGGAAAAGCCTTCCGCCTTTTATGTATGCCTCGGGACCCAGGCTTGCAACACGTTCTATAAATTCTTTGAAAGTTTCTCCTCTATGCGCAAGCGAATAAGAACCCGGGTTTTTGAATGCGCCGGTTAATGCCACTATTTCATGCTCATAATAAGAATCTTCAATGTTCACAACAACTCTGTCGCCCGGCTCTAAGATTAAATCTTTATTGTACTCTATGGACAACCCGTTTTTCAGCGGCACTTTAATCTTTTTAATAGCCTGTTCGCCGGGAATAATTCTCTCTATCACAATTTCTTCTTTTGAAGCATTCGGTAAAAAACCTCCGCACAAAACTATTAAATCAAGGGCGTTTATGCCTTCTTGCCATTCAAAATTCAGCGTTTTTTTTACATAGCCCGCAACGCTGACGGTTCTCCAATTTTTCAGAACTCTGGAATCCAAAACAATTACCTTGTCGTTTGGCAAAAGCTTCAAGCCAAGCGTATTGTCAAAGTCGTCATCAAGGTAAGCAAAAGAAGAATCCGGTTTTAACCGCTGCACAATAGCTCTGTTCAAAAAAGCTTCTGAAGACAAGCCGCCTGCGAGAGCTACCGCCTCTTTAATTCCCATATCGCTTGACCATTTGTAATACCCGGGATAATAAACCGAGCCTACGACTTCAACGGAGTTATTGTTCGGGCGAGTGCTCGGAAAAACAAAAATGCTATCGCCGTTTTGCATTTGAAATGTCCCTTTGCCTCCGGCAAAATCTCTTGCTATGCCGGGAGTAAAAATCTCCGGAGCACCGATTTCGTTTATGCGCCAAAGGCTTATTGTGTGGTCTGTGTTGGGAAGCAAACCGCCAGCAAAAGACAGCAAGTCGCTAAGAGACTCGTTTGCTTTAAGTTCGTAAATTGCCGGCACTCCTATTGCGCCGTCTGCTTTTACCAGTTTTTCTGCCCTGGGCACAAAAACCAAATCTCCGTCTCGCAAAAGCCCTTCGCCTATTTTTTTGCCTTTTAAAAGAAAATCATATAAATCTATTTTGGCGGAATCTCCGTTTGCCCTGCGTATAACTATATTTCTAACCGAGCCTATATCGCTAGGCCCTCCGGCTCTGTATAAAGCCAAGAACACATTGGCGTTTCCGGGCAAATCATAGCCGCCGGGCCTTTGAACAAGACCCATCACGTATACCTTTGTAGGCGATAGTTTTGTGGTGCGAAGGTTAACGGAAATTCTGCCTTGAGTTATGCCGGAATATACGGTCTGCAACTTTTTTGTAAGCAATTTTTCCGCCTCGCCAAGTGTCAATTTGGTAACATTAACAAGCCCAACACCTTCAACAAAAACATTCCCCTGATTATTCACGGACAAAGCCAATTGCCGTTCAACCGCGCCCCAAAGGGAAAGTTCAAGATTATCTCCGGGCTTCAAAGGATAGTCCGCAGAAACCATGCCTTGAATTTCATAAAATGTGCTTGGCAGGCTTTGCGAAAAAATTATTTTTTCGTAGCGGTCAAACTTTTTTGCTTTTAACACAGGATCATCGGCTTTTACAGTTTTGTCAATAGATTCAAATTCCATAACAGGCTGAATTTCCTGAACAGGAAGAGATTTTTTGGCAATAGAATCTTTTGATTCTTTTAAGAGCATTTCACGTGCGGCAGAAATTTCCGCTGCGGTAACGTTCCCGTGAGCTTGCATTTGGGCAGCTTGCGCCGAGGTAATGCTTTGAGAAAAAGCAAGGCTTGCCAAAACTAATATAATTAGATAACTCTTATTCTTCATTATATTCCAAGATTGTATCTATATACTCATCGATTTGGTCGGTTTTGGAGTCGAAGTGCTCTATAAGGATTTTTGCGTGCTCTTCTTTGAATATGGTGCGCAAAGGGCGTGCGGCGCGGCCCGAATAACCCCATTCATGCAGAATTTCATCAGTTAAAACATAAGAATCTTCAAAAGACACAAAACGCATTGTGCCCCAGACTGCCATGCAAACATCCAAGGTTAAAAATGAAGGATTTGGATCGTCCAAATGTTGCTGCAAGTGCAGACCCCGGACATCTTTTATCTTATCTATTCTCATATAGCCTATTATCAAGTACTTGTTTTTATAATCGGTATTGGAGCCTTCGTAGCGGGTTCCGAAAAAAAGATAGCGCACTTTGCTTCTTATGGCTTTATTTATGTCTTTTGTGTTAGTATATGCGAAAAGACCTACTGTGCCGGTCTCATAGTTTGGATCTAAAAAAACTCCGTTTCCATTTTCATTCAACTGGTCGCGAACCGGAACTATGCAATTATGGCTCGTTTCCGTGTAAATGATTGCTCCACCGAGTTTTCCTCGATAATCCTGCCAACCATCAAAATTAATTTGAGTGCGAATAGTCATTACTGGAATATAGAAAAACTTTTTCTGCCGCAATCGGCTTTTCCCAAAAAAAGCTTGCTCCTTTTTCGAAGAAATCGGATGAATCTGTGGTTAAAAAGCGAATTTTGCCGCTTTTTGAGGGATTTTTGCTTATTCGGCTGTCTATTTCCGTGTGTTTTGAGAGATATTCCAGAGCTTTTTGGGCTATCACGCCGGCTTGCGAGGCTATTTTTACATTTTCAGGCAAAATTTTCGCAAAAATGCCTTGCAACAGAGGGTAGTGGGTGCAGGCCAGTATTAGAGTGTCTATGCGAGGGTCTTTTGCTAAAATTTTTTGTGTATATTCTTTAACGAACATTTCGGTGGAAGGGTGGTTTATTAAGCCTTTCTCCACTAGAGGCACAAGCATTGGGCAAGGTTCCTGCTCCACTTGCAGGTCTGGCCAAAATTTTGCTATTTCAATTAAATAGCTGCATGAGGTTATTGTCCCTTCCGTGCCGAGAATGCCTATATGCCCGGTTTTGGTGAGGTTTCCTATTTCTTCTGCCATTGGGCGTATTATGCCGAGAACTCTGTTGCTTGGAGCTATGAGAGGAAGGTCTTTTTGCTGAATTGTGCGGAGTGCTTTTGCAGATGCGGTGTTGCAAGCCAGAATTACAAGCGGGCAATTTATTGAAAAGAGAAAACTTACGGCTTCCAGCGTGTAGCGGTATATGCTTTCAAAGCTGCGGCTTCCGTAAGGGGCACGGGCGTTGTCGCCGAGGTATGCAAAATTATAGCTGGGCAGAACTCTCGCAAGCTCCTTGAGCACAGTCAAGCCGCCAAAACCGGAATCGAATACGCCTAGCATTATTTCCCCCTCATGCTGTATGGGTGTCCTGTAGCAATGTGATACGCAAAGCGTTCTCTGGCTTTTTCCAAAAAATTTATATACGCCTCGCTTTTGTAATCCGGGTATGTCCAGTCAAACGGATGAAAATGGCCGTTTTCAAAATAAAGCGTAACTTCTGCGAAAATGCCTTGCCCTAAATAAACTCTGTGCCTCTGGTCTTTGGTTGTAGCCAAAAAAAACTGGCCAAGAGTCATGTATCCTGGGTCTAAGTTCACTTGTCTGTTCCAAATTTTTTCCATTTCATTGGTTTCCAGTTTTATTGCAGCGATTGTTTCTCGTTCAATTTTATTTTCAAAAGACAAAAAAGAGCGTAGCGGATTTTCTCCGAGTTCGTCTTTGTAATAGTTTGTGTGCGCAAAAGGCACGGGCATCATTTCCAGATCAATCTTGCCAAAACGCTCCGCAAGTTTTTGCTTTGCGGCTGCAGCAAGTTCATCGCTTGCGGCGAGAACGCCAACAATAAGCCTTACTGGTTGAGGGGTTTTAACGGATCCCATGGAAAGAAGGTAGAAATTTATATGCTACCTCTGTAAGCCCTTGATGTTGCAAAATAACCCATAATCCTTGCCAAAACAGGATATTTAAAATGCAAAGCCAAACCCAAAGTTAACGTCAACAGACCTAAAGCTAGAACCAGAAGACCCCCCTAATGCCCAAAAGGGAGCATCATCTCTAGGCAAAGAATCCCATCCATAACCCACTATGCCCACACCCAGATCAATAAATATACCACCCATGTGAGATTTAAATGAATATCCAACATAGCCTAGGATATCTATAATTATACCACTAGTAAAGTCGTTTTTAAAGCGATAAACGCCTGGCATTAATTGTAAATAAAACCCATCAGTTTTATCGTTTATAAAGCGCCGAATGCCAACTCCAGAACCTATCCTAGAATAATAACTACTCTTTGTCTCATCATCTGCCATAGCTCCCAAGTTTTTGGAATATATAAAAGATGGGTTTATGATTATAGAATAAGACCAGTTTAATGGATATTCCACTGTTAAGTAAATAAAAGGTTCTTTTGCCACAGAAGTAAGTATCAAAGAAGTATGATGTATGTAAACGAAAACTTTATTATTGTCATCATAAGCAAACACAAGTGAGTATAAAAATACGAACGGCAGCAATCTTTTGGTCATTAGGAGCAATTTAGAAAATTTAAAAACACAGGAGATGTGTTTGCTCGCAGTGAAAAGAGGTTATTGAGAAGTTGATATATTTGAAGAAGAGTTGCATTTGGTCATATATAAAATACACAAACCTTTTGTCCATGATGAGAAAAATCAGGATAGAATGGGAATATGCAGTGGATTGATATTTAGCAAAATAGCGACAATGGCTGGCGTTGTGGCTTTGTATATTCCTCTTTAACATCAACAAGTGAGGTGAAAAGATGGCTAAAGTAGTGAAAATTGAAGATGGCTCTATCACAGTTATGAACGAACTGCTTGGTGAGTCGGCTTATAGCATAAAAAATATTTTCTAAAATTAACATTTTTCTATTTTCCGTCCATGGAACAAACCCAAAAAGAGAATAAAGGCGAAATAGTGCTGTATCAAGCTGAAGATATGGTAAAATTGGATGTATTGCTTGAAAATGAAACTGTTTGGTTAACACAGGCGCAAATGGGACAATTGTTTGAAAAAAGCAGAAATACAATAACCGAGCATATACAAAATGTTTTCAAGGAAGGCGAATTACAAGAAGAAATGGTATGTCGGGATTTCCGACATACCACTCAACACGGAGCAATAGAAGGCAAAACGCAAGTAGCAACAACAAAATATTACAATTTAGATGTTATTATTTCAGTAGGTTATCGAGTTAAGTCAAAAAAAGGCACTCAGTTTAGGATTTGGGCTACCCAAGTGTTAAAGAATTACCTGCTTAAAGGATATGCCATTCGTCAACAAATAGAAAGCATAAAAAAGATATCCAATAATCACGAGAGTCGTTTAATTGAAGTCGAAAAGAAAATTGATGTTTTCATAAAAACATCCGCTATGCCCTTAGAAGGAATTTTCTATGATGGGCAAATTTTTGATGCTTATACGTTTGTCTGCAATTTGGTAAAATCAGCGAAAAAGAGTATTATTCTCATTGATAATTGGGTAGATGAAAGCGTTTTGACTTTACTATCCAAAAGAAAAGACAAAGTATCGACTGAAATCTACACGCCAAAAATATCACAACAATTTCAATTAGATATTACAAAACATAATTCACAATATCCGCCAATTAATGTGAAGATTTACCAAAAGGCGCATGATAGATTTCTGCTGATTGATGAGAATACTTATCACATAGGGGCATCAATTAAAGATTTGGGGAAAAAGTTGTTTGCATTTTCAAAGATGCAGATAAAAGCTAGTGACTTGCTTGAATCACTCCACTAGCTACCGCCCCTAAAATTATACAATAATCAAATAACCGTTAAATAAGAATTAAGTGCCTAAAAACAGCCTAAGCAAGCCATTACCGTTACCAAAAATAGGATTTTCTTGTGAAAATAGCGACAATGGCTGGCGTTGTGAAATTTTATATTAATAGATATGTCTGGTAAATGGGATAATCCGAGTGTTCCTAACAGCGGTTGGGAATGTGTTGACGTTCAAGATTTGGGCGAGCCGATTATGACTTGCCAAATGTGTGAACGGGAAATAATTCGCTATGCGCATTATATGCAGCATCCGGCTTATAGATATGGATTGACAGTTGGCTGTATATGCGCTGGAAAAATGGAAGGCGATATGCAAAGCGCTAAAGAACGCGACGCATTTATGAAAAGCCGGATGAACAAAAGAAAAAACTGGCTTGAAAGAAAATGGAAAATATCCAAAAACGGAAACCAATATGTAAAATCAGATGGTTTTCTTGTTGTTATGAAACAGAAAGACGGACTATGGAGTGCTTTTGTGAAAAGCGAAAGCGGAGATTTTGAAAAATGGAGCTCACGAAAAAATGTAAATGAAAACGAAATGAAACTGGCCGCCTTCGACTGCTTGACAAAAGTTTTAGCCGAAAAACGAAAGCCGTTGCCGCCGCCACAGCCATTACCATCACCGCCATTACCGTCACCGCCAGTATTGCAAATGCAAGCGCCGCCGTCACAGCCACAGCCAAAAATAAAGGAAGCTAAAAACGATTCGGTTAATTTCACAAGCGAACAGAATAATATTTTTGAATTTATAAAAAGCGGAACGGGGCATGGAATAATAGATGCTGTTGCAGGGGCCGGAAAAACCACAACAATAATGGAATGCGCAAAATATGTTGAAGATAAAACCAATGTTCTTTTCTGTGCGTTTAATAAGAGCATACAAAGCGAAATAGCAAACAAATTCAGCAAACGGGGGCTAAATCAGGTAACTGTGAAAACCATTCATGCATTGGGTTTTCAAATATTAAAAGACAATAACAGCAGCAGCAAAAAATTCGTTGCGCAAGATTCAAAATACTGGACTATTCTGAACAAAGATGTAGAAATGCACAGGGAAATTCAAGCTTATATGGAAGAACTTTTGCGCATAAACGACTACGAACTAAATGAGATTGAGAGCTACAAGCAATTTGCCGTTAGAGACATAATCCATAAATTCAAAGACCGATTGCTTGATATGAACCAAAAAATCAGGGCAACTTTAACTCCGTGCGATTTGGAAAAATTTAAGAATCTGGTTGAGCATTTTAATTTCTTTACCGAAGAAGAAATCAAGAAAAAAAAATTTGACAGAGAAATTGAGATTTATTTTGAGTGTGGCAAAATTTTGCTTTATGCAGGGAATGCTTTGGCAAAAGAGGCTTTGGTTATAGATTACACCGATATGCTTTATTTGCCTTTTATTTGGAATTTGAGGGCATCAAGAACATATTCATTTTTGTTTATAGACGAATGCCAGAATTTATCAAAGTCTCAGCTTGCAGTGGTTCTTAAATACGGTCAAAGAGAGGGCAGGATTTTAGCCGTTGGAGATCCGTATCAGAGCATTTACGGTTTTGCCGGAGCAGACATAGAATCTTTTGACAGAATTAAAAACACCATAAGGGCGAATCCTCTTCCTCTAACAACCTGTTTCAGGTGCCCGCCGAATGTTGTATCGCTTGCGGCCAGCATTAGGCGTGATATTTCTGCGAGCAAGCAGGAGCCGGGGGTAATTGAGGAGATTGCCTTTAAGCAGGTTATAAAGATGGCGAAGATAAATGATTTGATAATTTCTAGGTACAGGGAGCCTATTTTATTTTTGGTTTTTGAGTTTATAAATAAGAACATACAAGTGCAAATTCACAAGGATGAGGTTAATGACATTATAGATGAGTTGAAGAATTTATTTAAGCAGGAGGAGCGGGCTGCGATTATTACGGAAATTTCCGGTGGCTTTGAGACCATAAAGGATACCGTTTTCAACAGGTGGCTTTTTATTATTGAACGAGAGGCGAAAAGGCTGGAAAATTCCAGCGAGAGGCCGGTTTACATTAAGGCGAAAACGGAGTATTTGAATAACAGGCTTGAATTTATGCATAAAAAATATTTGCAGTGGAAAAATTCTTGCCAAACGGTAAATGATATGTTGGTAAAAATAAAGGATTATATTTCTGCAACGGATAATTGCATTAAGCTTTCTACGATTCACAGGGCAAAAGGTTTGGAAGCGAGGCGTGTTTTTATTTTGAATTTCAATGATTTGCCGCATTTTAAACCTAATCAGAAGCCGTGGGAAAGGATTCAGGAGCAAAATTTGAAATATGTAGCCATAACTCGGGCGTTGGAAGAGCTTTATTTGGTGAAGAGCGAGAAAATTGATGATATTAAGAAGGAAGCAAGTTTGTTTGATGAGTTTTTGGTGGATATATAGATTTTTTTGGAAAAGAAATTGCGACAATGACTGGCGTTGTAGATTTCTATATTCCTTTTTAACATCAACAAGTGAGGTGAAAAATGTCAGAAATGAGATGTCAGTTTTGTGGCAAGGAACTGCAAGAGTATGAACTTAGCGGAGGTTCGTATTGTCAAAGCGGACCAGATAATAAGCATCAACCCGCCAAAGGATCAGGATTAGAAATGAGATGTTGTTTTTGTGGCAAGGAGTTACAAGAATATGAACTTAGCGGAGGTTCGTATTGCCAAAGTGGACCAAATAACAAGCATCTACTGGTTTTAGTAAATGAAATGAGATGTTGTTTTTGTGGCAAGGAGTTACAAGAGTATGAGCTTAGTGGGGGTTCATATTGCCCAAGTGGGTCTAACAACAAACATAAGCTAGCTTCAGAGGCTGAAATGAAATGCTGTTTTTGTGGTAAAGAACTGCAGGAGTATGAACTTAGCGGAGGTTCGTATTGCAATGATGGGCCGGGGAACAAGCATAGGCTGGCTTGATGAGGTGAAAAATGGCTAAAAAAGCTAAACCTGTAGCAAAGAAAACTCCTGTTAAAATTGCGTCGGCAAATCCAGCAGCGACTAAAGCTCAACCTGCAACAAGAGAACAATACGAAACATGGAAGAAAGAAAAAGATAAAAAAGTGAATGCCATTTTAGATTCCGCTTATCCAAAATTATTATCTCCCGATGTAACTCAGGAAATGCAGGAAATGCTGAATGTTTCCAGTTCTGTTATTGGAAGTTTATCAGCAAAAACACAAGAAATCATAGAAGTGTTGGAAAGTTCCTTCTCTATTGTTGGAGGTTTATCGGTAAAGCTAGTTGAAGATTTTTTGAATGGGAAAGATATAAATACAAAGCAATGTCGCAAGATTTTGAAAATACTTGATGTTTTTGAAGGTTCTAGTAATTTTGATTATTTTGACGAATATGCAGACAAAGGAGTCATAGGAATTAGATGCCATAGCATAGGTTATCTAATCAGAATTTACATTGTGAATATGGCTATTCGCAAATTAAAACAGGAAAATCCGAAATTAGGTGAGTTGCTTCAAATTTTGGATGAGTTGGATATAGAGAGATGAGACAATTCTTTGAAAAAAGTAGAACTAAAATCAATAGCTGCTCAACCAAATGCAGGGAAGAAGTCTCCAACTGCGGCTCGAGTAAAGAAATGAGGCTTTTGAGTTTTGTATATTTGCGTTTAACAAAAAGGAGATAAAAATGTTTTTAAATTCTAAAAAATTCTATGAAGATCTTTGCGAAAATAATATTCTTGATTACGGCCGTAAGGAAAAACATCTTGAGCATTTTGGAAATCTTTATGCCGATAATACACACTTTATCTATGAACTATTGCAAAATGCAGAGGATGCAAAAGCGAAGTCTATTCTATTTCAATTATTTGATGACCGTTTAGAGATTTTACATAATGGACAAAAATTCTCCGAGGAGAATGTTAAAGCAATTACACAAATTGCAGAAAGTGCAGAAAGTGAATATAAAAAAATTGGAAAATTTGGACTTGGTTTTAAATCAGTATATGCAATAACTGATATCCCACAAATATATTCTGGAGATTTTCATTTTAATATAGAAAAATACATTCGTCCATCAGAAATACCCAACAGGAAAATTGATGATAAATGGACAACTTTATTTGTCTTGCCTTTCAAAATAGATAAAAAACAGGAAATTTATGAAAAAATATCAAAAAGACTACAGAATACAAACGTACGCATTTTATTATTTTTAACTTATATTGAAGAAATGAAATTTAGTATAAAAAACATATGTGATGGCAAGTATTTGAGAAAAAACGAAAATAAAAATGGGTTAAATCAAATTGTTGTTACAAGCCAAGATAAATCAGAAAATTTATTTGTATTTGATAAAGAGATTGATAACAAAAAAGTAGAAATAGCATTCTTATATGATGAGAAGGAAAATATAATAAATAAAACAATAGATACAGATTTAGTCGTATATTTCCCAACCGCAAAAAAAACTAACCTTGGCTTTCTACTTCACGGAAACTTTAACACAACTCCTGCTCGCGATAATATTCTGGAAGATGACAAACATAACAACGCTCTTGTAAAGATGGCTGCGGAATTATTGGTTGAAGCGATGCAGAAAATTAAATCCGCTAATTTGTGTAATATATCATTTTTAGAATCCCTCCCCATAATAGCCTCTGATTTTCCAGAGAGTAATATCTTTTATCCATTGTTTAAAATAACAGCAAATACCCTTAAGCATCAAAATTATTTGCCTATGTCAATAGGAGGATTTATCTCTGCTGAAAAAGCAATTATCGCAGCTACATCTGACTTAATTGATTTGTATGAACCTGACGGGAAGCATTGGTTGTCAAAAGAAATAACCGAAAAATATTTACATTTATATAATTATTTACGACATTCCCTTGGCATTGAATATGTAACACCAGATAAATTTGCAAATAGAATTGATGAAAATTTTCTTCACAAACAATCAGATGATTGGTTCATAAAATTTTATATTTTTTTGAACAATGGGCGAAATGCTCTATGGCGCGAAACTCCTAATCCTGAAGGTGTTCTACGCTCAAAACCTATCCTTCGCCTTGAAGATAATACTTTAAAAACACCAAAAGAAGAAGTTTTTCTTCCGATAGAAAATTCTGTATCCAATTGTCCAATGATTAAATCTTCAATTGCAACCAATGAAGAAGCTTTAGCTTTTTTAAAAGTATTAGGATTGGACAAGCCTGAACCGATAGATGATATTATACAGAGAATTTTTCCAAAATATAAAACTACTCCATACGTATCAGAAGCAGAATACAAAAATGATTTAAACTCAATTCTAACTATATTAAAAGACGAAACACAAGATGAAAAAAATAAATTAAAAGGAAGACTACAAAACCTAATGGTTATAAAATGTTCCGATGAAAAATTTAGAAAACCTTCTGATGTTTACTGCAATAATGAGAATATGAAAAAATGGTTTAAGTACTCGAGTAACATACACTTTGCAAACAATATATTAAATAATTGTGATTGGAAATTATTCAATGTAGCCGATTTACCTCGTAAAATACTTCTAAATACTCTTCCTAATGGAGTCCAAAAAGCGTATTTTCCTAGATACAACGCCAAAGAATATAAAATTGAAAATTATGACTTGGATGGCTTGAACGATTTCATTATAAACATAAATCCCGATGATTCTCAAATTATCGCGAACGTTATCGTTTCTAAATTTTATGTCGACAGACGTCTTTTTGATGGAGAGCAGGATTATTCTTATAATGGCCCTAAAAAGTCTTATTTCAAAAATAATATCCATCAAATATTAAATAATTCGAAATGGATTCTTGGAAATGATGGTAAATTGTATGAACCAAAAGGCATCATAGCAGAAGATATCGCTAAAAATATTGCCGAAAACATAATTAATATTAATTTGCCCTTTGATTTTAAAAAAAACGAAGAAAAAGAATTAGAAGAAAATTTAGCAACCTTAGGAAAAAAAATTGTTAACTTAGCGGAATATGAAGAATTTCAAAAATGGAAAGAATTGAACGATGAAGAAAAGTCGCAAGATTTATATGAAGGTATTTTAGAACCTCAATATTCAATTGATGAAACAACGCCAATCGAAAGGTCAATAGCTCTAATGCAAGAAGATAAAGGAATAGGAGGTTCTAGAAAAATCTCTTTTCTAGAACAAACAGTGAATATTCTACCAGATGTGAAAATTAAAACTCCTATTCTAGACACTAAAAAAGCTAAAGAAATCGGACAACGTGGCGAAGATATAGTAAAAAAATTTTTGATAGACAATGAAGGATTTAATGAAAATGACATAAACATTCTTAATAATGAAGAGAATGTCGGAACGGGTCGGGATTTTGAAGTTAAAAAAAATGGCGAAATTATCAAAATTATAGAAGTAAAATCTACAGTCGATCTAGGACCAGTTCATACATTTCCTATTTCAGGAAAACAATGGGAAACTGGACGCAGAGAACAAGATAAATTCTGGATTTATGCAGTATTTAACGTATGGAGCAAAGAGCCTATAGTTGTACGGATTCAAAATCCAATTAAGCAATGGAAATACGGTGATATAGAAGCGCAGCTTGTAAATTTAATTAGTAGGATAAAATCCTAATAATATTTTGATCAAGCATTTTTTAACCATTAAAAATCACGACACCCACTGTCGCAACGCATTTGTACATTATAAATCATGAACCAATGCACCAAATGCAACCGCTCGCTAAAACCCGCCGCAAAGTTCTGCTCCGCTTGCGGCACGGCTGTACAACCCACCCCACAATGCGCAAAATGCGGAACTTATTGCGAAAAAGACGCTAAATTCTGCTCAGAATGCGGAAGCGTTGTTGGAGTAGATGCAGCTTTGTTTGGAGAATTTGTTGATGACAGAGACGGCACACGATACAGAACCGTGAAAATAGATGGCAAAATCTGGATGGCAGAAAACTTGAACTACGATGGAAAAAGCGTCTATGACTGGGCTAACGCCCGGAACGCTTGCCCAGACGGATGGCACCTACCCAGCTTTAGAGAATGGTACGAACTCCTGAACTCTAACTGCGAAAACAGCGAATTTTACAGGATTTTCGGCATTGGCAAACACGACCACTGGTGGTGCGCAGAAGAAGATAGCAAAGAAAGAAGCCTCTCGTGGCACATATCGCATAATAATGGCTTTTTTTACAACAATTCACACAAATTATGCCTATTTGAAGTTCGGTGCGTGAAAGGAGGTGCCCATGATTGACTTTTCAGTTTTTTTCGCAAAACATGACGATTTCATTTTACGATATAGCGGCGGTTTTGAACTGGATTATTATATATGCAGATATTTGCTGACAATACAAAATAATAAAAAACATTTTGCAATGGATGAGCATTTTTATGGAAGATTTTTATATTTTCTCGGAACAAACTACTTAGAAGTTGCAATTAATTATGCAAAACGACGTTATAACAAAATCCCCCCAGAAGCTACAGATGTAAAAAAAGAAAGTAAATTATTCTTAAATTGGAAATCATTATACGAACTTCTGGATTTTCAAGAATGGAATTCAATGCTGACATTTTTGCTAAGGTTAGTCGCTCGCAAAAAACAAAAATTGGAAATTCTTGAAAAACGATTGGATTTAATATGCAAAACACTTAATCTATGCAAAATAAATAAAGAACTTCTATGCTTTCTATATTTATGGGATTACAATAACTCCATAATTTATTTGCTAGATGAGGTTAGCAGAGCCATAAATGCAAACTCAGGCAAAATAAGTTACGCCGCAATTGGCCTGCTCGCAAATTATTCCGAAGAAACCGTTTTGGATGCGCTTTCCAAAGAACGTGGACTGATAAATTTAAATATTTTAAACAGTTCCGAAAAAGGAGGTTTTGGCATTCCAATTGAAATAAGAAAATATTTAAAAGGACTTGGCTCCGATAATTTCATGGGTATATATGCTGCAAACGACAGCAAACCTGCTTTGCCCATTGAAAAATTTGATTGCCAAAAAGAAGCAAAATTTATAATAGATTTGATATCCATGCACAAAAACGAAAAGCCTCTGCATATTTTGTTCTACGGAACGGAAGGCACGGGAAAAACAGAACTCGCAAGGGCAATAGCCGCAAATACAAATTGCTCACTCTTGGATATCGGGCGAGGAATTAAAAAACAAGTGCTTGACACGGATGAAGATATTACAAATGCATTGACAAAATTTCGCATAAGAGCGCTGACAATTACAGAAACTGCACTGAAAAACAAAAGCAATGTTATTCTGCTCATTGATGAAGCAGATAATTTGCTAAACTTCTTTGAAAAGGGCACTCTGAATCAAATAATGGAAGATATGCGAGTTCCTGTAATCTGGATTAGCAATAATCTGTTTTTTGTTAAAAAATCAAGTTTGCGCCGTTTTAATTTCAGCATAAAATTCAAAGACAACAGCGAAAGCATGAGACTCAAAATTTGGGAAAGCGTGGTGGAAAAACATCAGGCTGGCGAGCTTTTCACAACCGAACGCATAAAAACTCTGGCTAACAAATACAATGCAAACCCAGGCGGAATAGAACTTGCGGTTTCCAGCGAAATGCAGTTCGCAAAAAACGGCAAACAGGAACAAGTAGCAGAACTTGTGCTGAAACAACATCTGGAACTCTTATGCACGCAAAGCAATTATAAAAACACGCAAAGCAAAGCTCCAAAATATGACGAAAACGTTTTGAATGTACATGGAATGGAAAATGCCCTGCATGCCGCAAAATGCTACGCCGAGTGCCTGAAAAACAAAGAAACGGAAAGCAATTGCACCATGCTCTTGTATGGCCCTCCAGGAACAGGCAAAACGGAATTCGCAAAGCATTTGGCAAGAATAAGCGAGCTGCCTTTCAAGGAGATAAGTTACAGCAAAATATCTTCTTGCTATGTTGGCCAAACGGAAAAGCAATTGGCAGCGGCATTTGAAGAAGCATCCAAAGAAGGCTCGCTGCTCTTTATAGACGAGGCAGACAGCCTGATTTCCGACCGAAGAAACGCAAATCAATCATGGGAAACCACGCAGGTAAATGAATTTCTGGTTCAATTGGAAAACAGCAAATGCCTTGTTGTTTGCTCAACGAATTTCCAAGGCAAATTGGACGCTGCAAGCAATCGCAGATTTCATTTTCATTTGAGATTTGATTATCTTAAAAAAGATGGGATTTTTAAAATGGCGCAAAACTTTTTCCCGGAATTTGAAGACGAAGCCTGGAACGAGCTTTGCAGCTTGGAATGCCTGACTCCCGGCGATTTTTACGCTGTATATAAGCGCTTGCAGTGGTTGCCGAAAAATGAACTCTCTGCTTCGCAGGTTACAAAGGAGCTAAGCGAAGTTGCCCTTGCAAAGGAGCCTTATGGAAACAGGCGCATTGGATTTTTCTAAATTCTCCCTTATGCGCTCAACGGACTCTTTAAAATGGCAGAGGATGCTCACTGCATACCAGTTTTTCATTCAGAAAAAAGGCAAGCAACAGACTGTTAAGGATGTTGAATTTTTCCTGAAAAGCACGGGCATAGAAGTTTGCACCCGAGATGTTCAGCGAGATTTGATGGAATTGAAAAACAACGGCGTTTTGGAAAATGTCGGGAAGGGCAAGAATCTGAGATACAAAATACCCGCTATGCACGCCATAGACTTTTATAGCGATTTATACGAAAATGATATTTTTTCTTTTTTGCTCGTATCCAGAATCCTGTTTTGGATGTTTGGCGAAAACATAAGCATTGAATCTTTGGAAAAAGCTATTTCAGAGAGCTCTCGAAAACAAATTGGGCTTCATGGAAAAGATTTGTATGAGCATCTGTCTGCAAAAATGAGCGGCTTGCTTGAATATGTCGGTGAGCAGAGTGCAAAGAGCGGAAAACCTAAATTTCTGCCAATCGTTATAAAAGGATTGCTGGAGCTGAGAAAATTGGAAGTTGAATATATAGGCGCCGCAAATGAATTTCCTAAGAAAATAACTTTGGAACCTTGGGCTTTGATTGTGTATAAATCAGCTTTGTATATTTTGAGCCCGGACAAATCAATAAAATCCAAATGGAAAACTTTCAAACTGTCTCGCTTTCAAAACGTTAAAATTTTGAGCGAAGTTTTTGAAAAGGAATCCGGCATTCTAAAGAAAGAGCTTGACCGAATGAAATTCAGCGGAACAATTTGGGACGCAAAAAACAGCCTTGAAGAAAAATCTGTTTTGATAAAACTTAAGTTTAGCTGGTACGACCGCTTGCTTTTGCAGGAAAATTTATTTTTGAACAATATGAAAATAATCGAGCATAAAAACGCAGATAAAAACAAGGCTTGGATAGAAGTTCACATGAAAAGCCCCATAAACAAAGACTTGCTGGCTTGGATTCGTTCTTGGGGTTATGACGCAAAAGTTATTGCGCCCCAAGAATTGAAAGATGAAATGGTCAATTATGGAAAATGGCTATTACTTCACAATTAGCTTTCGGTGGGGATTCAGGGCAATCTTATTTCCAAAAGCCTTTACAGTCTTCGTCTTTTACCGGGCGGTTGTTTATGTAGCATTGCCATGCCCATTTGTCATCTGCTTGCTTGAACTTTGACCAGCCGTGATACTCGCATTTATTGTTCAGTTTCATCACGGCTACCAGCTTTCTCTCAAACCATTCCCTTTCTTCGCCTCGGTCGTACATTGGTTTTCTTCTGATATAATTTGTCCATACCCGTTCTTTGCCATAACAAAAATTATTCACATAGTTTTCCCGGCAAATTAAAAATCCGGTTTCCAATTCCATGCATTTTTCATAGCTTTTCCCTTTTGCATACCATTCACCGGCAAAAACGCTTGCGGCAAGGATTGTTGCCAAAACAACGGCAGTTCTAATAATTGTCAAAACCCAATCTTCCTGCTGCCGTAAGGCTCTTTCGCAGCCACCATTCCTTCCAGCTCCTGAATAACCCGTTTTGCGGTAAGCTCGTCTTTGGGCAGCCACTGCAACCTCTTGTACACGGCATAAAAATCACCCGGAGCCACCGCATCCATCTCGGCTATCTTTTCCCAGTTTTCATCAAAAAAATCAGGGAAAAAGTTTTCTGCCATTTTCAAAATTCCTTCCCTTTTCAAAAAACCGAAATGCAAATGAAAATGAAATCTGCGATTGCTGGCAATGTCCAAATGCCCCTGAAAATTTGTTGAGCACACAACCATGCACTTCGCGCTCTCCAGTTGCACCAAAAACTCGTTTGTCTGCGTAACTTCCCAGCTTCTAACTGCGCCCTTGCGATCTGCTATCAAACTGTCGGCCTCGTCAATAAACAGCAATTCCCCGGATTCGTTAGCCTGCTTAAAAGCTGCCGCAAGCTGTTTCTCCGTTTCGCCAACCCACATGGATGAAATTTGCCCATAGCTTATTTCCCGGAAAGAAAGCCCGCATTCCCTGGCCAGGAATTTTGCGAATTCCGTTTTGCCGGTTCCCGGAGGGCCGTAGAGAAGCATGGTCATGTTGCCTTCGGAATGCTTGCTTTTAAGCTGCTCCGAATAACACTTCGCAGAGTGCAAAACTTCGTTTAAATTGGGAATGTTCAGCACGGAGACATCGTATTTCGGAGCGCGGCTGACTGTATGCTTGTTTGTTTTCAGACCCATAAGCTCAACGTGGTTTTCCAAAATTTCTTCGCCTATTTCCTTGTGCATCCCGCTTTCCATAAGAGCCACCTCGTTCTGCACCGCAAGTTCTATTCCGCCTGTGGAAATTTCGTATTTCTCCGCAAGTTTTTTTCTGCGCTCAGGCGAAAATATCTGCTCTGCCTTGTGCTTTTCAACAACGCTGTCCCAGAGTTTTTTGCGAATATTCTGGTTGCCCAAATCAAAGCTTACGCTGTATTGAAATCTGCGCATTGTTGAGCGCTCAATATTGTTTATGTTGTTTGTTATCCAAATCACAGGCAGTTTCAAATTTTCCAGAAACCTGTTTAAAATGCCCTTTTCAAAGCCGTTCAAAATCAAGTCAGCTTCGTCTGCCACCAGCAAAACATCTTTTTCCCTGAGGCAAATTTCAGAAATTTTCAAAGCTCTCACTCTATAAGATATAACGCCTTCCTTGTGCGTTTGCTTGCCGAAAATTCCCTGGTTGTTTTTGAATTCCGCGCCTATTTCATAGAGCGTTTTGCCGGTTTCCGCAGCTATGGAACGTGCAAGCTCGCTTTTTCCGGTGCCTTCCATTCCATAGAATAAAAAATTGAGCGAGCGATTGTTTTTATAGCTTTTAATCAAGTCGCAAATCAAAGAGGCTTCTTTCACGCAGTCAAAACGCTCAACAGGCAATGCTTTTTTGCTGTCTATTCTTGCGTAATTTTCCAAAAAATTTCCTGAGCCAATTCCGCTTAAAAAATTCTTGACATCCGGCGGCAAATCTCCGTCTTCGTCAAGAATGCCCAGTTCTATCAGGCCCCTGGGTTTTGAGAGGGAATTCATAATAGAGTCTCTGGAGTGCCCGGTTAAAATGGAAATCACACGGTCAAGAAAATTGCTTGAGCTGTGCCTGCCCTTGAATGTTTCCATAACGCAGTCGCTAAGGTCATCCATCAGAGAGTCTTTGGATGTGGCAAAAGTCAAAGTCAAAACATCTTGGGAAACTCTGTCCAAATCCAAAGTTTCGCTTAAAATGCCGAGTCTTTCCTCAAATACATCGCTAAAATACAGAAGCTTGGCCTTGATTTGCATATCAAGAGCGTACTTGAGCATCTCCAAAAACAGAAAATTCACATCAAACGGATTTTTTACTTCGCTTAGCCAAAATTTGGAATTTAACAATTCGTTTATCATCAGCCACGACGCAAGAAAATCCGGCGCATGAAGCGCTTTGCCGAGTTTTGTCTCAAACTGGTTCCTGCTCTTCGATTGTTCCGAGTTGTTTTTCAAGTGATTTCCCGTTATCTCAATGACTCGGTTCAAGCCGTCTGTGCCGAGAAAATCTATGATTTCAACATAATGCTCGTCTCTCAAGCTAAAATCGTAATGAGTTTTGTGCATAGAGAGCAGGTACTCAAAATATTTCGCGCATTTGCTTTCCCGCAAAGCCTTTGTGGGGCTGGAATAGCGGGTATAGCTACGCTCGTCGCTATCTTCCAAAAACCTAGCGAAATTCATTTTCCGAACTTTTTTTCTAATCACACCAGCCATTTCCTCATTTCTCTTCTTTATTATAGTTAAAAACAGCTTTAAATTTAGAAAATTTCCACTTCCAAACTCCATGAAAAAGCTTTGCGCAAGCTTAATCGCAGCTACTTAAACAAATTTAAACATTAATTATCTTCCTCTGCAAGAATATCAGCGTGCATCTCTTCAACCGTGGAATAAGTTTTCGCTTTTATTTTTCCTGACATAATATCCCTAGCTTCCTGCATCGCAGCCAAAGTCTCTTCATTGTATTCCGGCTCCTCATATTGTGGAAAAACTATAACCTCAATCTTTTGCCCTATATATTCACTCGGAATAATAGTATCCAGCCTGTTCCCGCTAGGGACGCAGGTAGTTCGATACGCTTGCGGATATGCCTGTGTCGCATTCATAAATGCCTCCGGTTCAAATATACAAAATATTACAAGTTACTTTGTTCTCCGTCTTCGTAGAGAATGTATATAATTCATAATAAATCATCCCAAAGAACCTCCATTTCGCTTCAAAATATTATCCATATCTTCTATTACATATATTATATTCTCCAAATGCTCAGTTTCATAGTGTTTATCCAAAAAATCCATCACCCCATATTTGCGCAACTCGGGAAATACTAAATCCGAAGTTGAATTCTTGGATTTCGCATAACGGCTAATAACAAAAGAAAGCCAGTAGGCTTTGCTTGCATTGTTAGGTTCCTGCTGAGGCATATGGATAAATATATAAAATTCTGCCTTACCTCAAATACCTATCCAAGCTGGCAATGCTGACTTGAAAATCCCTGATTTTGAGCGAAATTAGCCATTTGAAACAGGGATTATCAAAAAACCACCGTTTTTGAGAGACCTCTGCGAATAGAATTATAGTAGCCACTGATTAACTCATACATCATTGCTTTGGGACATGGGATATGATTTTCACAGCGAAACCCTGCAAAAAAGCCATAAAATGAAGAATTCATGTCCCATTTCCCAGCGACTTAATCAGCGTTTTCTATATTCCTCCTTTATATGGCAAATTTTGCGCAAAATAATACGACTGGCGAGCTTGCAGTGCAAGCTTCCGAGCCTCTACCAGAGGCTCATAGAAATATTTTTATGCATATAAAACATAAT
>JGI24696J40584_12961718_pt1 | contig 71856 bp, 144 predicted proteins | sample TergutCo191P4_FD_40584 | JGI IMG/M metagenome (IMG submission 40584)
GGATAGTAAGAATAATAAAAGCAAAATTGGGTATTTTTATAAGTAACAAACAAATTCCGGTATTTTAAGAATTGTCAATGTGTGAAATTATATCATACATTGACAATTTCTTTTGTATACATTTTTTAACATCCAGTATTTTTTATATTAAATGAATTTTACTATCTTTGTAATAAATTAAAATAAAAAAAATGAGAATACCAAGTAGTTTAATACGGAATGTCATTGAGAAGAAAAAATATGGAACACCACTTCCCGATGAAGATTATTTAGCGTGGGGATGTTTTGTTCCTGTTTTGGTTGCGTTAATAATAACAATAATAGCTTTATCTATATAAAATGTTAGATTTTACAACGATAAAAAAGATAATTAAAGGAACAAAGTTTGAAAACCAAACATACTTTGTTGGTGGTTGTGTTCGTGATGAAATCATGGGCGTAACACCTAAGGACTATGATATTGTTGTATCATTACCAAATGGTGGAATTGAACTTGCTGAATTTATTACAAAAGCAACAAACTGTTATGTTGATGGTAGCAACCCAGTTGTATATCCAACTTATGGTACAGCCATGTTCACAATCAGAACCGATGAAAATTTAAAGAATATTGAATTTGAATGTGTTCAAACAAGAAAAGAACAATATCATTCAGATTCAAGAAATCCTGATTGTGTGTTCGGAACATTGGAAGAAGATGCTTATAGACGTGATTTAACAATCAATTCATTATATAAAAATTTATCAACAGATAAAATTCTTGATCCAACAGGTAAAGGATTAAAAGATATTTCAGATAAATTAATTAGAACAACATCTATGCCTCATATTATTTTTTCGGATGATCCATTAAGAATGTTAAGAGTTATTCGTTTTGCGACAAGATTTGGTTGGGATGTTGATGAAGAAACTTATCTTGGAATTAAAGAAAATGTTGAAAGAATTAAAATCATTTCGATGGAAAGAATTAGAGATGAAATCAACAAAATGTTATTATCTCATACCCCATCCATTGCGTTTGATATGTTACATGAAACAGGGTTGTTAGAAACAATTCAACCACTTTGGATAGTTTCTCAATTAGTTGGATTATCACAAAATAAGTTTCATTTTGGTGATGTTTGGGAACACACTCTTGATGTTCTTGATAAATCAAAACCAATACTTGAAAATAGATTGGCGGCATTATTACATGATATTGGAAAATATTATACAAGAAGTGTAGATGAAAATGGAAATGTTCATTTTTACCAACATGAAAAAATTGGTGCAGAAGCGACTAAAACAATCATGTTTAACATGAAATATTCAAATGATACTATTGATAAAGTTTCCAATGCAATTAAATTTCATATGAAAACAAAAGATTGGGGACATGACATTAAAATTAAATTATGGAAAATTCGTCAGTTTCAATATGATGCAAAAGATAATTTAGAACTGATTTTAGATCTTATTGATGCTGATAACCGTTCTCATGCAAAAGAATATTGTTTACCAACACAGGTAGAAAACATCAAATCTATATTGAAACAAATGAAGAATGATGGTCTTGATTGTTCAAAAATTAAATTACCTGTTAATGGAAATGATATTATGCAACATCTAAAAATAAATGGTGGACAAATATTAGGTAAAATTATTGAACATTTAATTAAAATGTATATTAGAAATCCGTTAAAATATAAAGATTTTAACACATGTTTAAAAGAAGCCAGTAGTTATTATAAACAAAATAAACAAAACTAATTATGTGGATTGCAGTAGATAAAAATGGAACAATTGTTGGTTTTAAAAATTTGCCAACAAGATATGCTGATGAATGGTCGGATGGTGGACCTGTAACCATATTTCCAAATTTTAAACAAAAATTCTTTAAGGATTGGAATGGAAACAGACAATATAGAGAAGTATCAAATGAATACATTTTTAAACAAGTTTTTGGGATTACTAAAAAAAATACTTGGAAAGATGGCGTAATTTGGATTGCAGATAATTTTCTCGAAAAGAGATGGAATAAAATAATGAAATAAATTTTAATATGATAAAAGTAACAAGTGTTATTATATTTATAATGGTAATAAGATTTCGGATATGATAGTTTTAAACAATACGATTGCCATCAGAAAATTTTCAAAACCACAAATGATTTTTTACAATACTGGTGGTTATGGGAATTTACCAGGTCAAAATTTAGCTTCATTCAATCCATCACCCCCATTAAGTTATGGTTTTACTGGTGGAGTATATGTTACATATGATGATATTGCTTGTTTTTCTGGTATTCAATGGAAAAACAGGTCAACTGGGTCTTATGGAATACTATCATCAACATCCATGTTAGAGTATTATTCATATTATAAAAATAATAGAGTAAATTTCCAACAAATTCCTATATCCACTTTTACAACAGTAACATCAACTGGCGGAATGTGTTCATATACAAATCCTATTCCAAATACTAATGGTACATATTACTCTATTGCACATATATATGCTGGCGGGGAAAGAACAGCACCAGCATCTAGAATTTTTTATAGATTAACACTTAATTCTGATTTTACCCTTAATACATATAATCAATGTAGTGGGTTAAGTATATTAGCCGAAGTTTTACAACCAGGTTACCCAGGAGTTATAGACCCATATGGAGTAGATAGTTATGTTGGTCCAAACATGATAAAAATTGGAAGTTATTATTATATTGGACTTAGGCGTGGATATTACAACGATTCGGGCTATGGATTATTCAGATCAACTGATTGTTTATCATGGTCAGCAGTTAGTACAGCAACAGACACAACCGTTCCATTTGAAGATACGAGAATTTTTTGGTATAATCAAAATAGATGTGTATTTCCATCACGTAAAATATATAGCAGTCCAGCGGTTTATTCTATGGGGCAAATAAATAGTACAGCATTTACATTATCTTTTTTACAACATCCAACAGCTAGCAATAATCTAATATTAACCTGTTTATCACCAGGTAATACACTTTATTCCATACAATCAACAGGTGTAATATGGCAATCAACTCTAACATCCCCAAATAGTTTTACCCAAATACCTGGAACAATTCCTAATTTTTCAAGTTCAAATGTATGGCTATTATTTTATCAAGGAAATTTTTATACATATAGAGCTGTTGGCCCAACCATTGACACAATGGTATCAACAAATACTGTTGGAAGTACTTGTTTTTTTAATCCACAAAGATATGATGAAAATAAATTGTTTTAAATTACATAAATTCTTTTATTTTCTTTCTTGCTTTTTCTTCTGTTTTGGTATTTTCCAATTCGTTTAAACGATTGGTTAATTCATTTCTCATATTTTTTTTACCACAAAATGTAATTTCATCCAATGCTTGTGGAAAATCATTTATTGTATAAACATTTTTATGATTTCGATAGAAGTTATGAATACCTTCTTTAAATGCTAATATAGCCTCTGACATATTTTCAAATAGTTTAATTGAGGCTTTTATATCTTTTTGGTTAGACCAACACACTTTCTTATTATCTAATGATATTACCATAAAATAATAATAGTTTGAATCAAATTCTTCAAAACTTTCCGAATTTTTTAAAACTTTATCAATTTTTTTAACCTTAACCTTTACGGGAAATACAAAATTCTTCTCATCAGAAAAATTGGAATAATAAAATTCTTTTTCTGGATACTTAAAATAGTTGTTTGAATTAATCTCAATCATTTTATTATTCTTTTTTATTTGTTAATATTATCTAAAATCTATATTTTTACACTAATAAATATATAGAGATGGAAAATTCAAATGGCGAAAAACCAGAAAGAAAATTATTGGTAAGTCGTATTCAAACTCCTGATGGAACAATTCTAACATCACGATATACACATGATTGTGTGTTTTATACTGATAAGAATGGATTAAAATACATGTTAGATGGGGGAAATGAATATCAAAGAGTAATTGTAAACAATGAAGCACCACATGTTGATGTATCAATTTATACTGATGACCCTTATGAAAAGATAAGAGAATACTATTGTATTCAAATTGATGAAAAACTTGTTCCTTTATGTGATATTTCCGATAAATGGTTAAAAGAAAAACTGGATATGGACAGTATGCTTTGTAGAGGTGACGGACAAAAAGGTATGTTATGTACAAGGGAAGTTTTATATAGAAAATATTTTAACATCCAGTTAATCTAATCTAATTTTTATTTTCATTATTTTTGTCTAAATTATAAATTAGACAAAATGAATTTTATACGATTTGGAACATTATCGCCACAAAAACAGGTGAAATATGGGGGTACTGACTTTCATTGCCCACCTTGTAAATATGGTTTTTATGCTTTTCCCGAAGGTAAAATTGATCAATATCTTTTAATGGCAACATACCAAGTTGGAAACTCATCTAATAAAACAGCATGGCTAAAAGATGAAAATGGTAATAAAATACCACATTCTGAATTTTTTGATGAATATACTGAATATCATTTTAAAGATGGTACAAAAATAAGACTATCTGGAAAAATGTTTAGTAGGGAAAATCGTAAAATATTACAAGATGAATATGGTATTGATGACTTAAATACCATTTTATCCGAAGAATCAATATGTATCCCTAAAAAAGAATTTAAGCCATTACTCAAAAAATATGGTATTAAAAAAACTTCATATCTTTTACATGAAGCATATGATGGTATACAATATATGACGTATTTTAAACAACCAAAAATATTCAAATATGATGGATATATTTGGCATCATCATTTGCAATATGTTGATAAAATAGATATTATTGAAACTCAAGGATCATGGGTTAAAACAACCATGAAAGTTTATGAAAAAGCGTTTACACAAGCTGATGCAACAGATAGATTTAATTCGGTTATGTCATGTGAAGGAAGTCAAAAGAAATTGTTAATGCAACATTTCAAAGGTGTACCATCAAGACATAAAAATTGTTTTGTTTCAGATCATTATGAAGTGTTCATCGAAAAAATAAAATAAAAATGGAAAATATATTGAGAGAAGATATAGTTGGGTTTGAAACAGCCAAATTAGCAAAACGAGCTGGTTATTCAAATGGGACAATGTTGAGTTATACACATTATAATTCAACCTATGTTTATGATAGTTCACCCGATCATCCAGAAAGTTATAAAAGGGGCGAAATAAGGGGACATAATAGATTTTTTCATGAAAATGCTAATTTCGATACTATTGCATATTACCGCATACCAACTGATTTTGATAATCCAGATGGGGAAGAATGTGAATTAGAATTTGCTAAATTAAATCCAGATTTAATAGATGGTGATATTTTATGGGAAATTTTTGAAGCACCATCTCATTCGATGTTATATAAATGGATAAGAAAAAATTATGGTATTCAAATAACTGTTACATTTGTTAAACCAACTCCAGTAGATGAAGATAATCCATATACAGGGAAAATTTGTTATCCAAACTGTATTACTGATGCTGGGGTTTACTATTTTAATGACATAACCCATGAAGATTGTTTTGAACAATGTTTACAATTTGTTTTAAATTATATAATAACCAAGAAAAAATGTGATTAATATTATGGAAATTTTTGTAATTTGTTGTATTGCAGTTTTTTTAATATATTTAGGTTTCATTCTAACAAGATATTGTAATTATCATTATAGATTAAAACAGACTTTTAAAAAAACATTAAAAAGACATTCAAATATGTTAAGGAATGAAAGAAGTAGAAAGTTAAAAACTCAAAACTGGTGGGGGAATTAAATTATGAGTATATCAAGAGAAAGTTGTAATTTATTCTTCTATTTAAAGAGAAAGGATTTTAAACGATTTTGGTATCATTTAAGACACTTTAACAAGATAACTTATATGGATACCTTTATGCCTATTATATGTCATTTCAGGGGACATAAACCATATCCAGCAATACATTGGGCAAACGAAATAAATGATAGTTATAGCGAAAATTATGGATATGCTTGTTCAAGATGTGGTCAATACATTAGAAATTACAAATATCAATTACCAGGTCTTACATATAAGGATACATTGTTTATTGAATACATTAAAAAAGAATATTCCAAAAATCTTACCTATAATGTTATTGAAGGAACAGGCGATATAATAAAAATATCTTTTAACAAAGAACATAATAAAGATAAATCTATTACAGATGAACTTGATTTTAATGGTATTCCATTTTTAACAAATAGAATATTATCTGATTTTCAAGGTTATCTTAATCATAGATTAATTGGTATTCAATTTGATAAAAGAACTGAACATTTATTATATGTATCATTAACTTTTCTTCCATCAGACTATAGAGGAGATTATGAAATGATGACAACATATAATACACCTGAACATAATCAAAATAGATGGTTTGATATTGAAGAAGTCAAACCTGAAATAGATTCATATATCGAAGCCAAACAATTTGCATGTGATGAATATGCAACAATTGTACAATATAATCCACATTTGTTGTCAATTGGTGTGTTTACTATAAATCTAAACCAAATACGTTGGTGGAGACCTCATAACCCTGAATAATATTTAAAAATATATGACATTATTAACAGCATTAGAAATTGCAGGTAATTATCCTGAAAATATCCAAATTAATGGATTTTTAGATGAAAATAATAACAAGTGGGGTGCATGGATGTATATGTTACGAAATGGCAACATTCATAAGGCAATGTTAGATTTCAAAGGATACTTTGAAACAAAGGAAGAAGCAGAACAATATCTCCATGATATTTCAAAAGAATGTGTTGAAAAATATAAAAATAAAATATGAGTAAAATTAATGCACCATTTAAGTCCTTTGGCGGTAAGGGATCTAACGGTTTTCTTAAAGTGATTTACAGTTTATTTCCGAAACATTATGATGTTATGGTTGAACCATTTTGTGGGTCAGCAGTTGTAACATTAAATAATCCAATTGAAAAATGTACAGAAATTATAAATGATTTGAATTTAAACATTTATTCATTTTATAAAACAATTCAAGATAAATATGCCTTTGAACAATTAAAAGAAAAACTTGATTTAACATGTTATCATGAAGATTTGTTTAAAGATAGTAAAAATGCTTTACAAACCGAATTAAGCCAAATTGACAGAGCATATTATTTTTTCATCTGTAATCGCATGTCATATAGTGGTAATAATGCTTCATTTGGTAAAAATTATGCTATCCGAAGAAATATGTCAAAAAGTACATCTGACATATTGTCAGCAATTGACAGCCTTGATTTAATCCATTGCAGAATATCACAAATGATTATTCTCAATCGTGATGCACTTGAATTAATTGAAAATGAGGGACAATATGAACATACATTTATGTATTTAGATCCTCCATATGCTTGGGAAACAAGAACATCAACCAGATACCCTGTGGATTTTACCCCACAACAACAAATTGATTTAGTTAATGTTTTAACAAGTGAAAAATCAAATGCAAAATATTTGTTATCAGGATATGATAATGAGTTATATGAAAATGTTTTGGTTAAAGAATATGGATGGAATAAGTATATTTATGATGTTAATACTGTTTCTGGTAGCAACCAATCCAAAACCAAAACAGAAGTATTGTGGTATAACTATGAAATCTAATTGAAAATGATTAAAAATAAATTATCTGAATTAGAAAAAGGTGATGAAATATTTGTAATCGAATATAATAGATTACTCCCAGACACTGACCGTTATACTGAACTGTATGGGGAGTATTTTTCAGACCATACAGATAAATATGAATTTGTTAGTTCAAGTTATGATATTGAAATGATATTTGAAAGTCAGACAATAGTTGAATATTGGTTGAAAGATAAAAATGGTCGTAAAGATTATTTTTGGGTTAATAAAGACAAAATAGAAAGACATAGTAACTTTCAATTGTTAACTGAACCAATAAGAATAAAATTATATACGTTGAAACCAAGTTTATGGACCATAGATATTGTCAAAAGATATGAAGAATATGAAAAATTTCGTCTTGAATTGTTTAATAAAGACATGAGTATTCTTAATCGTATTGTACTTGAAATGTGTGGTAACAATCTTTAAATAAAATAAAAAATGAAACTAATTAAACCATATTATGAAATAATAAATGATGATTCATTATTGTCTTACTTTAAGAAAAATATTGATGTTTATTATGATTTATTAACAATTTATCTTAAATTTCCATCAGATCAATTAATCTATTGGGAAAATTTGAGAGATGAATATTATGCTGTTTATAAATATGAAAATGAACCAAATACCAGACTTCAAAATGGTGATGAAGATGAGGATTATAATTTTTATGTAACAACATGTCATTCTGTATTATTAAAAAACAAATGGACTGATGATATTAAATATCGTGTACATCCAGAACCACCCCATGAAAAACGAATATCAGTTAAATTTATGTGTGATAGGTTAATGATAGATAAATTATTACAGATTACAAAAGACTTTAAAATGATGTTTAATATATTACCATTTGAAAATTATGACGAATTAGAATATATTATTCCAGATTGGACAGGTTTAACAGAGGGTGAATATAGTCAAATAACAGCATATACGTTCTGTGGGGAAAATGAGGATAGTTACTCAATGTTGTCAGATGATAAGAAAAATTATAGAATAGCAAATTTTTTAAAATCAATATATGATGTTGAAGAAAATTATAACGACTTATTATTTCATGGATGTAGTTTAAATGATTTAGTGTATATTCTACCAAGCACAATTAAAAGTGAAATTATTTTATCTGGTTTTGAATGGAATTGGAAAAATTTATGTAAATCGGTAGATTTACCATTGATTAAAGAATTAGAAAAAGAATTGAACAATGGCGAGGACTAAAGGATCTGGTTGGGGAGCTGGACCAATATTATGGCAGATTTGCCCATTATGTGGAAAGAAAAAAGCATATTATGATTATAATTCTGCTTTTGGTGGTTATTTTTTTAGATGTACATGGTGTAAGGAAAGAATACCATTTGATCAAGCAGATAATTTGATTAAACAAACCAATAAAAATTAAATAATTTAAAATGTTATGGAAACGATATTTGATACAAAAAGAAAAGCCAGAAAGGAACATATTTGTAACTATTGTGGCTTAACAATTCAAAAAGGTGAAGTTTATGACAGACAAGTCAATAAAGATGGTGGAGATATATATACATTTATTTCTCATCAGTCATGTACAGAATTGGGAATAGAAATTATTGACAGATATAATGTTGATGATGGATTAACAGAATATGATTTTGTTAGTAGTGTTGAGGATGAATTTCAAAATATTTTTATTGATAACTTATCAGATAAAGAATTGACATCATCACAAAAATGGGATATATTTCTTAAAGATGAAACCCCATTTGAAGAAAAGTTAAAAATAGTAAAACAACACTTTGATATTAAATAGAATGGGAGCATTTATTGCAAGACAACCAAATGGGTTATTATGTAGATTTTCTACTATTGTAGATACAGTTACACATTATAACATGACTGATGAAGAATATGTTGAACTGTGTGCAGATTATGCCAGGGTGGAAGCAAAAGAATACCTTAAATGTAAACTTCCATCATTTGATGAAGTAATATATAGTTTTTCCCCACGTAATATGACTGAAACAGAATTTAATGAAATTGTCAAAGAAATGTCATATCTATCCCCCAAATTTTAACATCCAGTAAAACTTAAATAAAAAAACTTTTATTATCTTTGTAGAGAAATAATAACGGCTTATAGTATAATGGTAGAACGCAATCAATATAATATTCTTGTCCGATGAAAAAAAGAGTGTTATAAACAGGGTTGAGGTGCGATTGTGAAAGAATGAACGAATATACGAAAACATGAATACAGATTGTGTATGGGGTTGCAAACCCAGAAAAATTATGATGTGTAAGTAAGATGGACAAGTAAAACAAGTAATTAAGGTTCAAATCCCGCTAGGCTGACAAATTTAAAATCAATGTAAGATGAAACTTTTAAAAGAAAGGGCAATTGGGGAAACGTTTAAATATCGAAAAAATATTGTTGCTGTTTCCAAAGCCCCATTATATTTTAAATGCTCTGGGTGTCAATTTAAAAATCAAACCAGTAGGGTTGGTAATAATTGTGATAGAAAACATAAATGTGATTCACGTAATAGACAAGATAAACAGTCTGTGAGATTTATTGTTATTCAAAAACTTGATTATAGAACAAAAAAATGACTGGTTCAAATAACATAAATCAATTCAAAAAATTTCAGATAAGATGGAAAGAAAAATTAGGTGAACCTGATAATCCTTATCTTATTCGATGGACACTTATATTATTTGGGTATTCAATGAGAATACATCACTGGATTAAATCAGATGATAATAGATACTATCACGACCATTCCTCTGATTTGTTAAGTATTGTATTAAAAGGGTGTTATTATAATGTTAAACCTAAAATAAAAAATAAACCTCCAAATGAAATTGTAAATATTTCAAGAACAGATGGTGTTAAATGTTATGTTTGGAATAATGATGGACCTGATATACCAGGAGAATATAATGAAAAATTCTGTTATGTTGAAGGTATTTTCAATTCATGGAAAAACTTATTTAATTTAAAAAAGTCTATATGGTTTTCCAAAGCAACTGACCAACATTATTTAAAAATCCCAAAAGAAGGGGCATGGACATTATTATTTGAGGGGAGACCATATCATAAATGGGGCTTCTATGTAAAGGAACATAAATGGAGACCACTAAGGTATTTTAATAAATTTGGAATTATTCAAACAAAAGATTATCAATAAAAAAAATATAAACTTATGAAAACGACAGTTGAAACTATCAACAAACAACGAGCGAGAGAAATATTAGACAGAACTAAAATCACTGGTTTTAGGAATAGACCATTGAATAAAGGTGTTGTCGAATTTTATGCGAAACAAATGAAAGAGGGAAAATGGAAAGAAAATGGTGAATGTATTATCATTTCTAAAGACCTTGAACTTATTGATGGGCAATATAGATTACATGCCATAGAAATGGCAGATGTAACATTAAACATTCCAATCACATATGATATTGATAAAGATGTTTTTGACACAATAGATCAAAATAAAGTACGAACTAAGGGTGATACGTTTGCAATTGCTGGTATTAAAAATTATACAAATGTATCTGCTATTGTAAACAAATATCTTTATATGAGAACTCACCCAACCCTGTCAACAAGGAATAGAGATAGTATTCACTATAGAAAAAGAAAAGATGAACTTTTGGATGAATATTATTTGTCAGCACAATTATATCAAGATGTTTATAATTTTTCTGCTGCTTTATATGGTGCATGTTCACTTATGCCAGCAACTGAAATAGGTTGTCATATAGTATTTTTCATAAAAGATCTTAAATATAAACAAGAAACGGTTTTTGACTTTTTTAACCAAATATTTAGGGGAGAAAATTTTACAAATAATACCATCAAATTATTTAGAAACTTATTAATAAAAAATTCTGTAAATAAAAGAAGTGAATTAAGTGATGATGCTATCAAAATTTATCTTTTAAAAACATGGAACGCTTTTATTCAAGGTAAAGAATTGAAATGTATTAAATATGATCCTGAAAGAGAGTCGTTTCCGTATCCACAAAAAAATGAAGATTTATTTTTATAAAATATAAATTGGGTAATTTTTATTACCTTTGTAACATATTATTAATCAATATCAATAAAATTATTAATCAATTAATTAAAAATTATGGAAAAAGAATTTGCATGTAGAATTGAAAACATTGGACCTGAAAGAGCAAAACAACTTTTATATGGATCAATGAAACAAGGTTGGATTAACCGAGATGAAGAAAAAAAACGTATTAAAATGTATACGGATGAAATGTTAAATGACAAATGGTCATTTACTGGCGAAAGTATTAGTCTTTCACCCACATTTAAACTTCTTAATGGTCATCACCGATTAAAAGCGATTGAAATATCGGGAAAAACACTTCCAATGGTTGTTGTTTATAATGTACCAGAAGCCTCTTTTTACGATATAGATCAGGGATATGGAAGAAGTACAAAAGATAATCTTAAAATTGCTGGTGTTGAAAAATATGAAAAACACTCAAGTTCTTTAAATAAATACACATCATCCTCTAATAGTAAAACATTTATGAGTGAGACGGATAGTCGAAAACTTAATATTCCAAAAAGAGAATTATGTCACACATATCGAGATAATCAAGTTATTTTTGATTTAGTTCTTGCAAACTCCGAAAAATTTTATCGTAAATCAAAGTCAATAATGGCTCCAGCTGACATGAGGGGTCAAATGCTTACTCTAATACTTAAATATGGTTACAAAAAAGAAACGGTATTTGATTTTTTTGAACAATTAATTACAGGATCTCATTACAGTAATGAAACCATTAGAAATTTTAGAAGAATAATTGAAAATAACAATTCAGTTAGAAAACACACTAAATTAAAACCAGAATCAGTTAGAATAATGTTATACAACACATTCTTAGCATATATAAATGGTAAAGTATATAGTGAAAATAAATTAATTAAAAGTTCAAGTTTACCTATTCAAATGATACATGCTGATTATAGTTTTTAATATTTAACTAATGGAGTTATCCACTAAATATCCAAGAACATATCATTTACCATTTTCGACAGGATTGAGTAACGATGATAGGAAAGTTGATGATGATTGGAAACAATACATCATCAACCAACCTATTGTTATTACAGAAAAATTAGATGGAAGTAATTCCTGTATCACAAGAGATGGGGTATATGCTCGTTCTCATGCCACATTTACTGAAAACCTATGGGATAGAAACCTTACTGAAAAAGGTGGCTTATATGATAAAATAAAACACTCAATCGCTAAACATGAATGTATATATGGGGAAAATTTATATGGTATTCATTCTATTGAATATAATAAATTACCTGATTATTTTTTCATGTTTTCTGCCAGATATAATGATAATTTTTATTCATGGGAAGATACAAAATACTTATGCGAACTATTAGATATTTCATTAGTACCAGTTCTATATGAGGGAAAAGTGACTTCATGTGAACAATTAGAAACAGTTATTACTGAATTAATGGAACATGGTTCAGAATATGGCGATACCATTGAAGGTGTTGTTGTTAGAAATGTTAATAAATTTCATGTTAATGATTTTTCAAAGTATGTTTGTAAATATGTGAGAGAAAATCACGTTCAAACTGATGCTCACTGGCGAAAAAACTGGAAAAGAGCAAAACTTGTTTATGAATATGAAAATGATGAAGAAGATTTGAGATGGAAAAATTATCAAAATGAAATTACAGAACATGGAAGATATTCTGTGCCATATTTAGGTAATACAACTTATTATTAGATTATGATAAACTGTTTATTCTTAACATTAACACTGTTATTTTTAGCACATCTGATTGCTGATTTTACACCACTTATTCCATTCAAGAAACAAATACTTGATGCAAAAATTAATGGGGGTAAAGATAAATGGATATATGTACATGGGCTAACAGTTGCTTCTTATAAAGTCATTGCTATAATCATATCCAATATGATATTACTATTAAGTCAGTTTAAACCATTTTTATTTAAACCATGGTTTGTAATTATGTTAGTTATATTTTTTATAATTGAATCATCAACACATTTTATTATTGATGTATGTAAAACTGATTTTAATTTAAAATATAATCTTAAATGTGATACAAATGAAACTTATTGGATAGCAGTTGGAATTGATCAGTTTTTACATGCAATTGTAATGTTCGGAATTTGTTATTGCTTATATGGATAAAATTATGAAAATTAAAAATCATTTAAGATCAAATCTAATAAATTATCCAATGTTTCTAATTGGATTATGTATTGGGTTGTTTATCTTTATTGTACCCAATGTATACATAAATTATTATGAAGCATCATACAACATTAAATATGTATTGTTTTACTCTATCGGAATGATTGTTATATCAGTTGCTGATATTGGAATATCATTACCTGATCCAACCAAAACAGAATATGATATTGAGGAAATTTATGAGTTCAGAAAAAAGATAGAACATAATGAATTAAAAACAATTAAATATATTGGATATATTATGTGTATCATTTCCATATTACTAATCATATGCTAAAAACAAATCAAATATATTTAGGAAATTGTTTAGAATTAATGCAACAACTTGATGAAAAATCAATTGATTGCATAATTTGTGATCCACCATATGGAAGCCATACAATTGAATGGGATAAACCATTACCATTTGATAAACTGTGGGAACAATATGAAAGAATAATTAAACCAAATGGAAATATATTGATATTTGCTTTTAATATGTTTGCTCATAAATTGGCATTATCCAATGAGAAATTATACCGATATGATCTTATATGGAAAAAATCAAAATGTGGATCCCCACTTACAGCCAAATACATGCCAATGAAAAAACATGAATATATTTTAGTATTCGGAAAAAGTGCTGCAAAATATAACCCACAAATGACAGAGGGTGAACCATACAAAAGAAAATGGACACCAAATAAAGTTAATAATATGCAATATGGTATTGAAGGTGTTGTTACAAATAATAAAGGAACAAGACACCCAACAACCATACTCGACTTCCAACAAAAATGGAGACGACAAGACCAACTTCACCCAACACAAAAACCAATTGAATTATTGGAATGGCTTATAAAAACATATTCAAATGAACATGATATTGTATTAGATAATTGTATGGGGTCTGGTACAACAATTGTGGCAGCCATCAATACCAATAGACAATACATAGGAATGGATACAGATGAAAATTATTTTAATATAACACAAAATAGAATTGAGAATTTAATATCAAAATAGTATTTTTATGTAAAATAAAAGGAATAATAAAAATATGTTTTGATACTTAAAAACTTAAATCACTATGATGTGTTAATTAAAAAATTTAACACATTTGACAATAAAAAAATCTATAAAAATTATTTTTCACCCCGACACATTATCGGAAATTGTTGTTTTCTCTATGATCAAATTAAACCAAAAACCCCACAACATTTTTTAGATGAATATTTGAACTTAGCAAATACAAGACTATATCATGATCCAGAATATATTAAAAGATATGGAAGAACTGAATTAGAACTCATAGAGCTTGCAAAAGAATATCGAGAAAGAATCTTACAAAATTATCCGACAGAAAATATTACAGAAGAAGATTGTTTAGATGCGCTCATCAAACATATAATTATTGAAACATTTGATGGGAAAAGAGTAGAACAATCACTTTCTGATTATTTGCAATATAAAGGTATGAAAATGTATCAACTCGATTTTGATGATGACTCAATCTATGGAATAGATATGATGGGTTCAGTCAATGGATATGATACAGTTATTCAATTAAAACCTCATACAACATTTCTTGGAAATGCCAATCAATCTCTTATAAATGATAGATTGAATTTTATTCAAAAGGAAATCAAAACAAAACAAAAATATCCATCAGTAGCATATTATAGATATATTTTGTATTATAAAGAGAAAAATGGAAATGTTCAGTGGTTATCTAAAAAAACCGAAACAGGGTATAAATTTCTTTTTAATATAGATGAATTGATTAATATTAAAACTGGGGAAAATTTATTAACCATCAATGATTTTAAAAAATCAATTAATTTATTTTTTTAACATCCAGAATATATAAAGTCAATAATATTTTTCTATCTTTGTAAAAAATAATTAAATTAAAATTTATATGAGATATTTAGGTGCTAAACGAGGAAAACTCCTCAAAGAAATTTTATCAATAATAGATGAAAATATCAAAACAGACCAATATTATGTTGAACCATTTGTTGGTGGGTGTAATGTTATGTCTTATGTTAATCACCCATATAAAATAGCATCAGATATAGATGATGATATTATCGAAATGTGGAAAGTCTTTCAAAAAGGCGTACTACTTCCGCCAGATAACATCACAAAAGAAATGTATGATGATATGAAGGAAAATCCAACTCACTATCCACAATATAAAATTGGGTATGTTAAATATGCTTGTTCATTTGGAAGTGGACTTTGGAATGGTTATGCTGCATATAACCCAAACAAAAATAATGGAAAAGGTGAGGATCATATTCAAGAAGCATATAACGGAACAATAAAACAACTAAAAAGTTTTAAACATTTTGAAAAAACAGTATTTTTAAATTGTCATTATACCAAATTAGTCTATCCCCCAAATTCATTCATATATCTAGATCCGCCTTATCAAGGAACTAAAAAATATAGAAATAATTTTGATAGTGATGAATTTTGGAGATGGTGTAGAATGATGAAAAAAATGGGACATACATTGTTAATATCTGAATATAATGCACCAGATGATTTTGAATGTATTTACAACTGTGATAAAAAAGATGGGATGCCAAATATGGAACATGGCACAAAACAAAAAATTAAAATAGAAAAATTATTTACAATATAATGTTATGGGAATTATTATTGAATTAGAAAATAATGGGGAAATTATAATTTATCCAGATAGTTACATGGAATATGCTTCTATGTTTTATATACATGATAAGGATGATAAACTGATTTGTTTATTACTGCCCAATATACCTGATAGTAAAGAATATCACGTTCCTTTTATTGAAACAAAGGAATTTTTAACATTCAAAAGCCTTTTACAAATTATTTTAGATAAAAAACTTTCACAATTAAAAGAAGGAAAAATAAAAATTATTGGTAAATATGATGATAACATCCCAATTATTAAATAAAAATGAATAAAGATTTGCAAAATAAACTATTGGAACATTTCAAATCATCCGAAATTGTATATGCAAATGGTGTTCAAAATATGAATGAACACTGGGATATACAACTTAATCAAAGATTTGATATGAGAAAACTTAAAAAAGTTAGACGTGGAGATTCGGAAGTTAATGAAAATTTTCATTATGTTGAATTAAAAAATGTTCAAGGAAAAAATGGTTGGTTGTATGGTAAAACAAATTTTTTTGCATTTGAAACTTATGACTACTGGATAATCATAGAAAAAGAAAAACTGCAAGATTTTATCAAAAATAAATGTAAAGATAAAATTAGATGTGAAACTCCAACATTATATCAATTATATACTCGAAAAAATAGAATGGATATAATTGTGCTTGTTAAAACAATTGACCTTATGGCAATTGCCAAAACTGTAATAAATAAATGACTATTATTTAGTCAACAACATAAAATAAAGTTATGCAAATACCCTGTGTAAATTTAAAATTATATTATTTAGATTCTGATGTTCCAAAATCAAAGAATAGAATACTAATTGGTTCAGCAGAAACATGTAATTTGGTAATAAAGGTTATTGAAAGATGGAAAACTAACTGGTGGATTCAAACAGATAAACTTATTTTATATGAACAACCATCATTTGATTTTATTACAACAATTCAACGGCAAAAAAAAATACAGCTTGAATTTGTTAATAAATTCAAACTATATAAGTGTGAGACTTTTATTACCAATATGATGCAAGAGAAGGAACAACTTAAATTTTATAACATAACAATGGGTGGGATTGATAATATTGAATATGAGGTTTTAGCATCAAGTGAATGTCAACAACCAAATCCATTATTTACAACAATGGATCAACTCGGATTTTTTTCCCCAAAATAAATAAAATTATGGTAACTTCAATTGATATTAACAAAATAAATGGAGTAAGAACATATGCTGAAATTATATATCGGAAAAATGTTCTTGAAATGGCATTGGAAAATATAGATGAAATTATTCAAAATTGTATCAATGATCAACCACATAGAATTGAACTTCGTTCCCACTTAATTGAAACTTCGGAAACAACTGGGTTGTGCGATTTAATAAGAGATACACTCGAAGACATCTATAATGTGGAAAATAAAAAACAACCTGATTATGTGAATTTAGAATTAGATAAAAATAATATTCTAGAAGATATACAGGAAATAAATAATATCACTTTTAATGATGATGAATATTATTCTCCATTTTGTGAAATGTTATGGTCAGACGTTCAATCAATTGATGAACTGAAACTATGGTATGAAAAAAGAATTGAATGTTTAAAAAATACAATGGAACATTATGATAGAGAAATTGCTAATGAAATGTAAATCAAAGTTTGAAATAGTTGATTTAAACGCTGATGATACCAATAAACCGTATATCTATATCGAAGATAGATGTGATGGAACACAAAAAAGCGTTACCAATGATGCAGAAAATGTTTGTAAATATCTCTATAATTTTCTCAAAGTTGATGAAAGATTACAAGATGATATTAGAATAATTTATAAAGATACTGATGGACAAATTGATGAACTCCTACATGACAAAGGAATATTTAAAGGGTTTAAACCTGGTCATGTTGGAATTGAACTTGATTTTTAATTAAAAAAAAACTTATATTATGACAAAAATTAAAGAAAATTTTAAACTGATTAGCCCACTTTTAAAAAGTGCAACCATACCATTATGGGTTTTGACAACAGGTTTAACACTATTTGTAATAGGTATTATATTAGGTCGTTAATTTAAAAATAAAAAGGTTATAATGTTAGATATTATTCTAAAAGCAACTCACTTTAACCAAATATGTAAAAGTGATGACGATTATAAAAAATTAGCAAAACTATTACATCCAGACAGATGTAAAGATAGTATGGCAAATGATGCTCTCGTTCATCTAAATAGTCTTCGTGATGAGGCAGAAAAAGGTCTTAAATTCAACGATGAATCGGGTGAATATGTTACCACAGGATTTACACATACATGGTCAGGAAACGTAAATAAAGACCTATTAACAGCATCATATAATGGGTACAATACACTTGTTAAAGAAATGAAAAAAGTGTATAGCGGAGAACGTCTTGACCATTTTATGAGATACATACCGCATAACTACTCATTGACAAATGATAAACTATCATTTACAACCGCATTGAGATGTATCCCATTATCACATATGATTAAAAAAATAAGTTATGATCCATTAAAGTATAAACATTATAACTGGGTTTATTCTCGCATGATAGAATTTTGTGTAATGCTTGAAAGTGTTGGAATAGGACATAATGGTATATCACCCGAAAGTGTGTTTATCATTCCCGAAACACATGGAATAACAGTCAGTACATTCTTTCATTCAAAACCATTTAACCAAAATCTAAAAACATTGAATGGAAGAAATAGAAGCTGGTATCCAGATAAAGTTTTTACAAATAAAATATCCGAACCTGGCATAGATATAACACTTGCCAAAAAACTTACCATATCTAATTTGGGAGATAATTCAGGTAGTGGGGTTGTTCTAAGACTTAATAAAGAAATCAATCCAAATGTATTAACATATTTTATGAGATCGGATAATAATGCTTTAAATAGCATGAAAGAATGGAGAGAAATATTACATAACAATTATAAAAGTGAATTTTTACCATTAAATATTTAATAATTATGAGTTATTCAGGAAAGGGTGGCTATTCAAGTGCCACATTAAATTATGTATCACAACAACGTAGCTATGCTACAAAAAGTGCTGACCAAACATTTAGTCATAGTTTACAGGATACTATGAATCCTGCCAAGTTTAAAAACAATATTAGGGAATGTAGGGATAGTGAAGACCATCCATATTCAGTTCCAATATGTGTTTTTTTAGATGTAACTGGAAGTATGGGTTCAATACCTCATACCCTAATTAAAGAAAAATTTCCAATCTTAATGGAAACTTTAATTAATAATAATGTACCACATGCCCAAATATGTTTTGGGGCAATAGGTGATCATTTCTGTGATAAAGTACCTTTACAAATGGGACAATTTGAAGCTGAAACTGTTAAATTAGTTGATATGCTTGAAAGCGTGTTTATTGAAAAAGGCGGTGGCGCAAATGATGGCGAATCGTATGGATTGGCATGGTATGTTGCAGCCAATCATACAAGTCTTGATTGCTTTGAAAAACGTGGAACAAAAGGATTTTTATTTACAATTGGTGATGAAAATATCCATAGCAAATATAGTGGCGATGCACTTAAAGATATTATGGGGTTGTCAGAATCTCCTGGTGATTTGACCAAAGAACAATTGTATGAAATGGTATCCACCAAATATCACACATTTCATATACATGTCGAAGATGGAAGTTATGAAACATCACATATTGAAAAATCATGGAAACCAATTTTGAAAGAAGCTTTCCTTTCACTAAAAGATTCTAATAATGTTGCTGAACTTATTGCAACCACCGTATCTGTTATCAATGGTGCTGATATGGAAAAGGTATTAGCAAGTTTCAATAGTAATGCAGCTGGTGATGTAACACAAGCACTTGCACTATTTCAAGATATGAAACCTGCGAATATTCATAGTACAGGCGATATAATTCAATTTAATTAAACTTAAAAAAAACTATGGAAATTAAAGTTAATAGTAAGTTTAAATTCGGTGATGAATTATATTATATAAAAAATAAAAGAATTAGTTCCTTTATTGTGTATTTCATCCAATTAGAAATAGATAGTTATAACATTTGTGTTATTCATTATTCACCAAACAAATGGGAAGGTAAATATGATTGGCATAGCGAAGATGAAGTATTTGGAAGTAAAGATGATTTAATTCAAAACCTTTTAAAATATTAACTATGATACGAATTGTTCTCGGATGCTTATTCGGTGATGAAGGAAAGGGACAATGTGTTCACACATTATCCAATGAAGATACTTTGGTCATACGTTTCTCTGGTGGTCATCAATGCGGTCATACAGTAGTCACTGATGATAATAAAGAACATGTATTTTCACAATTTGGTTCTGGCACTTTAAAAAGTGCTGGAACCTATATTAGTGAATATTGTACAATATATCCTAAAGGATTAATCAGAGAATATAATGATCTGAAAACAAAAAGCAACTGGTTTATTTTGGATAAATATTTTGTTGATCCTCTCGCTATGATTACAACACCATATGATATTGCTTATAATAGAGTAATGGAAGGTATCAATAATCATGGTACTGTTGGAGTAGGATTTGGGGCAACAATAGACAGAAATGAAAAACATTTTACATTATATGCCTCTGATTTGTTATCTCCATTCATAACAGTAAACAAGATAAACCAAATCTCTAAATATTATAATGATAAAATAATATCATTACAACATATGGATGCAATGATTTCATATATGGACATTCTAAATGATGAACATGAAGGATTTGCCGATTCCATTAAATGGTTTAGAGAAAATATTCAAGTTAAACAACCCCCAATGGAAATATTTAAAGATATTATCTTTGAGGGTTCACAAGGAATTATGCTTGATCAAAAAATAGGATTCTTCCCACATGTTACAAGATGTAATACCACAGCGTTAAATGCTATGGAAATAATTAAAAATAACATACACTTTAACACACTTGAAGTATATTATGTAACCAGATGCTATATGACACGTCATGGCAACGGACCATTTCCAGAAGAAGAAATTGAACTGTTATCAGATCCATCACTCTCAAACCCAAAACATGACTGGCAAGGACAGTTAAAAACCTCACAAATGAACTTTGACATCCTTGAACATACCATAAAATGTAATGATGCAATTATGAAACGATATATAAATTATTATAAAAAACATTTAATCGTTACTTGTTGTGATCAAGTTGAAACAGTACCCTATGGATTTATGGATATGTCTGTTGATAATATCGAATATAAAAAATGTAGAAACTGGAACTAAAACTTATATAAAATGAATAAAGAAATATTTAAAATATCTGTAATAAGTATTAAAGGAAATATCAATAATGATAAACATACAGTTAATGATTCCAATTTTATCAAAGAAATGGAAAAAATGGATGAATCACATCTAAATTATAATCTAAAAACTGTTATATGTACCAATATGGAAAAAGGTATTGAAAGATTATGTTATTATGTTGCAAAAACATATCTTTATGGACGATTAAAACACTATAGTGGTAAAACAAACCTTGAATATCAAGATTTCAATCTGAATTTAAAAGTCGTATGTTTTACAGATAATGAACCAAATTCCGAAATAATGAATGATACTGAAGTGTGGAACGCATGGGATAGTAATTCAGTTTGGGCAAATAATACAGAACCATTGGTCGAAGCCATTATGCACAAATTAGATATTAATGATCAAATATTATATCATTTTTAATAATATGTGAAATGAATAATACAATTATTCTTCTGAAAATTGAAATAAATGGTGTAACACATCAATTAAGAAAATTACCACCAGATACAACAAATGTATGTGAAAATTGCTCTTTAAAAGAACGATGCAATCATTATTATGTGGATGCACGTGTAATGCCATTATGTTTTGCATTTGGCGAAATCGAAGAACTGGAAACAAATCAAAAATATAATTTTAAACTTAAATAAAATGAAAAAAAATAATTTAACACTATCACTTTTCTTTATCCTTATGTTACTTATTACATCTTGTAAAGCGACATATTATCAAGTATATAATGTGCAACCCAAATCAAATTCATTAGTTTATGAAGATGAAAATTGTAAAGTAGAATATAATTTTTGGAGTAATGGGGGTAATGTAGAATTTTCAATGTATAATAAAACAGATGATATATTATATGTGGATATGGAAAAAAGTTTCTTTATCCTCAATGGAATAGCATTTGACTATTTTCAAAATAGAGAATTTAGCAAATTAACAAATACAATTACATCTAAAACAAACAACAGTATGTCTATATATGGGCATAGTATTGGATTTGGAGGAACAACAACACAAACTGATTATGCACAAGTTTCCCTAACAACAAAAGAATGTGAAATTGTTGCAATACCGCCAAAAGCATCTAAACGCTTTTTAGAATATAAAATCAGTACAGAACAATATAGAGATTGTGAACTTTTTCTCTACCCAAAAAATAATAGAAATAATAAAATAACATTTACGGAAAAATCATCCCCACTTGTTTTTAAAAATAGATTAACATATTTTTTGGAACCAAATAATTTAGACTATCCAATAACATTTGAAAATGAATTTTATGTTTCTGAAATTACAAATTATCATGAAAAAGAATTAAAAACAGAAGAATATGAAAAAAATTGCCCAGATGAAACAAAATCAAATATTAAATATATTATATTTAACAACTATTCCCCATATAAATTCTATGTGGAATATTATTACCCCAATATACAAAATAGAAAACATTAAATAAAAATGGAAAAGAAAACTTATGAAGCCATCATCAAATATCCTGATGGCGAAGAATACAAAGTCTATACAGAACAAACCTGTATAATGGACGTACTTAATTACTTCCAAAATGAAGTCTATGCAGGAAAAAATGTTATCATTGGAAAAATAACAGAAATAAACCAACCAGAAGATCAACCAAAATTATCATTCATATTTTAAAACTTAAATAAAATGAAAGTAACAACTACAATTAAAAAAGAAATAGATGTTAAATATCTACATGTAGAAGTAGAACCAAGACACTGGTGCGACATAGCACTTAATGGCGGAGACTTCTTCAATGATGATGACGATATGAGCAAAATCAATATCCCATGTAGATATGACGATAAATGGGAAATAATTATTGATCTCGAAACAGGACAAATTACCAACTGGGAAAAAGGAACAATCGCACAAACATCTTTTAAAGTATGTGATGCCGGAACCTATACACTAACAGATAAAGATAATATCTTTGTTGACAAATATGACGGATATGTACCCGATATGCTATGCCCAGATGAAGAAGGTTATGGCGACTATATCATTATGACAATTGATGAAAATGGCTTTATAAAAAATTTTAAAGCAGACCTGACACCATTTGAAAATGATGATGACTAAATATATTAAACTATCAATTTAAAACCCATATAAGATGAAAAAAATATATCAAATATTCATTGTATGTATATTAATCTGTTTTATTTCTTCCTGTCAAACATATACCTATGTTGATACCAAAACGAAAACAGAAAAAACAGACCAATTGTATGCAAAATATAAACTCATAAGAAATGTTAATAAACATTTAATATTATCTAATACACAACAACAGAAAATTAACTTTGTTAAAGATAATAAAAATGTTATTGATATATTCATCATAGATTATGAATGTATTTTTCCAATACATAATATCAAAGAATATGATATATACTATGGAATGTATTATCAACAAATTTTTAAAAAATATTGTAAAGAACTGGAACGATTTCATCTAGAATTATCCCTTAATAGAGATAAACATTATCCAATCTATGAATATGAAAAACAGTTTGTAAATACAATGAGAAAAATAAGGCGATAAATCTTATACAGCATTATGCCATCCAAGATTACTAATCACAATCTGATTCCAAGTTAATCCCCCATCAGTTGAAGTTAATAATCTTCCCCCAGCTGTGCTATAACTTGGCGCAATAAATCTATTAAATCGGTAAGCCATATTATACCACGAACCAGCAACAGGTAAACCATTAACATTATTTACAAAAGTAGCACCATTGTCAGTGGAACGAACAACATTTCGTGATGTCGTTGGCGTAGCAAGTGAAACCCATGTACCAGCACCATCCGTTACAATGGGATATGTTCCAGTACCACTTGGAACACTTTGCCATGTTAATCCCAAATCAGTTGAACGTAAAAAATAATTAGTTGTTCCTGATATAACAAATACACCATTACCATAAGCAACATTATAACCACAAGGAGAAGGAGTAGAAACAGCAGTCCAACTTACACCATTATTAGTTGATCTGGCCACCAATGATGAACTTAATTGACAAATAACCCATACACCATTACCATCCGTAGCTGGCCAATAACTATTCGTACAAGTACTTGGTAACGGACTGTTAATCCAAGTAGCACCATCGTCTGTAGAACGTAAACAAACAGTCGAACTATATGCAGGACATATATAAACACCATTACCATAACCAGCAGAATAAAAATTTCCACCTGGTGTCGCAACATTCGATATAGTAAATGACCTGTATCCAGTCATTCGCAATCTAATGAAATAACCACTTATCGTTGGAATAATTATATACTGATCCAAATCAGTAGCACCACCATAATTGGAAGCGGCAAATAAAGAATTGGTGGCAGCAGTCCATGTAATACCATCCCAACTGTAATAATATGTATTACCAGCTGTTATAATGGACGGAACAGTGCCAAATGTCTTTTTATGAATATATAAACCATTTTGAATTATCATATCAAACCCGAATATATTTGTAATACTTTTAGCAATAAATATTCGGAAAAATAATTTGAAATTGCTTTAAAAAAGAATATATTTAAACTATGCAAAATAAGAAAGAGATAGACTGGGAGTTGGTTATGCTTATCATCTATATGATAGGATGCGGAACATACTGGACATGGATGGCAATATATTTATCATAATTTTAAATCAAATATGCTTAAAAAATTATTATTCATATTTCAATCTTCATATTACCCCTATCTGTTCTATTATTTCGATCTCCTCACAGAAAGACATCTGAAACATAGAACAGGCGAATGTATAGAATGTTGTAGATACCTCGATGGAACACCATGTGGATTTGCCAATACCAAAACAAAAAGATGTAAAATCTATAATAAAAGACAATGTAATATATGGTTCCCAATTTCACAAAAAGAAATAGAATGGAGAAAAAAACAACAACCAAATTTTACATGTAATTTCAAATTTAAAACTTAAATAATATTAAATCTTATGGGACTTTTTTTAATCACACCCAAATCCATTGACTGTGTAATAAAAAATGATGTACATACAATAAACGATGGTAAATATGCCATTGAACTTAAAAATTGTAAATCCTTATATTATGAAGATCGTGGTACTACTGTAATATCAGTTGATCTTGAAGAAGGATTAAAACAAGCAATCTATATAACAGCAGCCTATTTTATTAAAGAGAAAGTTAGAAATGAACAATCCAATTTAAAATACTCTGATTTTTTAATTTATTTTAATATAAGATACTTCTCTAATATTCACGATGACGAAAACTCATGTAAAATGTGGAACGGTAGCCTAAATGGTTATCTTGACCATAAAGGAGGACCATCTAGATTTGGCGTTGATAATGTGAATCAACTTATGACAAATACATTGTTGGAACTTGATGAAAATGACGAAATATTAAATTAATAAATTTTAAATTATATGAGCATAATCCTCTTTTTACATAATATTCATACACATAGTAATCTGTATCACCAATCATATAATGCAGCATTGCAAAATGGTTTTACCAAAACTCAATGGATTGTATTATCCATTATATTCACTTTACTTATCGGAACATTAATATCAATTGTAATATTAATCCCCTAAAAAACCTATCTAATATTTATTCATAAAAAGGAAATCATGAATAAAATTATTCCAAGACTGGACGAATATTATCAAAGATTAGATGAAAGATATGTTAATGTCTTTAAAGATAATATGGCATCATATGTTGATGATGTATGGGCAATTCTTCAAAGAACATATGTACCAATTGGTGGTCTTTTTGGAATAGCATCAAAAGAACAGCTAATGGATGAATCTGATTTCTGGAAAATGGTTAGACTGAATGGAAAAATAGTTGCTGTTCAAGTTTATACACAAAAACGTGGTGGAAGAAAAGGAATTTATGGGGGTACAGATGGTTCAACAATTGGAAAAGAAGCATTTTATAAAATATTGAAAGATGATATTAGACTTACTGATAGAAATATGTGGGTAGAAGTATCAGGACCAATGGAAAGAAAAATGCTTCAATTTGGAGCAACCCCCATTCCATCTAAAATCGCACAAGAAATGCTTTCTGATAAAAAATTTTTATCCTTTGATCCTGATGGCTTTCACTATACACGAGTAATTGGTGGTAGTGAGGTAACTAAAATTATGGTGGGGAATTATCAATAAAAGTTTTTGAAAATTATTAAAAATTTTTTCTGGAATTTTTTTGAGATGATTTTTGAAAAATGAAGAAAAAAATTCTGGAAAATTTTTGAAAGGTATCTGGGGCGAAGCGTTTGTCGTTTACAGGTGGGGGGTACTACCCCCATAGGGTAAGGGGGTATACGGTGACTACCATACTACCCCTATGACACTCTATTAATCTTTTAAATTGTCTAATGTTTCATATAATTGATATAATTTTTTACCATTTGTATATAAACCACTCCACACACAATTTGAAATGGTTTCATACACTTCCCAATAATCTTTAATATTATTGGTACTGTTTTTGCCATACACTTTTGCCCATACTTGTGGATTAATATCTTTGCAAATTACATTACAAAAATATGTTTCAGCACTTCTATAATTATTAAATGATTTTCTTGATAGGGTTTTCCCTTTGACTGATTTGATAATAACATCGTAGAACATAGTAGTTGTTTTGTTAATTGTTGTTAATACAAAAATATTAAAAATTATATAATAATAATTTTAGCTGGATGTTAAAAAGGGTTAAAACCCTTTTGGTAGATTTGGGTTAAAAATATAAAAACCCTTTCCCTTTAAATCATTTATCACTTTTTTAACAGCCGTTGGATTAAGTTGTATAACTTCGCTCAAACTTTTATTTTTCCATGAAACAATATTGTATGAAGATTCAAGTGTAGGGGTTTTTGCATAAACAATACCTTTTTCAAACTGCTTTTTCATTTTTTTACTGTCTTTTTCCTTTAACCAATTCTCAAAAAGGTTGTCAACATATAAATCAGCCGTCATTTCAAGCGTAAAATCATTATATTTTATGGATGGTTGATTTTCACAAAAATCAAAAAAAGGCTTTAATGATTTATAATCTTTGTAAGGTTGAACGTTTGTACTTCCTCCATGACCATCATTTTTAACGTATGCCATTTTTACACCATTAATATACAGGTCAGCAACAAAACAGTTTGTTTCTTCGGACATTCTTTCATAAAATTTAACGTTTTTCAGTTCGATGTTCATAGTTGTAGTTTTTTAATTGTTATTATTGATACAAAGATATTAAAAATTATGTAATAATAATTTTAACTGGATGTTAAAAAATGTTAAAATTAACATTTTCATATTATGTTAAAATAATTCATATTATATTATTTGTAAATATTTTAACATATCATTGAACTGTTAAAATTGGTTAAGATATGTTAAAATTATATCTTAACCAATTTATATTATTTTACATTGGTTCCGAACCTTTCATTAAAGGCTTTTACAATTTCATCTCGTTTGTAGCTGTCCCAGTAGATTGATATTGCCGAACACCCAGGAAAGTGATACGCCATATCGCTTTTGGTTAGCCGTTTGCCAGCTGCAATACGATCCAGTGTCCATTTACTTAGTTGTGGTTTCATATTATTTGAAGTTTAAGCGGTTTTGTTCTCTGATCAGTTTGCGGAAGGCAGCCGTAACTTCAATGATAGTCACGTGTTCCATATAATACTTTGTAGCAATTTCCCCGCCCTTCAGGTTTACAGCCCGATAACCCCTGACATGGTTTTCGTTGGTATTATACACCTCTATGTTAAATACGTGGTTCCCATTGTCAAGGTTTTTAACCTCTATTGTTCTACGTTTTGTTGTGATAGCTGCCATATTGAAAAAGTTTTTAAGTTGTTTATAATGCAAAGGTACTAAAAATTGAATAATAATATTATCTCTGGATGTTAATTTTATCTACAGGACATATAAGCTCGCATCATTTCTTCATTAGTGGGTTTGTGGGAAGGATAGTTGGTTGATTTATATTCGTACCCTCTATTTGTATCATAATTACTTCTCCCATAATCACCATTACTCAACCCGTAATTTCCTGTTTTAGTCCCGATTGACCTTTCTCTTTTATAAATTTCACGAAACATAATTGTTTAATTTTAATTGATTATTATACTACAAAGATACAAAAACTTATCTAATAATAATTTAACTGGATGTTAAAATTAGGGGTAGCTGAATATGTTAAAATATTTAGTTTTATATAATTTGTAATTATTTTAACATATCCGCCGTTGGCGGTTTCGCATTATGTTAAAATATGTTAAACAATATTTTTTAACATCCAGTATAATATAATGTAAATCATTTTTATTACTTTTGTATATAATTAAAACAACAGCAATATGAAAAAATTTAATGATAATCGGGAAAGTTTGGCAATATCATACGCAACGGATGCGACAGATAATAAACCTTCATCATACTCAACAGCTAAGCAGTGCTTTTTATCTGGGTACGAGGCTGGGGCAAATGAGTATTATAATAGGGGTTACAATGCAGCTCTGTTAGAACTCCAAAAATTAACATCCAGCATGTTAAAGGTTCAATAATTTTCAGTACTTTTGTATTCAACAACAACTAAAAAACAATAGAATTATGGACGCACCATTTAGATTACAAACGATTAGAATTGAAACCAAGTATTGGTTTGACAGGACTTTTGGGAACAGTTACTACTCGTCCCAGGTAACATTGAATTGGGGTATGGATGACGAGGCTTCGTTTTGTGTTCCATTCCATTATGGAAACCCTGACAGCGCAAGTTATGATATTATTGGGGCTTTATGCGCAAGGTACAATATCAAAAATTGGTCTTGGGCTAAACTTCATGAATTGGGAATTAAAAAGTACACTGGCCGACCAATAAAGGCTTTACAAAGGGATGTAAAAGCGTTTGGAAAAGAATACGAGGACATGACACTCTGGGAATACTGGGAACAAAGAATATAATAAGTAGGTAGCAGATAGAAAAGGTTTTTTGAATATGGGTTGTTGTGAAACAATCCATATTTTGTTTATATATACTCAAATGAGTAGTCATACATTTTAACATCCAGCAAGAACCAAATAACGAATAATTTTGTATCTTTGTAGTATAATAATCAGTTAAAAATTAAGCAATATGAAAGTTTTGAATATTATTGAGAGAGAGAATGATGTACAGCAAAATGTATCCAGCTATCCTATTCTTGAGGAAGCCAACGAAGCCAAAATTATTGAGGCTGTAAATGAGCATTTCAAACAGCTCATCAGGAACCGATTGGATGAGCAATCACAATGGGATAAGGATATTTACAATACAATCCTTGAGGACACAGGTTTTGAAAATACCGATGAGTTTTTGAACCAGTGTGTGGAAGAAGGGTACTTTGGCTATCCACATGACAATGATGTAGAATATCAGATCAGTTGGGGTACTGTGTTCAACCTTAATGATACGGTACACTTGGATTACGTTTTTAACAAAAAATAAGTTGTTTTTAGTTGTTGGGGGTGTCCTGGTGATAGCGATCCAGTGACACCCTTTTTTAACATTTCAGGATATGTTAAAATATGTATAAAAATTTTCAATAACATCCAGTTTAAAATAATTCAGATAATTTTTATTACATTTGTATAAACAATTAAAAACAAGTGATTATGACAGCTACTATTAACAGACTTTGGGATTTAGATATTAATATTGTGGGTTATGAAGGAACCCATTTGGAACGTCCGCAAAGCATTGCAGACCTTAGGAAGTGCAATAATGTTTTGGTTGACAAACGTGGTTCTTATGGTTACTATGATTGTATGATTGGTAATGCCTTGATCCAGGTTAAACAGGCAAAATACAGGCATCCTGCAAGCGGCTCAACAATGTTTTGTATTGAGGTTTTTTAACATCCAGAACATCAAATTTTATCTAATTTATAGTATCTTTGTAGTATAAACAACTAAAAAATATAACAACATGGAACTTTTTGAACTCACACCCAGAAACGGACGGAAATCATTTTATGGCAAAGCCCAGGTAGCTATCAACCAAGACGGAACTCAAACGTTGTTCTCCTATGGAACAGCAATCATGACACGTCAAACAGACGGCACTTATGTAAAGCATTGGGACGGATGGTCGGCAACAACAGGAAACCACATTGCCTCCTTCAGTGGAGGTAATAAAAAGGAATACCAAATCATACCGTATGTAACCTATAAAAGATAAGGCGTATGAAACGATTAAAATGGCTCTTTATACGAGGCTCGCCCAAAAGATAAGGGATAATAATAAAATATTTAGAGAAATTAGACTAAGAAATTGTTAAATTTAACCGTACCCGAAACGCCCCTGATGCAAAATTATAATCGAGGCTGTTTCGGGTACATTTTTATTATTCCATATTATGTTAAAATAATTGGATTAAATATTTTATTAAATATTTTAACATATCCGCCAATGCTGAAATTTTTAACATCCAGGTTGAATAATATTAGATAAGTTTTACTACTTTTGCAATATTCAACAACAACTTTTAAAACAATACAACTATGGATTTTGAAAAGAAACATGCTGCCTGGTGTAAAAGAATAAATAAAAGAATCCCTGATTTGGCAAACAGGGTTTTCAATTTACGAGGTAAAGGGTACAAGGGTTGTGGATTTCATTATGCTCTTGAAAAAGATTTAGGTAGTGTAATACGTTCTTTAAATAATTATGACAACCCTAATTCATTTGAATTTTCTATGATGTGTGTTACTGAAGTATTAGCAACCAGTTTATTTCAAAGGGTTGCCCAAATTGAAAAAGAACTTTTAACATCCAGCAAAAAAGAACTTATCTAATTTTTAATACCTTTGCACTATCAATAACAACTAAAAAATTAAGCAATATGAAACGTAATGAAATTTTGAAAAGTATTAAAATGTTGGCTATGAGCCAGGGATCCTATGGACGTATGCTTCGCCAGATCAGTGAAATGGATGCTGATACATCTGAAAAATTTTGGGATATTATGGAAACACAAAACTTTGCCGATCCTGTTGATATGGTTTTATTTTTAGAGGGGTAAAAAAATAAGTGCTTGATCGTTTAGTGGTAGGACGCGGGGACAAGTCCCCCGTAACAGAGGTTCGATTCCTCTAATGGCACAAAGATATAAATTGTTTTTAATTGTTGTTAGATAGAGGGTTTTGGTCTTTTGCGTATTGCCTTACAAACGGCTCTGAAGTTGCAAAGAATAACCAACCCTCTATTTTTTTTATGTCCATTCATTTACCAATCATTTTAAAGCCTTTTAAGAGGCTTTTATTATTTTTGATACTCCGATATTACCATATAATTAAAATGCTTTATACAGGCTTAAAAATGATATTATGAATAATGATATTAAATTATTATAGAGGAATAATTTTTTAATGGATATTGGTTATGTTAAAATATGTATAAAAATAAATTTTAACATCCAGTTTAAATTATATAAAAATAATTGTATTATCTTTGCAGTATAAACAACAACTTTTAATAACAACGATTATGAACGAAAAAGGAAAATCAGTAATGATGAAAATGTACTGGAATGAGTTAAGGCATCAGGGGTCTTTTGACTGTGGACTTAGGGACTTATTCTATTTGGCTGACAACAGCAACCGCAAAAAATTAATCCAAGCGTTCCCGAATTTTTTTGGAACGGACACAGCTGAATATTTTGGTATTAACATTTAAACATACAGACATGAACGAATATACACAACAAGCCGAAAACTTTGCCTCCAAGTGGGGTGTAACCTTAAAAATCAAAGGTAGTGAATACAAGCCAATGTTTGGCGAAAAAAGTAGCTGTTACGTTTTTAAATGCGTACTGAAACGGAACCACAAACAATATACTTTTGACTTTTGGCAAAGTATATACAATGGCAGCAAAGAACCCGAACTGTATGACATTTTGGCAGCCATGACCAAATATGACCCTACTTCTTTTGAAGATTTTTGTGGGGATTACGGATATGACCAGGATAGCCGACAGGCTTACAAAACCTACCTGGCAGTGGAACGTGAATACGCAGCAATGGAAAGATTGTTTTATGATGATGAACAGTGTTGGGTGGATTTTCAGGAAATCAATTAATATACAATACAATTCATACGTTTACTTCGTCATCCTTACCGATGACATTTTTTAGAGAACAGCTTGCTTGTGAAAGTAGGCTGTTTTTGCATTATATACTCAAATGAGTAGTGGACATGGTTATGTTAAAATATCATTCAAATTTTATATATTAAATATTTTAACATATCAGCCGATTCCAAAAATTTTAACATCCAGACTAATAAAACTTAAATGATTTTTAATATCTTTGTATTATATTTAAACAACTCAAAAAACAACAACAATGAGAAATTCTACTGCATTAAAAGACTACAAATTGAATGTTAATTTTCAACGTATGGGAACATGGAAGGGATTTGAAATGTACCTTCACTACCCTCAATATAATGGGTTCATAATTGAATGGTACGGGATCCAACAAAGATACATGGGATATTCATTGAGAACAGCTAAAAGTCTGTTCAAAAATTACATAAGAAAAACCTACCCTCAATTTGCATAAAACTATACAACTATGATTAATTACACGTTTTTTGATGACAATGACATAGAGGTAGGGAACATAGATCTGCCCAATGGATATTACAAAGAATTTATCCACTATTATGCCAATGAGGTTGGAGCCTCTTATTATAGAATGGATAGCCCCAAAGTATTTAAGGAAATTAAACGTTACATAAACTTGAACATGTAATTTAACATCCAGGTTGGTAAATCTTATCTAATTTTAATTATCTTTGTCGTATAAACAATTAAAAAACAAACTACAATGGCAGTAAAACAGAATTATAGAGCAAGCGGTTTAAACCAAACATGGTTAGCAGAAACACGCAAATATTTGAAAAAACTTGATAAAAACCTTGAAAATCTTGGTTGTACCAAAATTGAATTTGGAATTAATTATAACTATTGGTCAGGGTTTTTCACAGCCCCAAATGGTCAGATATGGTATATGTGCGGAGGCGAAAATACAGATGCTTGCAATTACTATTATCGCACAGCAGCTCACTACAGGGACTTCACAGGGGGTAGAAATCAATTTGACAATAACATCATAGGTGCAATCCGTTAATACCCACAATCATGGAAAAAGTTAATAAATTTTGTGCCGATTACATATTGCCAATTATCCTTCTATATTGTGTTGTTGCACCACCAGTCATGGTACTGATATTGTTATTCCAATGCTTTTATAAATAAATCTTACATAGTTTCTGAATGGGATATAACATCATACCCCATTTAGATTCTATTCAAATGATATGTTAAAATATGTTTAAATAATTTTATTAACATCCAGCTTTAAATTATGTAAAATATATTTTATATCTTTGTAATACAATAATCAATTAATAACAACAACTATGACAATCAAAGAATTTAAAGCAAACGCAACCAAAACAAAGTACAACACAAACAATGCCTGGGGTTTTGGTGGAGGCATTGGAAATGACTTTACAATGACCTTTGTAACATTGGGAACATTTAAAGCAAGGTTCGGCAAAGCCTGTTATCGCCACTTACACCCAAACAGCTATTCACGCTTTTGGATCAATGACAACGAAGTCACCAAAAAGGAATTTGAAACACAGTTAAATAAAGCATAATCATGGAAAAAGACACAAACATCACAAAGGTAGTGTTCCGTAAATTTAAAGGAACCAACGATTGTACAAAGGGCGAAATTATTGCCCTGTTCCCCGAAGAGCTTGAAATTGGGTTCACAATTTTATCTTATATGCACCTGGGACAACACGCAAACGCAGATTATAATTGGATTATCCAAAACAGCAAACCCGCAAATGAAATTGAATACGCAGCCTTAAAAAGCGAATTGGATGACATGGGGTATAATCTTAAAATCTATAAAAAATTACGTCCCGACTTTTCAAATAGAACGTACTTTACAAATATGGTAAAATAAAATTTTTACCCACTACTGTAAACCTTTTAGTATGGGCAAAAAAATAAAATGGTTGAAATATGGATACGTCTGTATTTCAGCCTTTTGCTTTTGTTATGTCCTTGAATATCTTTTAAAACTTATTTAAAAATCATTCTCCGTATTGTTGTGGACTTATGTGCATGTAGCGACGGCCCAATATTTCAAATGATATTCATTTAAGATTAAAATGATATGCCAAATACCTTTTAAAACAGTGTTACCATAGTATTGCATTACAAATTATCGCTCGTATGGTCTTAACTGTTTTTAAAAACCTTCTCAATCCCCTCGTCCCAAATGCCTGGGTTTATACGATTTTTACAAAAATAAATATACGGATAAAAATTTTTTGAAACAAATTGTTATGTTAAAATATGTAAAAATAATTAAAATCAAAATTTTTTAACATATATTTTTAATCCATGCAACTATGTTAAAATATTTAATAAAACATTTTCTAATAATATTTTAACATATTCGGCGACCACAGAATTTAACATTTTTTAACACTTAGCAATATGTTAAAATATGTTTAAAAAAAAATTTTAACAATTCAAAAATTTGTTAAAAATTATTAAAATATCATTAGAAACATTTATGTTAAAATATGTAAAAAAAGTTTAAAATGAAATTATGAAGAAATGTTAATGAATGTTAAAATATGTAAAATGATTTTTTAACAAATTTTATGTAATTTTAAAAAGTTTGCACACACAACACAACACACCCACAAAAATATCTAAATATCAGTCCATTATAATTTTTCCCTATATTTTACCCCAAAACACCTTCAAAATATTATACATTATATTTATATGATATTCATAAAAATCTAAGTATCAGGAAAATAGGTAATATCTTAACTTATAATGCCATGAAACACCTTCAAAATTTTTATAAAGATTTGTTAAAAACATCTTTACAAACTTATTTTAATATCCCTATCAAAATAGTATAAAGTGTTTGCAGGGCAATAGGATTGATTTACGGTTATTTTTCCATGAAAGTGGTATCGGTATAGGTTTAAAAATAAAAGTGGCTTAAAACGGATTATTTGCGCTCACAGGATTTTAACATCCAGTAGAATGACAGTTAAAAATTTTTTTGTACCTTTGCAGTATAATTTAAAACAACAGCAATATGAATAAAATTTACAAATTACATATTACGCCAAAACGAAAGATTGCCAGGTACAAGGAATTGAAGGGATTTAGTTCTTTGAGTGAGGCATATCATTTTGGTAATGATTTATGTATAAAATACCCAAATGATGAATTTATTATGATTAGTCAGGAGGGTAAAGCGTATAAATTCAACAGGGTTATGGTATTGTAAACAACACAAAACAATATGACTGCAAAGGAATTTGAAAGAATTAAACATTTATACAATGATGATTTAATTGATATACATAATGTTCGTTTATATGAGGGTTATGGTATCTATTCATGGTTTGATGTACCAATTTTTGGTATTGATACTTTCATGTATAGGGATTATCATACTAATAAATTACAGACAATAAAACGTAAAAATATAAAGAATATACAATATGGAAAAAAGTAGTTTTATCATTTATTATACGGACGAGGAGCGTAGAAAAAGTCATGTTATCATTGATGATGTTTCTGATAAAAAAGAGGCATTGGAACGGTTTGATTTGCAATTACCTGATTGGCGACAGCAAATTAAGAAAGTCGTGAAGTTATAATTTTAACATCCAGTATATACTCAAATGAGTATGGAATGATTATCTTTGCACAAAAATAGATTAAGTTATGGAAGTAAAATATTTAGATGAAATTGCGGAGAAGGATTGTACGGTTTATCAGGTATGGGATCATCGTGGTCGGGATTTGATATACTTGTATGACAAGAAGAAGAAAGTGTTTTATCACAATGTATTTTGGACTGAATTAGAGTTCAATAGTGATGACAGTTGGTTGGCACGCAGGTTATTTGATATTGGTTACAAGTCAGTTTCAATGGGAAGGAACAGGAAAAAATTAACCAGGATACATTCGGGGGAATTTTTTGATAAAATTATTAAGTTTGACAGTACGATTAAAAAATTAACATAATATATACTCAAATGAGTATAGCAAATAAAAAACAGTTAACATATTTAAGGGATAAGGGCTTCAGTGTAGAAGACAGTATCGGCTTAGAATGGTTGGAACGTAAACATGTGGATTTGCGATGCAATCTTGGTGCAGATGATTTGGGGGTATTAATGAGAGCATACAGGGTATTGTATCGTTTTTTACCCAAAGAAGAATATAAGAAATAAGCGTTTTTTTTGTGTAGATTTTTCATATTGCGAAGAAGGACGGTATAATCAAGATGTGATATTTTTGTTATATTGGGATTGGTGGGTACAACGAAGAGACCCACCAATTTTTTTATATATGGTTATGTTAAAATATGTATATTGGATAATTTTAACATCCAGGTTATTTAAAATTAGATAAGTTTTTGTATCTTTGTAATATAATAAACAACGACTTAAAACAAACGATTATGAAGCTATTGGTTTTGAATATTAACAATAAGGATTACGATGCTTTATCTGTAATAGATTGCATTAAGGCTGAGAGCAATGGCAGGTCCTTTCGGATTAAGAATGTAGCTGGTAAGGCTGATTGGTTATCCCTGTTAAAAAAGATTGGAATAAGTATTGATGAATTGGTTAATTACACTATACTTGTTGACAGGAAAATGGGTTGTACCCATTATTTTGCGAGTTCGGTACTGATTAATTTGTTAAATAAATAAAACTTATATAATATGAAAAGATTTTTAATAATATTGGGGGTTGTATTTTGCATATTGGTTGCAATGGTATTGGTTCCTGTTATAATCATAGTGGTTAAGATATTGATATTTATCTTATTTGTGTGTTTCTTTGGTTGGATAATATCCAAATTCATAAAATAAATTTTAACATCCAGTATTAGGTGGATTAAAAAGGATTTTGTATTTTTGTAGTATAATATTAAACAATTTTATTTTAACGGTTATGAGCAAGCAAGAACAAATTAGAGAGTATTTGGATGGGTTAAGTAATAGTGAGTTGTTATCAATTCTTTCAAACTATTGCAATGAGAGTGATTATTATGATGATGCCATTTATGACAATGACAAGTACTTTTTTGATGAGAATTTCCAAAACCCTATGGATGCTGTTAGAGCCGCCCATTATGGCGAATATCGTTATACTGACAGTTATGTTAAATTTAACAGTTATGGGAATTTAGAAACCACAAATGATGTATCGGATTGGGTTGATACCGATGAAATTGCAGCGTGGATTGTGGATAACGATAACGCTTTGAGTGATGATGATATTCAGGATATATTGGACGAGGAAGATGATGAAGATTCCGATGAATAGATTTTAACATCCAGCACAATAAAACTTATGTAGGATTTATTATCTTTGTACTATAATTCACAATAAAACTTATGCAATATGAAACGGACGATTAAAGAAAAAGTTATTTTTGATAATTACGATGTTAGGGATTTAGAAACGGCTGCCCAGGACTATTATGATGCCATGGGGTTCAGTGGGGAAGATGATCCTGATTTTATTGAATATACTCAAAGTATGTTTGATGATGAGTTGACAGATGATTTTGACAATTTCAAATGGGAATTGAACAGGCTTTTGGAAAGTAACAGTAACGGTTGGATTTTAAAGGGCAATTTGGGTTTGTGGAATGGCAACAAGGCTGCGGGTACTGTTTTGTTTGACTTGGATAAGTTATCTAAGATTTGGGGCGGAAGTATTGACTATTTAAAGGTAACAGAAAGAAACGGACATTTACATTTTCAGTGTTGGCATCATGATGGGTGTAATGAATGGGAATTGCGAAAATTGACTGAAAAAGGTTACAATTATTGGAATAAGTGTGAAGAAGACTTATTTGTGGATCCAAAAGAAGTCCACAGTACGATATTTAAAAGCAATTTTTTGTCGGGGTTGCCTCACTATGTAAAAAATGTTTGGGGTGCGTGAAATTAGATAAAAAGGGATTACGGATTTATTTACGAACTGATTATTGAATACTCAAAAAGATTAATCCCTATGGGTTTGGTTGGATGTTGCGAAACAACCAACCATTTTTTTTACCCATAGATATGTTAAAATATGTATAAATTTATTTTTTAACATCCAGTTTAAATATTATCTAATATATTTTTGTATCTTTGTAATATGTTAAACAAATTAAAACAACAAAATTATGGATGATTTATATGTAGTTGCAAACATTATAGGTGGTTTTAGACAAAGACCGTTATTTACAGGTACTTTGGTTGAATGTGAGGCTTTTATGGAAAATAATCCAGGTCTTGGATATGGGAATGACAATACCAATATTTACTTGGATGATGAGTGGGAGGTTGATTATCTTTAATAATTAATTTTAAAATCATTTATTATGTGGACAAAGGGAATGTTTAGGACATTGGCTATCTTATTTACTTTCGTGGCTGCAATTATTATCTTTTTTGGGGTATTTGCTATTATTGAATTATGGTTTGATTTTAACTACCCTGAACCCGATATGAGTTATGATGATGTATTGTGTAGTGGGAGGTATTTAATGGCTTGGATTGTTATGGTAGGCATATCGGTTTGTTATTTATTTCGTCCTTCAATTAGAAAAATATGGGGACCAATATTAGGTAGAATAAAGGAAAGTTAAAAAATTATATGATGAAGGATTGTAGAAAATATTACATTCAGCTTGGTAATTTGTACATGAATGAGTTTTGCGGTTGGAGTGCTAATTTTGATGATGCAGTATTAAGTTTTCAAATTGATGCCGAACAAACTTGTAAATCTTATAATAGGGGGTTTAAAAAGGGCAAAGATACTTTGGCTATTGCAATTCCTTTTGAGGGTACTGAAAAAATTCCTTCTTATATAGATGATGAAATATTAACAGTTGGAAAAGCCAAATTAATTTTAACATCCAGATAATTAAAACTTGGATAAGATTTTGTATCTTTGTAGTATAGAACAACAATTAAATATTACGGATATGGAAATCAGGACAAACATTCAGGCAGGTAAAGAGAGTGCATTTATTTTGGCAGGTAAAGCAATACTGACCATTACCAACAGTGCAAATGGCAATCATTTTACCTACAAAGTAAAACGTATCAGGAAAGATTCGGATGCTTATTATGTATCGGTTGCACACAATTATGACGAATACCATTATACAGCCGTATTGATGAAAATAAAGGGGGTATGGGAGCTTCGGAACGCCAAAAACCCAAAAATCTTATTATCACCCTCTTGCAAGGCTTTCAAATATTTGGTTGATAATTATATTAACAGTTACAAGCCACATGCAAATTTGATAATACAGCATGAAGGCAGGTGTGGAAGGTGTGGACGACCACTTACGGATCCGACAAGCATATCAATCGGATTAGGACCAGAGTGCAGAAGTAAATTTTAAATAAAAAAAAAATATGGAAAATATATTAGATGCCGTTTCTCAAAATATTGCTAGAATTAAGAATGAGATGAAAACCGCTACTGGTGTTGATTATCAAGATCTATTGGAAGAATTGAATGATGAGAGAGATTATATAAAATTTCTCACAGGAAATTATTTTGGGGAATAGGGTTTTAACATCCAGTATATGTACTCAAATGAGTAATTTAGTATCTTTGCATTATTATTAACAATTCAATTAAAAACAGTTATGGGTTACGGTTCAAGAAAATATAAAAACTATTATCAGGAGGTTGAAAGAGGCATATTCAACTGTATGCAAGGTAGGAAAGACATTGTTTTTTCGGTAAAAAGCACTGTGGTTTATCATATCAATGACAGGAATAAGGCTACTAAAATAGGTTATTACATTGATGATAATCTTATCAAAAAGGAAAAAGGGGGTAATCTTATTCTCAATGGTAGCATTTACAATTATATTGAAAATTGTCCTTTAAATTTTAGGGATGATGATTTGAAATTGGGTAAACCTGGTTATGTTGAAGAAACAATTATTGAATATTTTGGATATGCTGAAATTGTTAGTTTTGACGGTGGCATTACTTTGGAATGGGTTATTTAACATCCAGGTAAATAAAACCTATATGAATTTTAGTATCTTTGTATTGAAGTTAAACAATTTAAAATAAAAAAGGATTATGAATTGGGGAAGCATTTTTGCATGGTTTTTATTTAGCATTTTTGTTGGTGTATTAGGCTTGGGATTTTATTCTTTAATTCCGTTGGGGGCATATATATCAATATGTTTAATAGGTGGGTTTATTATTCGGCTGCTTATTGAAATTTTAAATAAATTAAAATAGTTATGTTCCAAAAAGAAAGTAAAGCATTTGATTTACCTGAAATATTTGCAATATCCAATATAGAAGGTTTTTTACCGAACTATGATGCAAGTAAAAACAATAAACGTAGTGGCAAGATACGTGTGTTTCATGGTATTGTAAAATTGGATATACTACCATTTGAGAGTTTTAAAATGGCTTTATTCAAAAAGGGATATAAGGTTAGTAAAAGTCCTACCCATCGGAGTGATTTATTGGGAGTAAAAATCAGAAAATTTTAACATCCAGTTCAAGTGATTTAAAAATATTTATTGTACTTTTGTAATATAATTAATCAAATAAAAAATTTACAGTTATGTCGAAAAAGTTTTGTGCGAATGTAGAGTATGTGTATGGCAAAGACCGTTTGGATATTAACCTTTTGGTTAGCGGTGTTATGATTGCCACAAGTAACAAGACAAACAACTCACCAGGGATGAATTTCCTATCGGAAAAAGCCATTGACAAGTTTGTTGAGGGCATTTGTAATCAAGACCCCATTAAACAAGTAATGGTTGAATATTCAAGTGAGGACAGTGGGCATGGTTACAAGTATTTACCAATTATTTCAAAAAACAGGGTTGTTCGGTGTAGATTTTAACATCCAGGTTTTGTAAGTTAAAAATAAAAATAGTAATTTTGTAGAGATATATGACTATCCAAATGTGAGATGTTGATTGTACTTGCATTTTGTACCGAACTACAAATTAAAAGTCTTTTGTAGCTGATAGAATAGATAGGTATCTTTTTTAGAATCTGTTGTACGTTACAGGAACGTATATGTTTACACTTTGCATCTTGTATTCTGACAAAGGAATAAATAGTGTTGTCAGGGCGAAGGTTAAAACAGGGTTAAAGTGCGTGACTTACTAATAATGGATAGTCTTTAGGGTACGGAACCCCTCTTGGAATATTGTGAAGTACGGATTTATCCGTTTGGGCAAGTGAATAAATTAAAAAGTTTAATCCCATGCCGTACTGACAAGCGAAACGGATGTAGTTATCAAAGTAGGGTACGTCCATATCTGAAATTTTAATGAAAAAATAATAGTACGCTTAATAATAGAAAGAAAATTTGTAAATATTGAGCAAAGGTTTTGTATCTGATAAAGTTTGATTTAGTCTTACATAATCACTACAATTTGGGACGTTACAAGTTTAGTTAATCCAATTTTCCGTAACATCTATGTGAAAATTGGATTGATTTTTTTAACATTTCCAATTATGTTAAAATATGTATAAATAATTTATTTAACATCCAGTATATTAAATATTATGTAAGTTTTAATATTTTTGTATTAAAGTTATAAAAAAAATGAATACATTAGAGCAACAGCTAAGAATTGAAACACAGGATTTGAAAGAATTGTTCCTACAAAAAATGGAACAGTCTGCAAGGAATGAGTTTGAGTATGCCAAAAAGGTTATGGAACGCTCTGTAGCTGATTGGTGTAAAGTATTCAATTTGGAACCCCGATTGGTTTATGAGGGCAAATATGAATATCCGTATGGTTTTTACAATACACGAAATTCCAAAATATTGTATGATACAACAAAAAAGTATCGTTTAATGTATTGGGATGGGTTGGATAAATTAATTAAAACTACCTTACATAAGGCAAATTTGCATTATGAAACATCATTACAAAAATTGGTTACACGTCTTATTGAAAAAGGATTAACAGACAATAATTTTGAAATAGTTAGTAAAAAGTTGGGTGTCAATTTTGAATTGGTTATCAAGTATGATAACAATAAAACCGTCCGTTGTTGGACGATTATAGCCGAAGGCGATATACAACGAGCTCACTACCGATATTTGATTAAATAATTTTAAAACATACATTATCTTATGCAAACGAATGATAAACTGATAGAGGCTATTATAGACGGTCTTAGCTTCACGAAAAATCAATGGGATAGTAAGCGAAAAAAATCCGCTTCTTTCTTTGCAAATAGCACCTTTACAAAACTTGTTGCTGCTGCAATACGGACAAGGGATAAGGAAAATTGCAGTGTACAGGACGTTATTAATAGTTTAAACCAAATTTATGAAATAATTTAACATCCAGTATATTAAAAATTGGATAAGATTTATTACTTTTGTGGTATAGTTTAACAATTAAAAAACAAACGAAAATGAGAAAAGTAAGAAAGGACGACAGAGAATACAGGGGTTATTTATCCCATATTGGATTGGATGCCATGTGCCATATTGGTGAAGGTGTCCACAAAAAATTAAAAATAAAAAGTGTTGTAAAAGATACTTATGCGGGTGTAAAACATTTATTACCCATACATTATGTTACGGATATGGGAGCTTTTTGGGTTGGTACATGCCATATCATTGATCAGCACCAATTAAATTTGGCAAATGATTTTGGCATTAATCATGGTGATGAAATACGGTATAATTCCAATGGGGGAGTCAAAACTGCAATCGTTTTACATCTTTATAGCGGTTCGGGTGGAAAATGTGTACAAATTGAAGCTAGTAGTTTTGTCAATATTGAAGATATAATTTAACATCCAGTACAAATAAACTTACATAATTTTTTGTATCTTTGTATTGTAAAACAATTAAACAGTTAAAACAATGGAAAAATTTAAGACTTATACACAGTTAGAAAATGAGGCAAAAGCCAAAAGTAAGGTGTACAAAGATATACGTTACTATCATATAAAAGGTGGGGAAGTATATTTTTGTAATAAAAAAGATATTCGGTGTGAATATTCTTTTTTTAGGGTTTGCAGCGATTTGAATGACCAGGCAATCAGAGCCTATATTGATGCAAGCATTGAATATCTTACAAACGCTGCTGATGTGGAAACCCGCTCACAAATGAAATCTGACTATGACAATTTGAAAAAGCAAATTGAGGATCTTAGCGCACAAATGGCTGTTCTCAATGCTGACCACTTTTCAATGTTTAATCAAGTAATTATTAAATAACATTTAAAAACAATAACAACAATGGAACCAATAATTGTAGAAAGCCCAAACTATGGGGAATTAAAAATACAGGAATTTTATGATACCGATGAAAATCGTAGTGGTATTGAAGTTTATTATGACAATGGGGAATACATTACAACTGTATGGGGTGAAACAATCCCTGATGTAGATGACCCCGACTATGATGAAATTATGGAGGACCTACTCCGTATCATTGATGATGAAATTGAATTAGATTACACAATGGATAAAATTTTAGACTAATATTCTGTTTTTTCATATTGCTTTTTTTCTCACCCATGCAAGTAGAATTATCCTGCTTGTGTGGGTGATCCGTTTTATGTATGTACTCAAATGAGTATAATGGTATGTTAAAATATGTATAATTTTTAATTTTAACATCCAGTTTATATAATATTAGATAAATTTTTGTACTTTTGTATTGTAAGAGAGTGAAGACAGTGTAATGTTTATGGGAATGTGAAATACCCCTCGTGGCTTTGTGCGTAAATTGGTCGAGGGTAAATAGAATAAAGCACTGTAGCCATTAATAGTGGAAATTATTAAAGGTAGCGTTGGTTAATCGGGGGTTCGACTCCCCCTTCACTTACAAATATAATAAACAATTAAAAACAGTTAAAGTTATGAAAAAAGGTGATTTTGTTGGTGTTGGAACAATACCATTTACAGATAAGGAAATTGATTTAATCAATGAGGCAATGTCCAAAAACCATTTTGGTTTATTTACTATGGCTATCTATTTAGACAAAGCTGGGATTGTTCAAGACGGTTCTCGTACTTATCAATTAAATTTGTCAGGATACAGACCCATGAAAGATTTGGACAATAATACGTCCATACCATTACGCCATGTGGTTATTGTTCGGAAAAACGTTGATAAGGATAATAACATACAATTTTCAAGTAATATTACTTTATTCGGATGGTTCCACAAATACCGTTCAAAAACAAAATGGGATTATACTGAATTGAAAAACTGTTATACTTATAATACAGATTTATCCACATTGTTGGGGGAAATTATTACAGTTTATTGGAAACATTGTGATTCTTATCTTTACAATTATTAACATTTTAAACTTATATAATATGAAATATATTGTGGAATTTAATGGTTGTTTGACAGAAGTAAAAACCCTTAGAGAGGGTTTGGATTTTGTTCAAAACAGATATTTACAGTTGAAAAATACACACGAAAAATCAGACAAATATTGTTTTATTTCTAATCAATTTGGAAACCCTGTACATCATCGTTGTTATTCAATGGATAAAAAGGGTACATTTATCAGAAGAAAAGTAAGTGATATTGTAGAAAGATTTTAACATCCAGCAAAAACAATCTTATGTAATTTTTAGTACTTTTGTATTAAGATTAACAAATTAAAAAATTAAAAGTCATGGATAAAAATCCCGATTTCTCAAACGAAAAATTACTGAAAGACTATTTGAATGGTTGTCGTGGTAGTGATGAAGAATGTATCGAAATTACCTTTATTGGTACAGTTGGTAGTGGGTATAATGTAAGTTATACTTATTTAAAAAATGGTTTTGAATGTAGTTATCATAATTATTATATTAGTATTTTGGATTTATTATCATTTATTCATTTTCAAATTAATCAATAAACATTATGAAAAATAGGATTGAAGTATATGATTTTAGGTTTAGACCTGTTGGTTATGGTCATTATCAAGTAACCTATACATCCCCAAAAACAAAAAAGTCTTGGACTTGTGTAACAAGTGATATGCCTTTGATTGATGCCACAAAAAACAGTGATGCACCAAAAGTAAAAGATTTGAATATTCTCAAAAGAAAGTGTAAAGAATTTGATATTGCATAGTCATGAGTAGAATGAAAAATTTATTATTACCTTATGCGCTTATGGCAATGAGTATGGGCAGCGAAGGTTTATTTATGGGAAATGGTCTTATAGGAAAAAGAACCCCCTCAAAAACTGTTCAAAAGCCTATTCCTGCGGGTGCTAACAAATTTGAGTATGATGACGGTTTTTCCTGTTATGCTCTTAATCAAAAAAATGCTGACAGAAAACATAATAATTTTTTGAAAAATGAAAACAAATAACAGATTTTACTATAAAGATAATTGGTGTGGTAATATTCATTACTTTGATACCATTGAGGAGGCACGTGAGAGTGCCAAAAGCGAGGACGGTGTAAACATTACCATTTTTGATAATAATGGTGTGGCTGAATTTGTAGAAGCCAACGGATATGTTTATCCATAAATTTTAACATCCAGAATTTAGAAAGTAAAAAATAAAGTAGTATCTTTGTATTAGATTTAATTGTTGAACCGAGAGTGGTTCCGTTAGAGAATGGTATTTTGCCGGCACTAACCCGATAGAACAGGACCGTTGAGGTCCGAATGGGTACGAAAACGAACATCCGCTGGCGTATATATTAATGTAGGTTTGATATGGCACGACAGCCCCCGATTGCCGATATGCGGGGCATACTGACCGCCCGAACATAGTGCGCACAAATTTTTTATGCGGTCGCCGAACATCACCTAACACCCCTGACCATTCAAAGACGGGACCACTTTTTTTATAAAAAAGGTTTCCCCCATACCTTTTCAAAAATGGGGGTGGTGTGTGGGTATTATTATTCTTGGGTTGAATTTACATTCAACCTTTTTTTAACATTTTCCATATGTTAAAATATGTATAAAAATAAATTTTAACATCCAGCACAATAAAAATTACATAAGATTTATTATTTTTGTATTAAGATTTTGAACAATAATTTAAAACATACGAATATGGTAAAGACTTTTATTACAAAGAACGGATATAAATTAACCATTGGAAAAGATTATGGTTTGCTTCTGACCTTTGGGGAGGGTGGTTATGTAAGTGGTTTTGTACATGAAGATGGTATGGTATTTGGTAATGGTGCGCAATGGGCAGCAGGTATGCTTGGGGAGGCTTATGCCGAATACTTAAATAAAAATGAAGATGCTTTTCAAGCAAATTTTGACAGGACAACTCGTTGGTGGCAAGAAAGGGCAAATAGGGGATTAATATAATAAAAAAAGCTATGAAACAGTTTATTACAGGAACAGATTATTATGCAGAAGGTTTTGATGTACCAATAACTGTATTTAAAAAAACAGATAAAAATTTATTTGTATATCACAAGCATTTAGATGCTACTCCAAATGTAAGACGTGTTAAAATCCGTATTAATTTACTTGGAAATGAGTTTGTCAAAATTAATGATGCGGTATTTTTAGCTTAATTTTAACATCCAGTATCATAAAGTTTATGTAAGATTTAATATCTTTGTAGTATAGAACAACAAAATAAAAAACAGATATGAAAAAAGCAAAACAGGAAATTGCCTTATGGCAAGATATAAGAAGAATGAAAGCCTTTTTAAAGGTGTATACAACACACATACCTAATGGCTGTAAATTTAATCCAGGTGTAAAATCGGATTATGCTGTAACAACCTGTGAGGGACACAAAGTAAATTTTTGGTTCGATGATGAAGGGAAAACCTTATCCTATGGAATTGTTGGTGTTGGTATTAATGCCTGTATTGAATATGAAAAATTGGATAAAGTTTATATAGCAAAAAATGACAGTGATGCGTTAAATGAAAACTATTTGTTTTCATGCACAGCAACAGATTTATTGTGTGCCATTGTAAACGGTCAAATTGACCCAGTTCAATTAGCAAAAAATGAATTGCAAAATAGGGGTTTTGACAGGAATGGTTTTTGGGTAGGGTTTAACAAAAAAATAGCTTAAAAATATGAAAAGAGATCCAAAATGTGCCGTAAAGGTAGAAAATTTAGTGGCTGGCAAAGAATACTATTACTTTGATATGGAAGATGAATATCCATTGACTATTAAGTATATTGAAATGATAGTAATGTTCGGGTGCGATACTTATCTATTTGGAATAGAGGGTGATGATGTTCAAAATTTAGATTTTTCTAAAAGTGGTGTTGAAGAATTTATTGAAGAAATTTAACATCCAGTAAAAAAAATCTTATCTAATTTTTATTACTTTTGTAACAGTAATAACCAATTAAAAAAAAACAATATGAAAAATCGGTATTTTAACAAGTTAGAAATTGAGGGTTTGAAATCAATTTATGGGCTTACCAATATATCTTTCAAGTTTTCAAGAAACAAGATTGTTTTGGTAAAAGGACAATCAGAAACCTTTAAAAGTTTTTTAAGTAGCGAACATGGCGAATTAGGTATTGTGATTACTGCTGACAAAGATTATTTTACACTTAACCATGCAGGTTATAAAATGATTACGATTGAAAAAATTAACAATTAAAATAATAAAAAAATGAAAAAGTATGTTACCATTTTGTTCCAACGGAACGTTGATACAGACGAATGTACAGATTTAGTTGGTGTATTTGTAAACAGAGAAACGGCTGAAAAATCTGCCATTGCTTTAAATGAAATGTTGGGTATAGAACCTGATAATTTCTATGACTACGAATTTTCCGAATTTGAATTAGATCACAATTATTATCTTTAATCAGAACCTTGTTCTTTAATTTTTTTATATCATTGTATTTGAAAAATGGTTTTTTCCGAATAGGATTAAACCATTTTTTTTCTCATAGATATGTGTTAAAATATGTATAAATAATTTTTTTAACATCCAGAATAAAATAAATTGCATAAGATTTAATATTTTTGTATTATATAAACAATTAAAAATGACGATTATGGCTTATACGGAAGAAATTTTGTCGGGAAACGGAGTAACTGTTATAGGTAGGACACTCAATAGAAATACCAAAAACGAAATTCATAAAACCTATGATGGGTTTGAATATACTGTTTTCAAGTGCGAAAATAGTGATGTAAACCCTTACCATTACAGGGGTTGTCTTGTAATCGTTTATGACGGTGTAGCCTTAACAAATGGTCAGGGTATTCATTATGATCGGGGTGAACCATTTAAACGTATTAAAGACTTAAATGATTGTTGCAATGAATTTCACAAAAGATATGTTAGACTTGATATGAATCCAATAAAAGTATCCGATTATGTTAAACAAATTAAAGGGACAAGTGAGAGAAAACAATTTATCAGTTTTTTAAGTAACCAATATCCACAGGAATATTACAATGATTTAGACAAGTTTGTAAAATTCATGGAAAAATTTGAAATGGGTTTGGGTGACATTGAGGGCTATTTTACACCTGAAAAGGACGAACTTGTTGAAACCTTTAATGACCTTCGTGAATTAGTGATATATAATCTTATTATTGGTATTGGTTATTCAGTGGCAGAAAAATTAGACAAATTAGACCATTTTGACAATACCACATTGTTTATTAATGTAGATTACCATTATGATGAAAATGAGGGTAGGTTGCGTATTAGTAACTGTTTAGTTTTAGATTTAAAACAGTTTGAGTTATGTTTGAAACCAATTATCCGAAAGTTATTTTAACATCCAGCATACTAAATTAAATAGGAATTTTTATATCTTTGTATTATAATAATTCAAAAACAAACAATATGAAAGAAAAGGGTTTATTATTAAAAAGAGTTTACGGCGTTGATTACAATGCAACAAACTGTGTAAACTATTTGAAGGATTTGGTTGGGGTAAATGTTACTCATGTAGAATATTTGGAACAAAGTAGCTCCGCAGGTGATTGGTCAGGATTTTTTATCCAAAAGTACAATCGAAGAAGTTATGTTATTCTTTTCTCACAAGAAAACAACTGGCCCAATCGGGGATTTACTCTTTACACAGGTGAAAAACCATTTTGGGATATTCCAGGTGATTTTAATCGAAACACCTTAGAAGAAGTAAGAATGTTAATTTGTGGCGAATATTATTCATAAACAATGAAAAAAGATAGTGTATCAATTTATGATATAAAGAAAAATAAACTTATTTGGGGGATTGAACAATGTATGAGTGGTTTGTTCCCCCGAAAAGTTTTTTTGGGGGAAAATTATAAATTGAAATTTGAAGATTTTAACAAGGACTCTATTGAAGAAGAATTGTATGTTGTTGGATGTGGTAATGCTTCTTTTGTTGTGGATTATCAAAATTCAGAAACTTATACTTTATCATCTTTGGATTTGAATACATTGGAAGAAATTTTATTTTTTACCAATACTTTATTAGAATCTGTACAAAACAGTTAAATGTACTCAAATGAGTATAAAAAATTTTATAAAATGGACATAAAAAATATTACAAGACGTTTAAAATTAATTGGTGGTATTAAGTTTGATAATTTGGATTGGGACATAAAACGTGAAAAAAGTAAAAGTTCTATGGCTGATTATGATTTTTTCCAAATTATTCACAAAATGGTTAAAATTTGGGAAGAAGAAAAAGATACTTGTTCTGAAAGTGATGATGAATTATGTCAATTATGTATTGATAGTTTAAACTTTCTTTATGATAATTTAGATAATGAACATTTGGACGAATTGCTTGAACTATATGATCTGTTATCATAAATTTTAACATCCAGAACAAATAAAATTAGATAAGATTTAGTACTTTTGTGGTAAAAGTTAAACAAATAAAAAACAAAACAATATGACAGTTTTAGAATACGATTACAACGATGTTTCATCTTGGTTAAACCCGCACGAAAACAGTTATAGAACATTGGAAGGCGTTACATTCAAAGGTACTTATATTATGGATGCCTATAATGGTGTAAAGGAAATATTAGACAGTGTAGAAGTCTCTATTGACGGCTTTATGCTTGGTATTTCCGATCTGATAACAGGTATTATTTTCAATGATAAATTTGCGGAAAAATTATATAATATTTGTTACAACATTGACAATTCTTGTTTGGGCAAAATTAGAAAATTGCTTGGATATGAAAAGAAAGTTATTTGTGGTGATGATTATTTTTATTTCCGAACAAACTTTGAATATGATATAACCTTTTTTGAGGCACTTTCAAGGCTTATGGTTGAACTTGGACAAGACGATGTATTGTATGATGCAAAAAGTATTGGAACCAATAAGAAACAGCCAAAAACTATGAAATTTATTATTTACGATTTTGAGGGACAAGAGGCTGTTAGCGAGGACGGATTTTATTATGATGTTGTATATTCCAATCCGTTAAATGAATTGCAAAATGTATATCCAAAACTTGTGGATAGAGGTTTTTATCAAATGAATGATGAAGAATGTTATTTTATTAACACAACACAAAAAGTATTATGAAAACTTTTGTTTCTTATGTATATGGTGAATCAGCTATTTTAGGTTTACAACCCTATAATAACAATGTATATGTACCGAGAGTTGGTGAAACTATCCGTTTTATGAGTGGAGGTTTAAACAAAGTATTAAGAGTTAAACATATTGAAACTTGTATATCTGATGAAGGTATAATAATAAATATAGTTTTAACATCCAGTAAAGATTAAATAAGATTTATTTTTGTACTTTTGTAATAGAATTAAAACAATAAAATAAAAAACAGTTATGAAAAATTCAGGCAGAGTTATCGTTGAAGTTGGGTACTATGAGGTTAATGTACGTCCAGCAAAAAAAGGTGAAAAAGGACAAAGGTTTATTGGTGCAGGTGGGTTGTTTACACATCATACCAACCTTTTTAATAGTGTTGGGAACTTTATCCGACACGCTGAAAAGATGAATTTTTATGACAGTATTTCCTATCACAAAGATTTGGAAAGTGAAGTATTGGAATTTTATGGCGATGTTGCTGAAATCCAATGGACAGAAGATGGAGAACGTTTTTACTTTTAACAAATAACAATTATGTTACAACAGATACATATAGGATATATTGAGAAAAAGACTGATTATGATATTCTTAATTGGAGTGAATATTCAATGGAAGTTATAAACAGACATAATAGTGATGGAAAAGTGATTATAGTTAATATTGAAAATAAAGATCACAAGCAAATTATAGAACGATTGAATAATCTTTAAAAATAAAAAAACAGTATGAGAGCAAAAGAAGTTTATGAATATGGACAATGTTCGGGAAATAAATATAGACGTGGTAATGTTGCCAGACAACTCGACAAGTTTGAGTTTGATAATCCAATTGGACGGGTAATCATTCATACTGAAGCCCCCTTTAATATCAAAAGGGATGGTACATATCCCAAAAAAGAAGGATGGATTGAATTACATGGCGAATTACAGTTTGCAGGAAATCCTTATACAACAACTGATATTTGGGTTAAAACAGCCACAAAGGGTGGTAGAAGAAGAACATGGGTACGATCAACTTAATATACTCAAATGAGTACAAAATTAAGTAAAAAACAATGGGACGCTTTAAACAATGCTGATTTAAGGCTTGAAGGCATAAAGGGCGTTGTTGGTTGTCCCATACAGTTTTCATATAAAGGTAAATCAATGAATGGAATTTGTATATCTGTTCATGAATATCCAACACCTGGTTTAGAATTGGGTAGTCATTTTTATACAGTTAGTACATTTGTTAAAAAATAAAAATATGAGTAGTTTACATTTTTCAATAGGCGAAGGCTTCCATAGTATCATACTTGGTATTGCACGTGAACATTTATGTAAGTGTGATACTAAAAAATCTATTGCAATGTTTACAGAGGGTTGTGGTATGGATACTGATATGGCTATACAAGTCATAAAAGGGGAATTAGGGTTGGATACTGATATTGAAAATCAATCTGTTGTTGTTAATGAAAATGGGGATAATTGGTTTGAAAAAGAGTTTAAAAAAATTATAAAATTTCAAATTAAAGATAAAGTAGAACATTTTACCTATTGTCATTTAGATTTGCTACAAATATTGAAAGATTTTGTATATGATGATGTTGGTAAATATGATAATAATCCAACTATATCTGTAAAGATTGATGTTGATATTAAAACATATATTACTAATGGAAATGTTAAAGTTGAATCTCCTGTTAGCGCAGTAATAGAACGTGCTAAAAACATAATACAGAAAATTAATGACTATCACAATTTATCTGTTTTTGGATTGAATAGTGATGACTTGGAACTATTATATTATCAAACAGCAAGAAAAGAATTTTCAGATAAAGTTTTAAAACATATCCAATTATGGAGTATTCAAGATTTTCGTGATTGTGAATTTCATTTATGTTTAGCAATAAACAATATTACAAATTACAATTATAGAAAAGCAAAAGATTTTATTAGCTCTGGTGATTGTTCAATATTACCTGGAATGGGTAGTGTTGAGAATTATATTGAGAATTATATTAATGCTTTAAAAGAATTGGATGAACGTGAATTATCGGTTCCTGTTCATAAGTACAAAGAAAAAATCAACCATTTTTATAATGCTTATTGGATTGATAGAGAAGGTAATGCTTATGGTGCGGAAGGACCTGTGTCAGCTATGCTTCATATAAATATGGCAGATGCTATTTGTGACAAGTTTTATCCTGATTGTAAAGAAGATAAAAGTTCACACTTAGAAAGATTAGGATATGTCAAAATAAGTGATAACTGGGTGTTATATTTGTCTGATTACATTGATTTAAGTGACAGTTTACAAATTGAAAGAAAGTTTGCTGAACCAATCACAGAAAAACAAAAAGAAACCATTTGTAACATATTCTCACAAGGTAAACGAATAGATACGTTTTATGCAGGATATAGCAGACAATTAATTTCATTAAGTAAATTTAAACAAATGGATGGATTTATGTTAAATAACTTATTTAAACTATAAAAAAAAATGGAAACAAAACTTGTAACAAAGAATGAATTTTGGAAAGAATATAATAAATTGAGTGATGCCGAAAAGATAAAGGTTCTGTATGAGGCTTTAGAATATATGCAATCGTATAATGGTAGGTCAAAAAGTACATGTATTGCTATGGCAATGGGGATGTATATAAAAGAGGAAGATGATCAATACGATGAAGAAGAATAAAATATACTGTTTTTTAGTTTTGTTAAACTTGTATCCCCATTCTTGTTTGTCGCATGGGGAATAGTGATGGTAGGTTGTTGCGAAACACCCTACCATTAAATTTTTTAACATCCAGAAGAAATAAAATTAGATAAGATTTAGTATCTTTGTAGTAGAAAGTTTAACAAATAAATAAAAAAAATGAGAACTATTAAAATTGAAAGAAAGTACAAATATGAGGGAGCAAGATGTCATATTGTATTCATTACTGATTGGAATTTCAAACAATGGACACTCCAAGCAGATTCAAATTGGGAGTATTTTTTAAATGCACCTGGATTTATGGCTTGCACCTTTAAAAATGACAGAGAGTTTATTACTAAAATGTATGGTGATGAACAAATTGGGGATTTTGTAAATTATGAAGTTGAAATCATTTAAAAACAATAAAAGTTATGGGATTTTTTAGTTGGAAAACGCAAGATAGTCACCGTTCAATAACAAACAGATATTGTGAATATCATAACACATTTCGGGTAATCATGTGTGATGATAAAGGCAATCAGTGGGTTGAAGATAACTATGAAGGTTATGGTGAATTTGGGGGCAAGGACTATTACGAATTACTTGCAGAAATGAATGGAAAAAAAACAAGGGAAGAAGGTCTTGAATTAGAATTTACCAACAATAATAAAAATGTGATGTTTCCTTCCTTAAGTGAATGTGGTGATTATTCTTATAATGGAAAAGCACCTGAATATTGTGAATTTCAAGGTTATTTTTATCCTGATGAAGATGATGATGATTTGGGTGGATTTGATTATTATGATGTTGAAGATGAAGTATATGAAGAAGAATAATTATAAACCCATAGATGATAATGGGATTAGGAAAATAGTCAGATGTATTGCATCATCCACACAGGAAATACATTTGGAAAATATTACAAAATGGATAAACAAAATTAATCTAAGTGATAATCAAAGAACAAAGATTAAAAATCTGATAAAATTGGCATACCAAAAAGATTATAGTTTTGATGTTTTGTATGATGCTATGTTCGCTGATGATATAATCTTTATATAAGATAAATAGTGAGTAATTGGGGATAATTTTCCCCACTACCATATATGTTAAAATATGTATAAATAATTTATTTAACATCCAGTTTAAATTATTTCATTTATATTTTTATATTTTTGTAATAAAATAAACAAAAATGGATATACAAGATTTTATAAATAGAACCGATTTAAACTCTCTCAATAAGGTAGAATTAGACTTTATTTTTAGAGAGTGTTATGGTGGTGTAAAACCATTGATAGGTCATTTGTTACCATATAAAGCAAAAAATGGGGTTAATTTTAGAGTTGATAGTATCAGTGTAACTGCTGCTGGCAAAGGTGTGATTTATGTTGATAATTGTTATTATGGAATTAGACCTGATGGAAAAGATTATGGTTTAATATTACAATTTAAACCATTATTTACTAATGAATCTTGTGCTTATATTTCTTTTTATATAAAAGAAATTAATACTGACGTATTAGATGAATTTGCAGAAAAGATTAAAGAAAAAGTTAATAATTATTTTGAACATCAAAAAATTAAATAAAAATGAATACAAACAGAGTTTTTATAGGTTTATCACCTAACAATTATTATCAATACCCATACTATATTGAAATTTGGGGACACAAAATGTCCAATGGAACTATTGTATTATCTATGAAGCTTGGGGATAAATTTTTATATCCAAAAGAATACACTGTGAATGAAATTGAATTGATTAAAAAGGCTGATGAAATTTTAAAATGAAAATAACCGATATTATAAACGTAATTGAACTCCAAAATGGAGTTGTTATTGACAACATTGCCAGCTTTTTGGTTATTGATGAAGAATGTGCAAATGTACGCAAGAGCGCAAGTGGTGCTGGGTTTATATTTTCACCTGCTGATAACAAAGAGAATGAAAATGTTGCTAATGATGCAGCCGAAGCATATTTTATCAATAAGGTTGAAAAAATCCTATCACAAAATTTCAATAAGGAATATATTAACAAATTTTTGGTATGTAGCGGTTTTAAAACCATTAAGGAATATGCTAAAGATTGCTTCAATAATGGTGGTTTATTTTCCCATAGTCATTACAAAGTTGTAGTAAGTAATTCTAATACTATTGTACAATAATACTCAAATGAGTATATTTAAGATTGCAGTTGGTATTTATTAAAAAAAGTATTGGTTATGACTTACATAGTATTATTTGCAATCATTTTAATTGGGTGCGGTTTTTTATATTGGTGGTGTAATCCATCATTTGACATAATTAAAAGTAACAACCAAATGACAGGTGTATTAGAAAAACATCTGATTGTTTGGTTTTCCCATATCAAGTATAGGGATAGAAATTACATAAGAATTAAAATTTAACATCCAGTTTGTTTTATTTTAGATAAAAAATTAATATCTTTGTAATCAATAAAGATAAAAAAAGTTATGGACATAAACATTACAACCCCACAGCGTTTCACACCCCAAATCCAAAAGGATTACAATACTAAAAGTTACAAAAGAAAGGAATTTGTAGACCTTTTTTATCAGTATAATGAATGGGTACAAAACTATAAAAAACTTGGTAGGAATGATATTTGTACCTGTGGTTCGGGAAAAAAATATAAAAAATGTTGCGGGGTAAAACACCAAAATGGTGAGTTTAAAAAATTTGAAAAATTATCACGTTACGGATATAATATCAATAAATTAACTGAAGAAGATATTGTAAATTACTTCAATGTTTATGGTGTAAAAGAAGTTGGTACAAATGATTTTGGACAAAAAATAGAAACTATCAAAATATTATTTTAATATGGAAAAGATGACTATGAATAAAGAAATTATGATGAATTATATAGATTATAGTAATTTAATTTCTAATGGTGAATTTACAAAACGTTTACCAAAACCAAAAGGTATGTTCCCCCGATTAATGGATTTTGAGGGTGTTGCAACATCCGAGAGAGAACCTATATTGTTACGAATGAAAACAATTGAACATATTAATGAAAATGAAATTAATGTAACATTTTTTACAAAAAAATCATGGGAAGAACGCCAAGAAGAATTTGATAAACAAAGATATATTCAAAAGTTTTTAGATAATTGTTATGACAGTTTAGATGCCTTTAAATCGGGATTAAATGAGTTAATTAAGGAACATGAACTGGAACTTGCAAGTTTTGCAAATGCTAATATACATAAAAGGGGGAAAATTACTGTTAGAACATTTGATAAACGTTTTCGTGTATATGAAAATGATATACAAATCATTGAAACATCCATTATTGAAGAAGCCATTGTTGCATTTGAACGAATACAAGAATGATACAATCAGGAAAATTTAAAAAGCGACTAAAAGCATTGGAAGAAAGAACGGTAAAGGAAAATCAAATAAAAGTATTTAAACATAAAATACAACAAATAGAAAAAATTGAAGAAGAAATTCCAGAAGATATAATTCAAGTTAATGGTATTGAGATATACATAATTTAATGTGTTTAATTAAACTTAAACACATTTTTTAACATCCAGTTTTAGAAACTTAAATATATTTTTTGTATATTTGCATTGAATTAATAAGGGAAGATATTCGGTATATGGGGAATCACAGCAAGCCATATATTCCAAACTGACAAGTGGGCATCAAGGCTGATGAGGGTATGTAGAATATCTCCTTTTTTTATTTAATATTTTTTAATAATAATATAAATCTTATATGAAAGAATTGAATAAAAAATATACCAATAATTTGGAGAAAGCTGCAATAAGTAATGCAGAAAAATGTGGACATACTATTAAACCTACTGATGTGGTTAATGGTAATGTCAAATCTCCCATATACAATTCATTTATCGCTGGGGCTGAATTTCACAGGGATAATGAAATGTTTGATGCTATGCAATATTATTTAGAATATGTAGAGAAGAATGGTTATACAAGTCCAAGAGAGTGGTTTTTGTATAAACGTCATTATCATAGTATTTGGGAAACAGATGGGGAATTTAAAAATAGAAAAGTATATGAATAAAATGAAAGTAAGTGAGTTTACCAAATGGTTGACTACAAAAGCAAAGCAATTTGAATCTGATTGGAAAGAGAATAGAGAAATCAATGAAGATGATTATCCTGAAAAGATGTATCTATCCGATTGGTTTGAACAATTTAGTTTTTTTACAGATGAAACAGAAACAGATGGAGATTGAAAATCCAATTGAAAAATGTCATATTTGTGGTAGAGAAGTAAGACCATATAAATATGATGGAAAAGGTGCAATCTGTGTGGATTGTTTATTTGAACGAAACTATACACCTCCAATTAAAAGCGATAAGGTTCAACGAAATGATCCTTGTCCATGTGGTTCTGGTTTGAAATATAAAAAGTGCTGTTTAAAATGAAAGTAAAAGATTTAGTCATAGGGAAAAAATATTTTTATGACCCATTTTTTGATGGTGATCCTGAAATTTTAACATATTCGGGATATGATAAAATATATGATTATAAATTTAACAGAATTGATGATCCCCTTAACTATGAAACTTTAACTGAAAGAGGTGTACACTTTTTTATTGAAGAAATGATATAAATATACTCAAATGAGTACAACAAAATAAGAAAATATGATATTTAGAAATATTGAAATACCAAAAACTAAACAGGAATTAATTGACAAGTTTCATAGTGAATTTCCTGTTGTTGGGGAAGAAGTTTATATAAAAAGAAAATGTTTAGGATATGTTAGTAAAAACCAAGATCCTGAAAGTTTTTCTTCTGAATATAGATTTACTGTAAGTTATGTTGATCAAGAAACTGGAAATATAAAAGGTAAAGCTTATGGATATAGTTCACAAGAAGTATCAAGAGGAAATTATAAAAGAAGTTCTTATGATATTGGAGCTAATCCATTTTATACAGGAAAACATATTCGTGTTACCCCTTATACATTAGAAAGTATTTTAAGTCAATTAGGGTTATTAGATGAAACTCACAAAGAAAAATACTTTTTAAATGAAACTAATGGGGTGGGTGTTAAAAACCTAAACTGGAACCCATTTGTAACTGACAAAGATGGTAACAAACATTATTATCAAAGGGATTTCTGTTGGGGATTGAAAGATAAACAAATGTTAATTGAATCTATCTATAATGGGATTGATTGTGGTAAAATAATTATTAGACCAAGAAGTTTTAAGTGGATTGAAAATCATGTTAAAACAGGGGAATGGCAAGATATTTTTTGGTATGATATTGTTGATGGAAAACAAAGATTAAATGCTATTCATGAATTTGTCTGGAATAAATTTAAAGATAATCATGGAAATTATTTTAAAGATTTATCAACTAAAGCACAAAATGCCATTGGGGATACTCAATTAATTACCTATGCCCAATTTGACGAAGATGTAAGTGATCAAGATGTTATTGAAACATTTATTCGTTTAAATATATTTGGTAAAGTTGTTAAAAAAACACACATTGATTCGGTTATGAAAATTAATGATATGCTTAAATAATATGACAATGATACATTATCCTGTTAAACAAAAGACATATAAGTATGCAAATACTAAATGTGATAAATTTTCTCATCTTGATGAAAGTGGTAACATGATTTATATACCAAAGAAAAAGTTTAACAGTGATAAAGAAGCCATTGAAGAAGCAAAACGAATAAATGCGCTTCCAAAAACAATTCACAAGGTTGTCGCATATAAATGTAGAACATGTCATTTATGGCATGTTGGTAGAACTAAAAAAGAATTAAAACATGAATGAAGATAAAGAATTTAAAACATTAGGTGAAAGAATGAACTACTATCGAAGTATGGGTGAAATGAAAATCACGCCCAAAAGTTATGTATTAGCGATGCTGGATGGTAGGTCATTCTCGAAGCGTTGGAAAAACAAATTGGATAAGCCATTTGATGATGGTTTTATATCTGATATGAATGAAACAGCAAAATATCTGTGTGAAAATATTGCTGGTTGCAGACTTGCATTTGTTCAAAGTGATGAAATATCCTTGTTCCTTTGTGATTATGAGAATGAGGAAACCCAGCCATGGTTCGATTATCGAATGACTAAAATGTTATCTTTATCAGCAGCAATGGCAACTGGTAAGTATAATCAATTAAGGTTAGTAAGAGAATTACAAGACACTATAAATGATAACCAGATATTTGTTGATGAGGAAGATGAACCTTATAAACAAATCAGAAATGGGAAAGAAATATTAATACCACCTGGTAAAGTTTATACAATTTATGACCAAATAAGGGATTTCAAATTATCTGAATTTGATTCTAAATTTTGGTCTGTACCTGAAAGAAATGATGCTGTTGCATGGTTTATATATCGTCAAAATGATTGTATTCGTAACAGTGTACTTCAATCTGGTTACACTTATTTCTCACACAAAGAACTGATGAATAAGAAAACTGATGAGATAAAAGATAAACTATTTTTTGATAAAGATGTTAATTGGAATGAATATTCTGATGGAAAAAAATATGGTCGGGTTATTTATAAAGTGATGACATCTGCAAATAGAAGTATATGGATTATCCACAATGCACCTGTATTTAAAGGTGAAGATGGATCAAACTGGTTGAAAGAGTTCATAACAGAAATTCCAAAAACACAGTTGTCAAATTGATTTTTTAAATTAATAATAATTTAATACTTGGGGGATAAGGAAACTTTTTAACAAAAACAACCTTATAACTCAAGTATTCATATTTTATAAAAATAATAATAAATAATTAACAAATTATGAAAAGTAAAATTTTAAAAGCGTTCAATGAAAACAGACTAATAATGTATAATAAAGATGATCTGGCTTATGAAAATGTTCCAAGAAGTTTTTTCCCAAAGATATTATTTTGGTATTTTGGAATACTAATAATTGCCATTTGTATTTCTATAAGAGGTGGAATTACTATTGGCGAAAAAACAGCAAAAGAAGAAATTCTTAAAAATTTATCTACCTATGAAAAACTTTCTATCATAGTTGAGGCTGATGTTTTTACGGAAGAAAAGTTTATTGAAATGTTAATCAACTTGAATGTTAAATTTCCCCACATAGTTATGGCACAAGCCATTGTTGAAAGTGGTCTTGGTACATCTGTTTTATATAAAACAAACTATAACTTGCTTGGTATGAAAGAGGCTCTAATTAGACCAAATCATCATAATGGTAGTGCAAATGGACATGCTCTTTATAATTCATGGCGTGAATCTGTTTATGATTATCTTTATTGGCAATTATATACAGGCGGTGCAAGACTTAAAACTGATGATGAATATTATGTTTTCTTAAAAGAGGCTAAATATGCAGAAAAAGAAAATTATGCTGAAACTGTAAAATCTGTTGTCGAACAAAGAAAACTTAAAGAAGTTTTTTATAAATAATTTTAAATGGGGTATATTTAATTTGCTCTAATTATAAAATTAATAAAAAAAAATTATGTCTTTAAAAGTAAGATTTGGTGTATTTGAAACAAACAGTTCTAACACCCACACATTAACAATTGTTGCGAAAGATGAATTTGAACAATTCAAAAATGAAAAAATGTTTCTATTGGAAGATTATGAACTTATTACAATGGAACAAGCCGAAAAGGAATACGAAAAGGTAAAAGATCAATCATGGTATGATGATTTTGATGATTGGAAAAATCAAAATCTTAAATCATATGATGATTTTATTAACGATTATTGTTTTGAAACGTATGAATATCCACATACGACTAAAAATGGTGATGAAATTGTAGCGTTTGGAAAATTTGGTAATGATAATTGTTAAGTCATGATAAAAGTAAGATTTGGATTATTTGAAACCAACAGTTCATCCACTCACACATTAACAATTACTTCTAAAAAAGTTTTTGACGAATGGAAAAATGATAAATGGATATTATTATACGATAAAAAATTCGTTACAGAAGAAGAAGTTGAAAAGGAATGGCAAAAGCCAGATAGTCAAAGATGGTATGAAAATTATGGCGAATGGCGAAAATATAATGCTCTTTCATACCATGATTGGTGTGACCATGAAGATTTTACAAATTATATTGATGAATATACAACAGAAAGTGGTGAAGTAGTTGTTGCTTTTGGTTTGTATGGTTCAACTGGTTAACCAAAATGTAATTTAAAAAATAAGGTGAAGATTAATATTGTTCTTTTTAAAGTTTACATATATTAATTCTTCACCTTCTTCTTTGTGATGGGGCATAAGTCGTTATATCCATAGTACCTAATGTCATTGCCAATAAACTACCAACACCCATTTTCTGTAATGCTAAACAGGCATCATCAAGAGTTGCACCAGATGAATAGTTATCATCCCAACAGATAACATCTTTTCCTCTTAATTTATACATCATTTCCTGATATGGTTTGGCTATTGAAAATATATTTTCCAATGAACGTCTTTCTCTATCTTCAACACCTTTTATTTGCCAGTTACCTAATCCATTCCTACCTTTTAATGGGTCTGGTCCTCTATCACCAGCACGTAATTGATTTGCTTGATATTGAAGTCTAACTATATCTTGTGATTTATTTTTTATATCATTTGAAACCCTGCCTCTGCCTCTATTGGTTTTATATTCTGATACTTCTTTTTTTAGTTCTTCTATCTGTCGTAAAATATCTTTTCTTTGATCATCCCTTTTCCATTTTTCAACTTTTTGAATTAAAGAATATATTTCATCATCAGTTAATCCGACAACATTTTTTGCATAATCTTTATTGATAATAATACTTTCAACAGTTTTGGATAAAAAATTAGGTAATAGTTTTATACCAGGTGTGTTTCCAAATCTTTTATGAATTTGTTGTAATACATTTTCATTAAATTTAGACGATGATTCGGGACTAACTATATAATCTATATTTCTATTTTTTAACAAATGATAAATGTAAAGATATGTTTTATTATTAAATTCATTCATAGATGGATCCATCTCAATTTTTTCAAAATCTTGATTAAGCCCATGTTTTAATGCACGTGTTACCAACGACTTGTTTAACTCATATATGTTGATGACTTTAACACCAGACTTTGGTAAGGTTGTTTCAACAGGATTAAATGATCCATCACCCCTTTTTAAATTTGTATTAGAATGTTTGTTATTTTCGGGTTCATATCTCATTTTTGTTTGATTATCATAGAAACCAAAACCTTCATCATAATCATTTTCAAAAAGATAATTTGATATAATGGTAAATTGTTGCTCTGTTATAAGTATCTTTTTTATCATATTTTAATATAATCTTCAAGTATAAATAAATAGTTTTTTATTAAAAAAAAAAACGGTTTATTTATAGGTATAAATTAAGTAAAATCTATGAGTAGTATATTATCTAATACAGTCTTTATAAGAAAAAATACAGCCATTCCCGAAAGTATGTTTTTCATGCGTTTTCAAAATACAACTGGTGCTGATGTTACAATAAATGATATGAATAATCTTTTTAACTCTACCAGTTCTTCTCCAAGATTATTAACAGCTGTAATTGAAAGAAGCGGGGGTAATGATGATATAAGACTAACTAACAATTCAGTAAGTAATTTTATTGTTTATAATGGAGAAAGTTGTGTTTTTAGAATAACCTGGTCAGGTGGAATTTTTGCTCTTAGCGCATACTTTTCTGGGTCATCATTTAGAAATATTGTTAGAAGTTCGGGTTATGAAATACATGGTAATTATGATGTGCCAAATAATTTTATGTATACTTTATTCTATAATGCCCCTAACTATATTCAACAACCAGGTGATATATTTGATACATCGGACTGGAGACCAACAAGAATTGGGGAAAGTTTTCTATATCAAACATGGAGGCAATGTTCATCACTAACAACACCTGTGGTTCCAGATACAAGTCATTGGAATATTATAGGAAATATTGGCAGACAATTTTTATATTGGACTTGGTTTAATACTCCTATTACAACAGCTGTTGTACCAAATACAAGTAACTGGAGACCAACATCAATTAGTCAATATTTTATGAATGGTACATGGCAAAATTGTACATCACTAACAACACCAGTGACACCAGATACAAGTAACTGGTATATAACTGGCACAGTTCATAACTTTATGACTAATACGTGGAGTAATTGTACATCATTACAAATGGCTGTTGTACCAAATACAAGTAACTGGAGACCAACAGGCACTGGGTATCAATTTTTAGCACAAACATGGCAAAGTTGTACATCATTACAAACAGCTGTTGTTCCAGATACATCAAATTGGGTTATTACAAATCTGGATACAAATTTTATGACTTCTACATGGCAAAGTTGTACATCTTTGATAAATGCTAATGTACCAGACATGTCTAATTGGAATCCATCAAGTATTGTTACTAATTTTATGGAAAGTACATGGCAAAGTTGTACATCATTACAAACAGCTGTTGCACCAAATATTAGTAATTGGAGACCATCAAATATTGGTAATTATTTTATGTATCGAACATGGCAAAGTTGTTCTGCGCTTGTAAATGCAGCTGTACCTAATATAAATGATTGGGGAATGACTTCTATTAATGATTATTTCTTATGTAATACATGGGATGGCTGTTCTGCGCTTGTAAATGCAGCTGTACCAAATACAACTAACTGGAATATCAACTCAATAGGAAGTTCTTTCTTATTTAGTACATGGGGAAATTGTTCTGCGCTTGTAAATGCAGCTGTACCAAATACAACAAATTGGAATCCAACTACAATTGGAGATGGATTTATGAATAGTACATGGGTTTATTGTATATCATTAATTAATGCTGTTGCACCAAATACAACTAACTGGCAAACTACTTCTATTGGAAATAATTTTATGTATGGTACATGGTATTTATGTAGGGGATTGAAAAATGCTGTTGCACCAGATACAAGTAACTGGAGACCAACAACAATTCAAAATGGTTTTATGGGATTGACATGGGATCAATGTACCATATTAACTAATGGCGTTGTACCGAATACTACAAATTGGAGACCAACATCAATAGGTAATGATTTTCTATTTCGGACTTGGAATAATAGTGGTTTAATCACAGCTGTTAATATAGATGTAAGTTTATGGAGACCAACATCAATAGGTAATGATTTTTTACATCAAACATGGACTGGTTGTAATTCAATGGTTACTGCCACTGTACCAAATACAACAAATTGGAATCCAACTACAATTGGAAATAATTTTTTAAATGAAACATGGTCATCTTATGTTACTTTACCTGTACTAACAACGGCTGTTGTACCAGATACAAGCAATTGGCAACCAACATCTGTTGGAAGTGGATTTTTATATGGAACATGGCGTTCATGTAACTCATTACAAAATGCTGTTGTACCGAATACTACAAATTGGAGACCAACATCAATAGGTAATGATTTTATGTATCGCACATGGAGTGGGTGTGGGAAATTAGTCAATGCTGTTGTACCAGACACAAGTAATTGGCAACTAACATCTCTCGGAAACAATTTTATGTATGAAACATGGTATAATTGTACATCTATGATTGGTACTATAACATTTCCAAATATGTCAAATTGGATAATACCATCTATTGGTAATTATTTTATGTATAATACGTGTTATTATTGTAATAAAATAACCACAGTATCTCCAATAAATACTGGTAATTGGACAGTTTCATCAATTGGTACTCAATTTATGGGAAATACATTTAGTAGTTGTAGTCAATTAGTAACCGCATTTATTCCTGATACAACAAATTGGAATGTATCAACTGTTGGTAGTTCTTTTATGTTTTATACTTTTAATGCTGCATTTTCAACAAGTGGTGTTGGAACATGCGAAATACGTGGTAATCTTTATGTTAGTTTTACATTACCACAAAATAGTGCTTCCATTACAAATGCAAGAATACAAAATATTAAAGTTGATTTAGCTTTAATTCCAACATATCAATCAAGTCCAAGTTGGTCAGCTATAACCCCATCAAGTAAATTCATTTCATGGTAAAAACTTCATTTTGCATGAGCATTAATGCACCCACAAATAGAACAAACAAATCCTTTTTCCGGATCAAACTTATGTGGTTGTTCACATTTACAACAAGTACAATATAAGTATATCATCTTCTTACAAAAGTTTTAAAAGCATAATCATAAAGATGTTTTTCATCTTTTTGGTTTTCCAAAAATTCAATACATTTCCAATCTAATATTAATTCATTTTTATCAAGAGGAAAATATGTATCAACATTTTCAAATTTATGATAAATTTGGGTTAGATAAAGTTTATTAGCATGTGGAAGAAATAATTCATATATTTGTCGTCCACCAATAATAAAAATTTCTTCTTGTGTATCAATTGATTCAATTCCACGTATGTAAAGAAATACATCATCTATATCTTGAAATAGAAGTGTTTTATCATAATAACAAATGGTTATGTTATCTTTAATATCTTTTGAAAGAACAACATTTTTTCTATTTGGTAATGGTTTAACAGGTAAACTATCCCAAGTTTTTCTACCCATAACAACAGTTTTACCTGTGGTTAATTGTTTAAATCTTTTTAAATCATTTGGTAAATGACATAACAATTGATTACTATAACCAATTGCATCTTGTTGATCTATTGCTACTATTATTGAAATCATTTGTATTATTTTAAAATTTTTGTTATATAGTCCATTAAAGAGTGTATATCCCTATAATTCAATATAATGGATGTTTCAGTATTTTTATGTTTTGCTGATATTATTAGCAATTGAGCCGATTGATTATAGTCCAATCTAGTTTTTGATGGCAGTTCCAAATCCCCCAAATCTTCTTCTTCCAAATCATACTTATCATCATTTTCAGAAACAATCAATCTTGGAATGTTTAATTCATGTAATGTAGGATGATTAAATTTATAATATCCCCATTTTCCTGTTTTTTCATCAAAAACATAAGAATAATCATTAAATCTATCAAGGATTGGTTTTATAAAACTTGTTCGTTTACATACTAATCCAAAATCATTCTCAAAGGTCCACAAATCAATTCCATGTTCTTTAAAAATTTGTGGGGCATTTTTAATATCATCCACTGTTTTTAATAGTTTTAAAATTTCTTCGCCTAATCCAAGCTCAATGTATCCATCATTATTTATATACCATAAATTATTGTATAGACCATTTTTTTCTTTAATTGTAATCGTTGCTCGTGTCATAACTCTATTTGATTTAAAAATTCTTTTAATTTTTTTATGTCATCATCAGTAAAACAAATATTTACTTCTTCTTGATAAATGTTATAGTTACTTATCTTCATAAATATATCCATATTAATACTCTTTGTTCTTTTATAATATTGGAAAACAATTTTTTCATCATTAGTTGCTATATGATGATTTGTTCTAAAATCCAGAGACGTATCAATATGTTCTATAATAAGTTTTCTTTTCATACTTTATTTAATTAATTCTGTTATATCTATAACTGTACCATGTTGAGAGAATATGTGTTTAAATCTTTGTCTTCTTCTTAAGTATTCAACAGTTCCTTCACCACCATCGCCCACATTTTCATTAATACCCCAATATACCATTGCACATGCCATTGGCGCACCTTTACCAACATCTTGACCATTTTCTAAAAATCGAAGCCTTGTATCCCTTAAAAAACATATCATACTGGCATTTCCAAATACAAATTGTTTCCAATGTTTGGTATTTGTTGCAACTGGGATTAATGCTAAAACTTGGGAATGATAACGAATATTTGCCCAAGCACATTGCTTTAGCCAATCATAAATTGTTGTATCCCTTTCCTTATCTCTACCATAAGGGGGGTTTACATATATTCTTGGATAATCCCAACTTGCTTGTAACCCATCATAATATGGTAAACGATATTCAACAAGTGCATTTACAATAGAATATTCATTTGAACATGGATCCAAATCTATTTCACCCCCAAAAAATTCTTTGACTGCATCAACATATTTTTGTGGAGTACCCCATTCTTTACTTTTTGTATTTATTGCTCTACCAGCACTCATTTGTAATCATCTACTAATTGTAAAATGTATTTAAGTAATTTATCTTTAACATTACCACGATATTGACCTGGCAAACTTTCTCTTGTTACTTTGATAATAATTTCAACACCCTCATCAATATGTTCATGAACAAATTGTTGTACTTTTTGATAATTGGGGTTATTGGCATCCATAACATTATATAAATTTACCAGTTGATAATTGTAAGATATGAATGTTTCTATTATCTAAAACCCGAACATTTTTTACTATGACAGGTTCCTCACTTCTAACTTGTGTATGACCAACAATTTGAATGATATTATCGTCAAATAGTTTTTCTTCACTGGTAAATTCACGTATATCAGCCCATATTGGGCTACCTGAATTATGTAATCCCCAACGAAGATAAGAGATTTCACAAAATGCGCCTTTATTTACAATGAAATACTTGTTTAATTGTTCTTCAATAGTATTTCCAAGTTTCAAAAATTCACCTTTATGTGAATCATACCAGTCTTTCAAAATACCCGCATGAATAAAAAGATAATTTCCAATTTGCTTACACAATTGAAATATACTATTATCCAATCCAACTTCCAAAAGTCGTTTGTATTTTTCGTAATAAAACCATGAAAAACGAGTACATTTGTATGCTTCATCAAAATAATGAAGTTCATGGTTGCCAATAAGCAATGTTATATCATCAGGATATTTATTCTTGAAGTCAAGAATATCCAAGAAGTTTTTGTAACATTCTTCTTCACTAACACCCTCATTTGGATATGGATCAGTATAATCCCCAAGAAATATTATTGGATAAATTGGTTTACGGTCAAGCAATTTTTTCCAAAAATTTCTTCCATGAATATCAGGAACAACCACTATATGATTGTCTGGTTCAAATTGTTCAATGGTTTTATAATCTATCATAAGTTAATATATTTTATTACAAAAGTATTAAAAAATTCTATGAAAATAAAATTACTGGATGTTAAAAAAAGTATTTTGTCTCAAAAAAAAAAACGGTTTATTTATAAGTAAAATATATATCAACTTATGTTATATGATACAATATTTGTAAGAAAGAAAAATAGTGTTCCAAATGAAGGCATGTTCTTTATGCGTTTCTACAACCAAACTGGTGCTACTGTTACAATCAATACATTAAATAATTTACTGTTAAGAACTGATAGTTGGAATCCTAACCCTGTATTATTAACTGCGGTTGTTGAACGTGCTGGTGGTATTGTAGATGATGTAAAAGATAGCATTAATGCAAACACAATATTAGATTTTAATGTTAATGACAATGAATCTTGTGTTTTCAGAATGACATGGAATGTTGGTATGTTTTCACTTCAAGGCAGAGTGGGCTATGGATCAGCTCAAATGAATAATTCATATGCAAGAATTGTTCGGAGTGCTGGATGTGAAATTAGAGGAACACTTCCAGTACCTCCTGCATTTATGAGATATTTATTTCAATATTGTATAAATTATAATCCACAACCTGGTGATATATTTGATACAAGTAATTGGTATCCAACATCCAATAACTATTTATCCCCACCAATTGGAGCTAATTTCCTTAATCAAACATGGCAAGGTTGTACTTCCCTAACAAATGCTACTGTACCAGATACAAGTGCTTGGACACTATCCAATACTATGAATCGAGCCATTGGAGATGGATTTATGTTAAGTACATGGGAAAGTTGTACATCATTGGTAAATGCTGCTGTTCCTGATACAAGTAACTGGCAAGTTGTTGGTAGATCACCTCAAGAATGTATGTCTAGCGTATGGGCGAATTGTACATCATTGGTTAATGCTGCTGTTATAAACACAACTAATTGGAGAATTGATAGTATATATATAAACTTTTTTAACAACTGTTGGTATAATTGTACATCATTGGTAACTGCTGTTGTTCCTGATACAAGTAACTGGCCAGTTTATTTAATTTACACTGGTTCACACTTTGGACAAGCTTGGAGAGGATGTACTTCATTGGTTAATGCTGCTGTACCTGATACAAGTAACTGGCCAATAACTTCTTTCAATTCACAAAGTTGGTTTGAGAGTGCATGGCAAGATTGTACTTCATTAGTTAATGCAGTTATTCCAGATACAAGTGGTTGGATAGTAAATGGACCTCTTGCCTCAAATAATTCATTTTTAACTAATACATGGAATGGTTGTACTTCATTGGTAACTGCTGTTGTTCCTGATACATCAAATTGGAACGTAACAGAAGTGGGATTTAGTTTTCTTGAAGGTACATGGGCGAATTGTACTTCATTGGTTAATGCTGCTGTTCCTGATACATCAAATTGGAACGTAACAGGTAATATTGGTATGAGTTATTCATGGGGTTATTTTATGCGAAATACTTGGCAAAATTGTATATCTCTTATAACTGCTGTTGTACCTGATACAAGTGGGTGGAATATTTCACAAACAAGAAGTGGTTTTATGACAAGTACATGGAATGGTTGTACATCATTAATTAATGCTGCTGTACCTGACATGAGTAATTGGTCTGTCACAATTGCTAGTGATTTATTTACAAGTACATGGAATGGTTGTACATCCTTAGCAACATCTATATCCCCAAATTGTTCAAACTGGCCAATTACAACAATTAGTAGTTTTTGTGATAGTACATGGAGAGGTTGCACATCATTGGTTAATGCTGCTGTTCCTGATACGAGTGGGTGGAATTTATTGGTTGGAACAATAGGAAGTTTTATGAATAACACTTGGTGGGGTTGTACTTCATTGGTTAATGCTGTTGTACCTGATACAAGTAACTGGAGACCAACATCTGTTGGAAATAGTTTTATGCAAAATACTTGGTATGGTTGCACATCATTGGTTAATGCTGCTGTCCCCGATACAAGTAACTGGAATATAGATACAATTGGTACTCAATTTATGACACAAACATGGACTAATTGTGCAGCATTAGTAACTGCAATTTCACCCGATACATCAAATTGGAATGTACAAGGAACGATTGGTTCTGGGACTTCTTCCTATTTTATGCAACAAACTTGGTATGGTTGTACTTCATTGGTAATTGTTGATCTACCCGATACATCAAATTGGAATGTGAGTAATCTATTAGGAACATTTATGTCTAATACATTTTACAATGCACTTAGTACTTCTGGTGCAGTTGCAACATTAAAGGGAAGTTTATATACAGGAACATTACGTGCATTACAAACAAACAGTGCTGGTATGACAAATGCAAGGGTTATCAATGTGAAAGTTGATTTAGCTTTAATTTCAACATATCAATCAAGTTCATCTTGGACCAATATATCACCAAATACTAAATTTATTCAATGGTAAAATAATGAAAAATCTAATAAAAACTATTGATGTATATGGTGATGCTGAAAAAGCATCTATTGAAGCCTTAAAATATTATATGTTAAAAAATTATGAGGTTGAAATTATTTGTGTCGTTATAAACAGACATTACAAATTACATTTATACAAATAATTCTTAATCAAAAAAAAAAA
>JGI24696J40584_12961717_pt1 | contig 71305 bp, 56 predicted proteins | sample TergutCo191P4_FD_40584 | JGI IMG/M metagenome (IMG submission 40584)
GATACACTTTTTGGTCGAAAAATACTACACTTTTTTAATTTATTTTATTGATTTAAAATATATTACAGTGATCGTAAGGAGCGACTATATACATTTTTTTTGCCTTTGCCATATTTATTGTGATTTATTTTTCACGCCAAAAATGCACTTTTTTTTGATAAAAATATATTAGAATGGAAAATATTTCACTTTAGTATTAGATCATTTTTGAATCCATATTTCTCTGTATCACAAAAACCTATTCAATATTCCCGCATAATAAAATGGAATGTTATAAAGATCAAACAGTTTTCGCGCCTATACACACGTTATTTACGAAAACTCAAATATCAATCCCTTGTACAATCTCCTTAATAATTCCCTTTTCCACATAGATAGAATGCGAATGTAAGCGTATAGTAGCTCGAGATTGTTCAAACATGAATGCTGTAAGTAAACAAATTACACTGCAAATGGTCATGCACCAAGGCAGGGTGATCTGTTTGGCAATGTAGCTCCAAAACAAGCTACCTACGGCGCTGCTGCCCACAAAACACATGGAATAGTATGCCATTACACGCCCTCGCATGGCATCGGTGGTGAGTGTTTGTAATAAAGTGTTGATAGAAGCTAATGAGCAGGTAATGCCAAAACCTGCGCAAACCGCTAAAGGCAAAATCAACCATAAGGATTTCAGAAAAAATGCCGGAATTAAAGCAAGAGAAGCCAGTGAAATAGTAATGACTACCACTTTTCCCAAACCCAGTACCGATTTGCGCGCCGCCAAATAAAGGGTGGAGGATAAAGCGCCAATTCCTACTGCCGACATGATAATGCCCAACGAACTGCTGTCCCTTCCTAAGGTATCTTTTACATACGCCGGCATAAAAGTGGCGTAGGAAAAGATGCAGAAACAAAACAACATGGTTGTCAACAATATAACACGAATAGGAACATGATTTTTTACATATTGAAAACCCTCTCTAATTTCAACCGAAGGCTTTTTAGTTTTCACACTGGTGTTTGAATACACAATTTTTGTTAAAGCGCCTAATACAAACAAGTAGCTGATAGCATTAATGGTAAAGCAACCGCCCTCGCCAATCAATTGAATGAGAAAGCCGCCAATTGCCGGTCCAATTAAGCGCGAACCATTCATAATGGTGGAATTGAGCGCCACGGCATTGCTCATCAGTTCAGGAGGGACTAAGGTGGAATAAAACGACTGACGCACAGGCATATCCAAGGCATTTACAAAACCGGAAAATAAACTTAATGCTAAAATATGCCAAGGTTGTATAACATGGGTTAATGTTAATATTGCTAACAAAGTAGCCTGAAACATATATAGAGATTGCGACAGTATCAACAACTTACGTTTATCGTTACGGTCTGCCAGCGTGCCTGAAAAAGGCGTGAGAAACAGGGTCGGAATTTGTGTTAAAAAAGCCACTGTACCCAGCAGAATCACCGATTCCGTTAAACGATAGACCAACCAACTCATCGCCACAGTTTGCATCCACGTACCTATTAATGAGGCGGTTTGCCCCCAAAAGAATAGACTGTAGTTTTTGTATTTTAATGATTCAAATATGCGTGAAAAGGCTGAACTGTTATCAGGCAACAGTTCCTTCATTGTGTATTTGGATCTCCATTTTATGCCACTGCGTTGTTGTTGCATAACAAGGTATAAAAAAAGCCCTCATAGAAGGGCTTTAAAATTATTTATTTATTCTTTTACTTCTTCTTCAACAGGTGGTTCTGTTGCTTCGGGCTCAAGAACTACCTCCTCGACCACCTCTTCCACTACATTCTCAACCACTTCCGTTGCTTCCGGTTCAGCAACTACTGCAACCGTTTCTTTCACTTCGGGTTCAGGAGCTACCACCTTTGCTGTTTCAGTTACCACAGCCTTAGGAGCTTTTTCTTGAGGTTCTGCTTTCGCTTTACTGCGGCTACGTCTTGTTTTAGGAGTTTTCTTCGTGTCATCGGACAAGGTATAAGTTTCATTATAGTCAACTAATTCGATGATGCACATTTCAGCATTATCTCCTTTGCGGAAGCCGGTTTTCAAAATACGTGTATATCCACCGGGTCTGTTGCCCACTTTTTGTGAAATCTCACGAAACAATTCACTTACAGCGAATTTATTTTGAAGATAAGAGAACACCACACGTCTGGAGTGGGTTGTATCTTCTTTTGAGCGAGTAATCAACGGCTCAATATATTTACGTAATTCTTTCGCTTTTGCTAATGTAGTGGAGATACGTTTGTGTAGTAATAATGAAGCTGCCATATTCGACAACATCGCTTCGCGGTGCGCCGCTGTTCTTCCTAAATGATTGTTTTTCTTAGCGTGTCTCATGTTCTTATTCTTTATCTAATTTATATTTTGTTAAATTCATTCCAAATTCCAAGCCTTTCGTTTTTACTAAATCTTCCAATTCTGCTAAAGATTTTTTACCGAAGTTACGGAATTTCAACAAGTCGCTTTTATGAATCGAAACCAAATCGCCTAACGTTTCCAATTCGGCTGACTTTAAGCAGTTCAGTGCACGAACAGAAAGTTCCATTTCATTCAATTTCGATTTTAACATTTGACGGGTAATCACCAAAGTGTCATCTAATTCTTCGGTGAATACATGTTGTTTTACAGGTTCATCCAATTGAATTTTTTCATCAGAAAACAATATAAAGTGTTGAATCAAAATCTTTGCCGCTTCTTTCAGCGCTTCTTTCGGATGGATTGAACCATCGGTATCAATCTCCAAGATTAGTTTTTCAAAGTCGGTTCTTTGTTCAACGCGAAAACTGTCCACAATATATTTTACGTTCTTTATAGGCGTATGAATAGAATCCACGGCGATGACGTTAATACCTTCGTGCAGTGATTTGTTTTCTTCAGCAGGCACATACCCGCGACCTTTATCTATAGTGATTTCTATTACCAACTTCACATTCTTTTCCATACTGCAAATCAGATGTTCAGGATTCAGCACTTGGAAAGTATTAAGGAAATTGTTCATATCCTGTGCGGTAAATTTCTCTTGTCCGCTAATTACCAACGTAGTTTTTTCCGAATGCAGATCGGGAAGTTTCGCTTTGAAACGTACTTGTTTTAAATTTAAAACGATGTCGGTAACATCTTCAATAACTCCCGGAATTGCAGAAAATTCTTGGGCAACGCCATCTATTTTGATGGAAGTAATGGCATAACCCTCCAATGAGTTGATAAGTACGCGACGCAAGGCATTTCCGATAGTTACACCATATCCTTGCTGTAACGGACGAAATTCAAATATTCCATGATGATCATTCGCTTCTTGCATGATCACATTATCGGGTTGTTGAAATGATAGTATTGCCATATTATTATTATTATTATATTTAAAGATTTAATATTTAAAGATTTAATATTTAAAGATTTAGAGATTTAATTTAAAATTTTAAATCTTTAAATCTTTAAATTCTATTATTTGGAATAAAGCTCAACGATAGCTTGTTCGTTAATATTTTCCGGAATCTCGCTACGGTCTGGGTAGTTCATAAACTTGCCGGTCATCAAACCACCATCCCATTCTAACCATGAAAAACCTTGTCCTTTTCCATGTAATGCGTTGGTAATAACCTCTAATGATTTTGAGCGTTCACGAATAGCCACGATGTCACCCGGAATTAACAAGGTAGAAGGGATGTTGTTAATTTTTCCGTTCACCGTGATATGTCTGTGCGATACCAACTGGCGGGCAGCAGCGCGAGAAGGCGCAATGCCCAAACGAAATACCACGTTGTCTAAACGAGATTCAATGAATTTCATCAAGTTGTCGCCGGTAACTCCTTTTTTACTTGCGGCTTTCAAGAACAATTTTTTGAATTGGCGTTCCAACATACCGTAAGTATATTTTGCTTTTTGTTTTTCTAACAACTGTTCAGCATATTGTGACGTTTTGCCACGTTTGTTTCTGCCGTGTTGTCCCGGAGGATAATTCTTCTTACTCAAATATTTATCCGGTCCAAAAATAGGTTCTTTAAATTTTCTTGCAATTTTGGTTTTGGGTCCTGTATATCTTGCCATTGTTTGTTGATTTAATGTTTAAAGTAATTCTTAATTTGAGATTCTTAATTCGTAATTGCTTATACTCTTCTACGTTTTGGAGGGCGGCAGCCATTGTGTGGCAATGGGGTTACGTCGGTGATCTCTTCTACCAAGATGCCGGCGGCATGAATGGTACGAATGGCAGATTCACGTCCGCTGCCCGGTCCTTTTACAAACACTTTTACTTTACGCAAGCCCAAGTCGTACGCAACTTTTGCGCAGTCTTGCGCTGCCATTTGCGCTGCATAGGGTGTGTTCTTCTTTGAACCTCTGAATCCCATTTTCCCTGCGGATGACCAGGATATTACTTGTCCATCGCTGTTCGTCAGCGTTACAATCACGTTATTGAAAGATGCGGATACAAACGCTTTGCCCATCGCATCAATTTTAACGACTTTTTTCTTTACGGTTTTTGTATTTTTTGCCATAATAATATATTTCCTTCTACTTTAAGACTAAAATGATTAACTGTTATTTGGTTGCTTTCTTCTTGTTAGCAACGGTTTTCTTACGTCCTTTACGGGTACGTGCATTGTTTTTAGTACTTTGTCCACGTAATGGTAATCCGATACGATGACGAATACCGCGATAACATCCGATATCCATTAAACGTTTGATGTTCATTTGAACTTCAGAACGCAACGCACCTTCTACTTTCAATTCATTGATGATACTACGCAGGGCAGCCAACTCGTCGTCGTTCCAGTCACTCACTTTCTTGTCATAATGGATGCCGGCTCTATCGAGAATTTGTTTAGACAAACTTCTGCCGATGCCGTAGATATAGGTTAAACCTATTTCTCCTCTTTTGTTTTTCGGTAAATCAATACCTGCAATTCTTGCCATAAATTCTTACTGTTTATTTTAGTTGTATTATTAATTATCCTTGACGTTGTTTAAATTTCGGGTTCTTTTTGTTGATTACGAAAACAACCCCTTTTCGTTTTACAACGATACATTCATCACTTCTTTTTTTTACTGATGCTCTTACTTTCATTTTGTTATGTTTTATTATGATTTATGTCTAAATGTTATTCTTCCTTTGCTCAAATCGTAGGGCGACATTTCCACCTGCACTTTATCTCCGGGTAATATCTTGATGTAATTCAAGCGCATTTTTCCGGCGATGTGTGCCGTGATGACATGCCCGTTTTCCAGCTTCACGCGAAACATCGCGTTGCCTAACGCTTCTATAACGATGCCGTCGAGTTCGATGGAGGATTGTTTCATTTTTTGTGTTTAGTGTTTAATATTTTAGGTTTATTAGTTATTGGGTGGATAGGTTTATGGGTGGATAGGTTTATAGGTGGATAGGTGTAACTGCTTTCTGCTTTCTGCTTTCTGCTTTCTGCTTTCTGCTTTCTGCTTTCCTCACCTCTCATTCCTCAATGTACTCATACGTTGAAAGCATCTCCGTTCCCTTTTCTGTGATAGCGACTTGGTGTTCAAAGTGGGCGGAAGGTTTTCGGTCTAATGTTCTCACTGTCCATCCGTCCGGTTCTGTTTTCACTTTGTAGGTGCCTCTGTTAATCATCGGTTCGATGCAGATCACCATTCCTTGTTTGAGCACTGGACCTTGTTTTGGTTTTCCGAAGTTGCTCACTTCGGGAAACTCGTGCAGTCTCCTGCCGCAGCCGTGTCCGCACAAATCGCGCACTACGCCATAGCCGAACGATTCTACGTAACGCTGAATTGCGTTTCCGATATCGCCTGTGGTGTTTCCCGCTTTTGCCTGCTCAATGCCTATATACAACGATTTTTTTGTTCGTTCCATCAACAAAAGCGTATCATTCAGAACATTTCCCACAGGGAACGTGTAGGCGTAGTCGCCGTGAAACCCGTTTTTGTAAACCCCGCAATCCACCGAAACAATGTCGCCGTCTTGTAAGATTTGATTTCCCGGTATGCCGTGCACCACCACTTCATTCACCGAAACGCACAATGCTGTAGGGAATCCACGGTACCCTTTGAACGAGGGCTCGCCGCCATGATCTCTTATAAACTCTTCTGCAATCCTGTCCAACATAATCAGGGGCACACCGGGCGCTATACGTTTCGCCACTTCGGCTAAGGTCTTTCCAACTATCAAAGAACTCTCCTTTATCAACTGAATCTCCTCAGTAGTATAAAGCTTATATTTATCTTTTTTCAATTTCATCTTACCAACACTCACCACTCATTCCTCACCTCTCATTCCTAATCTTAGTACATACTGCTATTACGCCCCTTAATTCTTCCCGATTTCGTCAACCCGTCATAATGTCTCATCAACAGGTGACTTTCAATTTGTTGTAGCATATCCAGTACAACGCCCACCATAATTAGCAGGGAAGTACCGCCAAAGAATTGAGCAAACTGTTGGTTTACACCAAACAATCTCACTAATGCCGGCATAATGGCAACAAATCCCAAGAAGATAGAACCCGGTAATACAATTCTTGACATAATCTCGTCGATCAAATGTGCTGTTGCTTTTCCCGGTTTTGTACCCGGAATAAAGCCGCCGTTTTTCTTCAGGTCTTCTGCTATTTGTTGAGGATTGATGGTAATTGCGGTATAGAAATAGGTAAATGCTATAATCAATATGAAGAATAGAACGTTGTAGCCCACACCGTTATAGTCAATAAAACTGGTCAACACTTTTCCTGGTTGGGACGAAAACTTCATAAAAGTTAAAGGCAGAAACATGATTGCTTGTGCAAAAATGATTGGCATTACACCGGCTGCATTCACTTTCAGAGGTAAGAAGTTACGAACGCCGCCAAACTGTTTGTTTCCTACAATTCTTTTGGCATATTGTACCGGAATGCGGCGCGTACCTTGCACTAAAAGAACGCACATGGCAATAACCAGCATCAGCGCTACCAACTCAGCGATGAAAACGATGGGACCACCGCTTTCTGTAAAACGGGACATAAACTCTGCTTGAAGTGCAAACGGAAAACGTGCAATAATACCCACCATGATGATGATGGAGATACCGTTTCCAAGTCCGTTATCTGTAATACGTTCACCCAACCACATAATAAACAGAGTTCCCGAAATAAGAAGCAGGAACGCCGTTAAGGCAAATGCAGAAAATCCCAAAATCGTAGTTCCGATTAAAGCAGGAGAAACGGCGTAAGCATATTGTGAAGTAATGTTGGCAATATAAGCGGGCGCTTGTACACAAACTACCGCAATGGTTAAGAAACGTGTGATTTGATTAATCTTCTTTCGTCCGCTTTCACCTTCTTTTTGAAGACGTTGGAAGTATGGAACTGCCAATGTCATCAACTGAATGACGATAGATGCGGAGATATAGGGCATTACCCCTAATGCGAAGATGGAAGCATTTGAAAATGCGCCTCCTGAGAATAAGTCTAACAATCCCATTAAGCCCTCTTGAGCATTTGAAGTAAACTTGGCTAAACTGCCGGGGTTGATACCCGGAAGGACGATGTGCGCCCCCAAACGATAGATCAATACAATAAATAATGTATAGAGAATTCGTTTACGAAGGTCTTCAATACGCCATATATTTTTTAGGGTGGTGAAAAATCTTTTCATATTGTTAATCTTTCTTTGTTATCAATTAATTTTCTTCTGCTACTGAGGTTTCGGCTGTAGCAATGGGTTCTTCTACCTTTATCTCTTCTACTGCAGGAGCTTCTTCTGCCTTTACTTCTTCAACAATCACAGGAGCTTCTACCACGGGTTCTGCTTTTGGCTCCTCCGCTTTCGGCTCCTCCGCTTTTGGCTCTTCTGCTTTCGGCTTTTTGCTTTCAGCTTTCTCCTTTTTCACTTCTGCCTTCGGTTCTTCCGCAACCGTCCCTTTCGTCAAATCTATACATTTTCCACCGGCTTTTTCGATGGCTTCTTTGGCGGATTGGGAGAATGCGTGGGCGGTAACGGTGAGTTTGGTGTTGAGTTCGCCGTTGCCGAGTATTTTAATTTTATCTTTTAATGAAATAAGTCCATTGGCTTTCATCAACTCCAACGTAATTTCAGACTGTTGGGTTTTGTCGGCTAACATTTGTAATGTTCTCAAATTGATAGGACTGTATTCAACGCGGTTGATATTTTTGAAACCTCTTTTGGGTAGCAATCTATAGATGGGCATTTGACCGCCTTCGAAACCAATCTTGCGGCTGTATCCTGAGCGGGATTGCGCACCTTTGTGACCTTTTGTAGAAGTGCCGCCTTTGCCTGATCCCTGACCTCTACCAATTCTTTTCGATAATTGCGTTGCGTTTTCCGCTGGCTTTAATTCATGTAATTTCATCGTAGTTATCTTTGTTTATCTGTTTATTCGTTATTTTTTATTGTTATTTGTTAACTCATTAAGTCTTAAATATTTAAACTTTAAACCTTAAATTTTGAACTTTAAATTTCCTCTACCGTTACCAAATGTTTCACCTTTTCCACAATTCCCAGAATTTGCGGGGTAGGGGTATGTTCTACGGTTTGGTGCATTTTGCGAAGACCAAGCGCTTGCATGGAGCGTTTTTGTTTTTCGGGTCTGTCGATGGTGCTTTTCACTTGTGTAATTTTAATCTTTTTCATCGCTTCTTTTTCTATAATTGATATTAATTTTTGACTATAAAACAAAAAAAATAGCAGCTTTTTCGGAGAAATTGCAACTATTTAATCTCATTAATGCACGATATAATTCACCCTCTTCAATCCAACCAAAAATTATATACGTTCCGTGAAATTAAGATAGTTACGAGTTTATTTGAGTAGTTTCTTAGTAGTTTTTTATTCGTTTTCTTATTCACTTCAAAAGGACGGCAAAAATAGAATTTTTTTAATATGAACAATGTGGGGTTTTATTTTTTTAATTTTTTTACGATAATTCGACATCCTATTTGGTTCATTTTTTTGTGTAAATAGTTTCTAAAATACTTATAATGAAATATTTATACTACAACATGCACTGCAAATATACACTTCAAAAAGCGTTTGTCAAGAGGCAGTGAAAAATAATAGCACTCAAAAAAGAATTAAACTTTTTTTGTCAAGGAGCATATAATTTTCAATCATGCTTAGATGTAATTTTCGCTTAGTTTTTCATTTCAAAAAATAGAATAATTTTGCACCGAAAATTTATTGAAACTGTATTATGGAAATTACCATAGAAAAAAAAAAGAACAGGAAATATTGCAGGGAGCAAAAAATGAAAAAGAATTTGTTTTATTAAATGAATACACGTTTAGGAATGTCTCCAAATTGTAATAAATATAAAACCTGAATAAGATTATTGTTTAACCTTTTTTACTACCCCCATGAGTATCCCCGAACGCACCCTCCTGATACTGGCTCAAAAGATAAATCCCCATTTTTCCCGCATTGAGAAATTGCCTCAATCCGGTTCGCATAGACAATATTTTAGAATATTTTCAGAAAGAGAAACAATAATTGGAGTTTATAATAAGGATGTAAAAGAAAATAGCGCCTTTTTTTCTTTTACTCGCTTCTTTTTAACACAAAACATCAATGTGCCCAAAATTGTTACGGTTGATGAAACGCAACAGTATTATCTTTTGGAAGATTTAGGCGATGAAACGCTCTTTTCATTTTTAACATCTCATAGAAAAAATGAAATAATTGAGGAAAAGGTAATTGACTATTATAAGAAGGTGTTGCAGCAGTTGCCGCTGTTGCAACTCACCGGAAAGAGAGGAATTGACTTTTCTGTATGCTATCCGCGTTTTGCATTCGATAAGCAATCTATGTTATGGGACTTGAATTATTTTAAATATTACTTTTTGAAATTGGTAAACATCCCTTTCGATGAACAGCTTTTAGAAGATGATTTTCACCGTTTTATTGATTTTTTGATGGAACCGGACAGCGATTATTTTATGTTTCGTGATTTTCAGTCGCGGAACATAATGCTCGCCCACGGCGAACCTTATTTTATAGATTATCAAGGCGGTAGAAAAGGCGCGCTGCAATACGACGTGGCTTCCTTGCTCTACGATGGCAAAGCCGACCTCTCGCCTCAATGGAGAGAAGAATTATTGCAGTTTTATTTGGATGAATTGTCAAACCATATTACTTTCAATAAGACAGAGTTTTGTAAATATTTCTACGGTTTTGTATTGATACGTATCTTGCAAGCGCTTGGAACTTATGGATTCAGAGGTTATTACGAGAAGAAGTCTCATTTTCTATTAAGCATTCCGTTTGCCGTAAAAAACTTGATTGATCTATTGCCCAAATTTGAGTTTGGCGCTCACATCCCCACATTAATTGGTGTGATAGAACAAATTACAAAATCCGACATGGTGGCTGCATGCGCACTACCGGAAAATATGCTGACGGTAACCGTTACCAGTTTTTCCTACAAAAAAGGAGTTCCTCAAGATTTAACTTCCAACGGCGGCGGCTTTGTGTTCGATTGCCGCGCACTACCCAACCCCGGACGTTTTCCCGAATATAAAAACGCAACAGGAAAAGACAAAGCGGTGATTGATTATTTGGAAAACTTTCCTGAAGTGGCGCGTTTTCAAGAATTGACCGCCCAATTGATCTCTCAGTCCGTGGATAACTATTTGGAACGCAAATTTTCGCATCTCATGGTGAATTTTGGTTGCACGGGTGGGCAGCACCGCTCCGTTTATTTTGCCGAAAGAATGGTGGCATATCTCAAAAAAGAGTATCCCAATGTGAATGTGAAGTTAACAAACTTTAACATACTTGTTTTTACATTATTTTATTTATTACTTTCGCACTCAGGAAGTTGAATATGTAAAATAATATAACATATTGAAATATATTTCTATTTTTGCTGCCCAATAATAAAACATAATAAATCTTTTACCCATAAATCCTTTCACAATGAAAAAAGTTTACATAGTATCAGCAAAACGCACCCCGATAGGGAAGATGTTTGGCTCTTTATCCAATTTTACGCCTGCGGAGTTAGCTGCAGTAGTCATCAAAAATATTTTAACAGAAACCGGAGTTGATCCTAACCAGATTGATGAAGTGATTGGTGGAAATGTGCTTACAGCCGGTCAAGGACAAGGCGTAATTCGGCAAGCTGCCGTAAAAGCAGGTGTTCCCGTTGAAGTTCCTGCCTACGGCATTAACATGGTGTGTGGCAGCGGCTTAAAAGCAGTGATGACCGCCTACAACGATATCTTAACAGGCGATGCCGACCTCGTGCTGGCAGGGGGCACTGAAGTGATGTCAAACTCCGGCTTCGTGATGAACAGTGCACTTAGAAACGGCGTCAAAATGGGAAATATTACCGCTGTAGATCACATGGTGAACGACGGATTGACCGACGCTTTTGGAGGTTACCACATGGGAATTACTGCGGAAAACATAGCGGAAAAATTTGGCATTTCAAGAGAAGAACAAGATCAGTTTGCTATCTTCTCTCAAAAAAAAGCGATTACCGCTGTGGATGCCGGAAAATTTGTGAATGAAATTGTTCCGGTTGAAATCGTTTCAAAAAAAGAAACCATAGTTTTTGATACAGACGAATACCCCAATCGCACTACAAGCCTTGAAAAATTGGCTGCACTGAAACCTGCATTTAAAAAAGAGGGCACAGTAACCGCCGGAAATGCCTCAGGCATAAACGACGGCGCCTCTTTCGTTCTCGTGGCTTCCGAAGAAAAAATGAAAGAATTGGGATTGAAACCGTTGGCAGAAATTATCGCTACCGGACAGGGCGGGGTAGATCCCTCAGTGATGGGATTGGGTCCTGTGCCCGCCATTAAAAACATACTGCAAAAAGCCAACATGAAACTCACCGATATAGACTTGCTGGAACTGAACGAGGCTTTTGCCGCACAATCGCTGGGCGTTCTCTACGAATTAATTAAGGGATACGACATTACGCAGGACTGGCTGCACGAACATATCAATATTAATGGCGGCGCTATTGCGCTGGGGCACCCTATTGGCGCTTCAGGCAACCGCATTTTGGTTACATTGGTACATTCGCTCATCAACGAAAATAAAACCTACGGCTTAGCTTCGCTTTGCATTGGCGGCGGAATGGGAACTGCGATGATTATTAAAAACAGCACTTCAAAATGAAAAACTACAAAGCAGTTCTATCAAAACTATTCCTTTTAATTTTAACTCTTCTCTTTTTTGCTTCCTGCCATAAAAATGTTCATTTTTTAACAGATAAAAACTATCGCCAACAGGTACAAAAGGACTTTGAGGCGCGGAAAGAGTTGGCGAAAAACCGCACAATAGCCTTGTTTTCTGTTTTTGAAGATAACAATTTATCAACGAAAGAAAAAGAGGCATTGCAATTTTTATATGCCTATATGCCGTTGAGCGATTTAGCCGACTATGACGGCTATTTCTTTTTAAATCAGGTACGCTACGCATTCAAGGCGCAAAGCGAAATGGCTTGGGGTAAAACAATTCCCGAAGATATCTTTCGGCATTTTGTATTGGTGTATCGTGTAAATAATGAAAACTTGGATACCGCCCGCATGGTAATTTTCAACGAGTTGAAAGAAAGAATTAAAGATATGAGTATGAACGATGCCGCTTTGGAAATTAACCACTGGTGTCACGAAAAGGTAACCTACCGTCCATCCGACGGCAGAACCTCATCGCCGCTGGCAACCATTCGCACCGGCTTGGGGCGTTGCGGCGAAGAATCCACCTTAACGGTTACCGCCATGCGCGCCATGGGGATTCCCGCACGACAGTGCTACACCCCTCGCTGGGCACACACCGACGATAACCACGCATGGGTAGAGGTTTGGGTGGACGGCAATTGGCACTATTTGGGCGCCTGTGAACCTGAGCCTGAATTAGATATGGCATGGTTTACCATTCCCGCCACCAGAGCCATGATGGTGCACAGCAATGTGTTTGGAAAGTGTAATAACTTGGGTGAAAGGAATCTGGAAACAGAACTATACTCTGTCATAAATATGCTTTCTAACTATACAAATACCAAACAGATAGAAGTTTTTGTTACCGACAAAAAGGGGGCACCCATTCAAGACGCCACCGTAAAATTTAAACTATACAATTATGCTGAATACTACACCCTTGCGGCTGTAAACACCGACAATAACGGAAGAGCTACGCTCACCACCGGTTACGGCGACCTGCTTGTATGGGCGACAAAAAACGAAAAATACGGCTATCAAAAATTTGATGTGCGCACAAACGATCGACTCACCATAGTAGTTGATAATGAGCCCGGAAAAGCATATCTTCAAACATTGGATATTCTTCCACCTGAAGCCGCAACTCACAAGAAAACTACAAGCAAGGAACAAACCAACCTCAACAACAAACGTTTGCAATACGAAGATTCTTTGCGCAATGCGTATATCAATACTTTTATGAAAGAAGATGAAGCAAAAGCTATTCAAACAGCACATCTAAAGCCTGAACAATTGTGGTTTTTCATTCAAAAAAGCGAAGGAAACTACATGGAAATCAAGAAGTTTATTGAACAAAACGGGACGGCTAAAACAGGACTATATATTTATGAGTTTTTAAATGCACTTTCCGACAAGGATTTGCGCGATGCCCCCGCTGATATTTTGCAAGAACATATCACGTTGTTTCACCCTGAGAAATATCCTGTCGAGGTTTATTTTAAAGGAATTCTACCTGCACGCATTGCCCATGAAGGACTGCGTTTTTGGAGGCATTATTTACAAGAAAAACTTACGAAAGAATTAGGTGGAAATCCAACAGTTCAACAGCTTATGGATTGGATGGAGGCGCATCTTACGATACTTCCCAACGACAATTATTATCGCACTCCCATTTCGCCCAAAGGTGTTTTTGATTTAAAACTCACAGACTCACATTCTCAAGACATCTTTTTGGTGGCGGCTTGCAGGGCGTTAGATATTCCGGCGTACTGGGATGGGGCGATTAACCAAGTATTTGTTTGGGAAAAAGGAGCTTGGAAGATGGTACGTTTTGAGGAGAAGGGAGAAAAGCAGAAAGCGGAAAGCAGAAAGCAGAAAATGGGGAGGTTAGTGTTAAATGTGGGGGAGAAGGCGGAACATTTGCAGTATTGGGTGCATTACACCATAGCGAAATATATTGATGGTGATTTTGTAACCTTTGATTACGAGGATGATCCGCGTGTAGCCGATTTCCCTGCTACGTTAGAACTTGAATCCGGCTATTACATGCTTTCCACCGGAAATCGCTACAGTGATGGGGAAACACTCTCACAGTTAGAATTCTTCAATATAGCGCCCGAAGAAACGGTGAACAAAACAATTGCCCTGCGCGAGCTTAAGCCGCGCAATAAAATCTACGGCAAAATAGATGTGAACTACAAAATGAATATCACCCACACCCCTACCCCACTCCTTGATCTTATGCCCGAAAAAGAGTTGGTAGTTTGTTTTATTGACCCTGCCCGCGAACCCACCCGACACTTGTTCAACGATATAGCACGTCTTAAAAGCGAATTTCAAAGTTGGAATGGATACATCCTGTTCTTCATTCCTGAAGAAAAACAAACGGCGGCTTTCAACCCAAAAAATTATTCTTTCCCAAAAAATGCCATCTTTTCAGTGGATGAGGAAACAACATTCTTGAACTACGTTTTAAATACAACATCCCAAAACTTTAGAGAAGAATACCCACTGGTTTTTATCATAAACAAAGAAGGTAAATTGGTCTTTAAATCGGAAGGATACCGAATTGGAACGGGAGAACTGCTGTTGAAGAGTTTAAAAAAATATTGGTAGAGATATTGCACCCAAGACATCCGCATTGAAAATAACCTGCAAGTTGCAACTGATCCAATGCCTGATAACAGACCATTTTGAAGCGATGCCAAAAAGAATCTGCCAAGTCATTGACAATCGCAGAATTGCCACTCTCTATTTCAAACAGATGAGTATTACCAAGTGCTTCCTCACGACAATTACAATGTTAGTTTATAACTTTGCCTTTTCTCCTTTCGTGCCTTCACTTACTTCCTTCCAAAATCCGCCGGAATCTCTCCCCATTTCGCAGTATTCCACTTCACAATGGGTGTTTGAAACGAGTTGTTTTGCAGCCAAAATTCGGCACGGGTAAGCAGATCAAAAATTACCTCATTTTCTTCAGTTGGTAGAACTATTGACTTGTGTTTTTTGTGTCGTACCCAGGCAATTGCCGTGATGCTGTCGGAATAGATGGGGATTTTGATGTTTTTCTGTTTGAGCAGCGCCAAACCGTGCACCAACGCCAAAAACTCTCCGATGTTGTTGCTGGCTTTCGGGAATGGACCTTGCTTGAACCACAACTCTTTAGTTCCGGTGTGCACGCCTTTATATTCCATTTGTCCCGTAACCATATTACAGGCTGCGTCCACGGATAAACTATTCAAAATGGGCGGTTCATCCGAAAAAAAGGCAGCATAGTTTTTGGAAGTAGTGGGATTTTTCTTGTAATAATTTTTATACCCGTCAGCGTATGCTTTTTCCGCTTCCGCTTTTGTTTCAAATGATTTGTATTTTGCACTGTCAAAGCCGTTTACCTGTGCGTTGCATTCGTTCCAATTGTCAAAGATGCCGCAAATGCGTCCTTGCCAAACTACGTAAAATTTATTCTTTGCCATTAATTCGTTTTCTTTTTCTTGAGTGTTCGTTTTAGATTCCATACTGAGTTAATTTAGGGCGCGAATATACACCCGATTTGCCCGATTTTTTACGATGTTGATAATTTTTTAAAAAATCTCCAACTCGTTTACCTCAATTAAATATTCCGGCAGGTAGGAGAGTTTGGCTTTTCGCAGCCCTTCCACGCCCGCATCTTCCGCGCGGTTGATGTACTCATATTTTTTTGATATTTCACTGGCAAACAGTTTGTTGATCATGGTATAGGCGCCTTTGCAGGTTCTGTCGGCTTTTTCAAAAAGCACCAAAAAAGTTTCTTTGTTTAAAGGAAAACCGATGGAAAATGCCACGATTTTATCTTCAATCTGCAACAGAATGCCTTGCAGTCTCAATTCAAAAAAAAAGGTAAAAGCATCTTCTATTGCCACGTTTTCTTTTGATAATGAGCTATATTCGTCGCTGTCTCTATTTGCATCCCACAATGCGTTAAAGTATTTCACTTGCGCCATGTTTTCTTTAGTTATTGGCATCCAACTCCACACATTATTCTTTGTAAAACTATTGATTTGGTTTCTTTTAGGTTTAAAAAGATGTCCTTCTAAAAGCGACAGTTTTTTGGAGGAATAGATGTATTCATAATCTTCTCTCACAGGCGCCGTACGCCGTTGATTTCCTGTTTTTTGGCAAAACTCTTCCGCCCATTGCAACAAAAGGGGCGCAGTATCATTGCAAAACTGGTAAAAACGTACCGATTTCCCTGCATCTAAAGTTTCAAGCGCTATTTTGTCAAGAATGGCGGGAAGATTACCCTCTCCCATCGGAAACATAAAATAGTCTTCCTGATTATGTGTGGCTTTAATCAGCAAAAAGTGATCCGAAAGCGCATATTGAAAATGACATACATTTCTATAAAGGAAAAGCACGGCAAAGCTATAGTTCAACAATTGGCAATCAAATTTTTGAGAGAAAGAGGAGATGAGCGGTTGGTCTTTAATATCAAGCGGTTGAAATTGTAGCATAATGTTCGTAAAAAAGTTGGCAAAAGTAATATTTATAGAAAATCACGTTACTATAAAAATTATTTTTGCAAGAAAAACTATGAACACTTTCATTAAATCGCAATCTTATTTGCTCCTTTTACTTGTTTTTTCATTTTCATTATCAGCTAATTCAATAAAAGACAGTGCTGAAGTTTATATACAGGAAGCCAACGCCGCCTACCAGTTGAACGATTTTGAAAACGCCATTCATTTATATACGAAAGTGGTTGATTTACAATATGAAAGCGCTATCCTCTATTATAATCTCGGCAATGCCTGTTTCAAAAACGGGGATCATGCACGGGCAATGCTATGGCTTGAAAGAGCTAATAGATTAGCACCCAACAATGAAGATATTATACACAATATCAATTTTATACAACAAAAACTAATAGATAAAATAGAACAACTTCCGGAGCTGTTTATTGTGAAATGGTGGAACAGTTGCGCCCAACTATTCACCGCCAACCAATGGGCAATTTGCAGCATTGTTGCCTGCGCCTTGTTCGCATTGTGTTTGCTTTTTGTATTGTTAATCAGGATTCCGTGGATTCGTACTTCTTCTATTTGTATCGCCTTGTTGGCTTTGTTTTTTGCCTTGTTCTCCATCATTTTTGCGAAGAAAGAAACCTCTCACTATCTTCAACACCCGGAGGGAATTATCATGGGTTACGTAGTAAACGTGAAAAGCACTCCTACCGAAAAAGGCTCCGACCTGTTTGTTATCCACTCCGGTTTAAAAGTGGCAATCACCGACCAACTGAATGAGTGGGTGGAGATTAGGCTCCCGAATGGGGAAAAGGGATGGGTGCTGGAAAGTCTGGTTGAGAAGATATAGGTTATAAATTTTATCTTTAATATTCAAAGATAGAACCTTGATTGTATAAGAAAGTTATTCCCCCAACTTCTCCAACTTCTCTTGCGCCACCTTGCGCAACTCTTCCCCTTCATAGTTGTCAATGATACTTTGGTAGGTATTGCGTGCTTGGAAGTATTTCTCGCCGGCGACGTACCAGTCACCGTATAAAATGTAAGTGGAAGCAATCCAATACTCTCCGAAGTAGTCTCCGTTGATAATTTTCAGGATAGCTTTTTCGGCTTCCGGCAAATGGTTTTGTTTCAATTCAATGGAAGCTATATGGTAGGCGGCTTCCGTACTGTTTTCGTTTACAGGGGTTTCGGCTAAAACGGCAAAATATTTTTTGGCTGCAGGGAGGTCGTTCAACGCCATGACAGCGCGTCCGGCATACATATACGCATCGTTCTTCACATCGTTTTGCGCTTGGGATGCAGAGATAACGTAGTCGGCGCTTTTTCTAACCTCGTTATATTTTTTGAGTTCGGAACCTGCGCGCATCACCCCGTTATTCGCCAAAATCCTGTTATTTTCTGTAGAAGCTATTTCCAACAATTGAGAAAAATGGTTGAATGCCTTTTGATGATTGTTCTTGTTAAACTGAATCAACCCCGCTTTGCGCAACGCAGTTTCATGATTCTCAGTTAAATAATTGGATATTAAGAGTTCGTAGCTTTCCAAAGCATCGTCGAAACGATTCTTGTCATAATCAAATTCAGCTTTGTGAAATAAGGCGTTGGGAGCAAACATTCCTTTAGGAAACTGTTTTAAATAATCGGAAAAACCTTTGTAGGCTGCGTCCAATTCGCCTCTAAACAATTTGTTCTCAGCCGATTTGAAACTTACAGAATCTTGTCGTGAGGCTGCGAAAGAGATGTTTTTAGATTGAGCATATTCATAAAATAAAGATGGATTTCCCAACTCTGCGTAAATCGTTTCAAGATTCACCAACGCATCCTTTGCCTCTTGCGCGCCCGAGTAGTTTTCCAACACATATTTAAAAGTCTCAATGGCTTTATTTACCTCATTGTTGTTCCAATGCGCCTGTGCCAGTTTGTTGTAGGCTTGCCGCACCAATGCGTTTTTCGGATAATTTTTTATGAAATTCTCGTAGGCATCAATCGCTTTATTATTTTGATTCATTGCATGATAGGTAGATGCCAATTCAAACTCGGCTTCCGCCTTGTAGCCGGTGTTCGGATACTTTTTAATCAAATGGTCTAATGTAGCGGTTTTTTTGTTCAGTTCTTTTTGAAAACCGTATAAAACAGCCATTTGAAAAAGTGCATAATCGGCATTGGACTGTTCCATCTTGGCGCATTTATCATAGTTTGCAATCGCTTGCGGCAATTTCTTTTGCATAAATTGACAGTCTGCCAATCTTACATACGTATCTGAGGTTAATTCACTATCATTCAATTTCATTGCCAAAAAATCGGCGTATGCTTTTTCCGCTTCTCCATATTTTTGATTTCGCATCAAAGCATAACCCAATCCGTAAAATGACTGTGGGTAGTTTTCATCTTTTTTGGAGTTGTTGTTTTTTTGATAAAACTTGTAGGCATTCACAGCCTCAGCATATTGTGAGTTTCTGTATAGCGCTTCCGCTTTCCAGTACAATGCAGCAGTCTCCACATTTTGATCCATCGGATAGGTTAACGATTTCTCGAAATTCTTCACTGCCAAGGCATATTCCTTGTTGTTGATCAACTCTAAACCGCGAAAGTAAGTGCAACGTTGATAAGATTTTAACAACGTTGGACTTTTATGCTGTATCTTCTCCAAAGAATTGATCGCTCCCTGATAATTCTTTGTGGATAAATAGATTTTTGAAAGATAATCTTCCACTTCATCGCTGTGTAACGATTTTGGATATTCGTTAACATATTGCTCCAATGCCTTAATTGCCTGATTGAAAGAGGAAGAAGATTTTTCAAATTGGATTTTGCCATAATTAAAAAGCGCATCCTCTTTCACAGTGGGTAGAAAGTCCATTTTATAAGCCTCATAAAATGATTGGGACGCCAAGTTCCAATCTTCCACTCTAATGTAACAATCTCCAATGGTGTAGTAGGCATTTTGCGCCATATTATCCTTAACCTGAGTAGTTTTTGAAAGAAAATCTATAGCATTCCTATAGTTTTCGATTTTAAAATTCGCCATTCCGGCAGCATAATAATCGGCGCGATCAATTTTATCTTTTGTTTTTGTAAAATAGAATTGAAAATATTGATCTGCATTGTTATACGATTCCTTTTCATAAAATGCCAGCGCCAGGCAGCGGGCAATGTCAACCTTGCTTTTCTCATTTGCTCTTTCATACAAAGGCACGCCTTTAGCAATAATCTCATCATATTTTTTTTGCAACAGATAAATTTGCACCATATAGAAAGGCACAACATCTTTAAATTCAGGATCATTTTGCACTTTTAGAAAACCCTCAAGCGCTGCTTGGTACTGTTTCTCCTGATAAGCAATAAACGCCAAATAATAGATTGCCCTGTTTTGATAGGGGCTTTCCATTTCACTTGCCGATTTCAGCAACGGGCGTGCTTCCGAAAACTTGTTAAGTTCAAAAAACGAGTATCCTTTTTTATAGGAATATTCTGCACGAATTTCTTTATTAATGTTCTTTTCTCCCACTAAGTCGAAACTTTCTATCGTTTTTTTGTAATTTTTTTGATTAAAATAAAATTTTCCAAGCGCAAAATAGGCTTGAGGAATTTGTGCGCTTACGGGATATTGATCAATAAAATTGTGTAATAAAAAGATGGCGTCTTCATTAAACAGGTTGGCGGCGCACAATGCCATATAAAAGTAAGAATCTGTTTTTAGATCCTGCTGTTTATCGGTAGTATGTTCATACACCCATTTAAAATATTGCTGTGCAGAGCCATACTTCTCTTTTTGATACAATTCCATCGCATTATCAAACTCATACTTGGGTGAATCGAACACTAACGGTTTTTGTGCTAATAATTGTGTGCTAAAGAAAAAGATAGCGCAATAGATTCCAATATTTTTACAATAAGTAACGATTTTCATTTTTTTTAAATTAACGATACCAATAACGACAGAATGGGGGTGTTTCGTGTATAGTTTGTACTTATCTAATAAAGTTTGTTCTTTCTCGCGGTTCCTTCGCCGGTTTTTCCACTCCATTTTGCTCTCCTACTTCAATAGATTTCAGTATCCACGCCATATTGCGCCCCAGTGTGCGCATGATTTGCATACCTTCCTTATCCTGCCGGACCTCATCCGGTGTGTTGCCATGCACCATATTCCAATATTGAGAAGAAACAAGCGGCATATTGTTAATGGTAAAATAATGGTTTATTTGATGTAAGGCTGCTGTAGTGCCGGCTCTGCGCGCCGATACAACACCTGCTCCGGGCTTGTATGCCAAATGTTTGCCTCCGCTGTAAAACAAACGGTCGAGAAAAGATTTCATCGTTCCATTGATGCCGGAATAATAAACCGGACTGCCAAAGATAAAGCCATCAGCCTCTTTTGCTTTTTCGATCACTTCATTCACAATATCATCGAAAATGCAATTTCCGCTTTCTTTGCAAGCGCCGCAAGCGATACAGCCGCGCACAGCCAAATGTCCAATTTGAATGATTTCGGTTTCAACTCCTTCTTCATTAAGCGCTTTGGCTACTTCGCTCAGCGCGGTAAAAGTACAGCCTTCCTTATGGGGGCTTCCATTAATTAAAAGAACTTTCATAGTTTTTGTGGTATCGTTAATATTATTTTTATCAGATTCAACGGCAATAGTTGGAGGAAGTTGAGTGCGGTTGCAGGCAAACAATACACTTAACAGCAACAATAATAAGGTGGTTTTACGCATGGTTTATGATTTTTTATTATGGAATAAATTTCGGCAAAATTATCTTTTTTCGGTTAAAAAAAATATTTTTTTTTGGTTTTTTTTTTACATCACAAGTTACTGCGCTAATTTTGGGTGTGCGTTTTTTTACATAGGTTTAATACATTTTATTTCTATTTTTAGCGTTCTTAGTTACTTTTTTTGTTGAAATAGTGCAAATAAATTAAAAAAAAAACATTTTAATTTTTTTTCAGCAAACAAGTTTAAAAAAAGTTTTCTTTGCACTTTTATTTTGCAATTAAACGTTTTCAATAAAACCTAATCTAAAAACTTTTAAATTTAATATTATGAACACTGAATTATCCAAATTGTATCCCCACAAAATGTGGGAAATCTTCGCAAACATCTGTTCCATTCCACATCCCTCTAAACATGAGGATAAAATATTGGCATGGCTCAAAGCATGGGCAAAAGAAAATAACATTGACTATGCTCAGGATGAAACCGGCAACATCGTTTTGCGCAAACCGGCAACTCCGGGTTACGAAAATCGCATGGCTGTTGTGCTACAAGGGCACATTGACATGGTGCCGCAGGCAAACAGCGACTCCAAACACAACTTCGTTACCGACCCCATTGAACCGCGTATATGCGACGATGGCTGGGTGCGCGCCAACGGAACCACTTTGGGCGCCGACAACGGCATGGGTTGCGCCGCCGCCATGGCAATTCTGTTAGATAAAACCATTGAACACGGTCCCATCGAAGTGCTGGTTACCGTGGACGAAGAAACCGGCATGACCGGCGCTTTCGGGCTAAAATCCGGCTTTGTGAAAGGGGATATCCTGATGAACCTTGACTCGGAAGATGAAGGCGAACTCTACGTGGGTTGTGCCGGCGGATTAGACGCCAACTTCGAAATGGAGTACAACGTGAAACTTACTCCGGAAGGCATGACCGGCTACGAAATTGCCGTTACTGGTTTGAAAGGTGGGCACAGCGGCATGGATATCGTGCTGGGACGCGCCAACGCCAACAAAGTGCTGATGCGCCTGTTGAAGAAATCGTTAGCAGATATTGAAATCCATATTGCTGAAATTAACGGAGGCAGTTTGCGCAACGCAATTCCCAGAGAAGCCTTTGCTACAGTGGCTGTTCCTGCTGCTAAAACTTCAGAATTTGAACAACTTATCAACACATTAGCTGCCGCCATTGCCAAAGAATTTGCAGGCACTGAACCCAATTTAAACATTGCATTGAAAAAGGTTGCAACCCCCAAAGAAGTGATGGGTACAAAATGTCAGGAGAAAGCGGTGAATTTGGTGCTGGCAATTCCCAACGGCGCGATGCGCATGAGCGATTCCATGCCCGGCTTGGTTGAAACCTCTACCAACTTAGCTATTGTGAAAACCCAAAACGGCGTGTTCTCTATTGCCAATTTGATGCGCAGTAGCGTAGAATCTGCCAAAGAAGCGCTTGCCGACAAGATGCGCGCCATTGCCCAATTAGCAGATGCCAAAGTGGATTTGGATGGCGGCTACCCGGGTTGGAAGCCCAATTTACAATCTCCCATTTTGAAAACCATGCTTAAAGTGTATGAAAATAAATATGGTAAAACTCCTGAAATTAAAGCAATACACGCAGGTTTGGAATGCGGGCTTTTCAGTTTGGCTTACCCCAATTGGGATATGATCTCTTGCGGACCTACCATCAGAAACCCACACTCGCCCGACGAACGCGTGAATGTTGAAAGTGTTGGTAAATTTTGGGATTTTCTGGTGGAAACTTTGAAGAATGTGCCGGTAAAAAATTAAAAATTAGGTATTAAGAAGGTATTAATCACTAATAATTACATGCAATTTCTAAACCCTCCCATTCGTGCTTATTTCGGCTCTCGAGAAGAGAGAATTGTCTCGCTGTATGAGCATGCGTTGGAGACGCAACAGAAATGGTTTGCCTACTTAATTAGAAACGGGCTAAAAACCAAATTCGGACGCGACTTCGGTTTTACACCCAATATGAGTTATGAGGCTTTTCAACGCAATATACCTGTTCAAAATTATAATGCGCTTTATCCTTATATAGAGCGCGTTATTAAAGGAGAGGATAACGTGCTCTGGAATGCACGGGTGGATTGGGTGGCAAAGTCATCGGGAACTACGCAAGCAAAAAGCAAGTATATTCCGGTTACCGGAGACTCGCTCAAGCTGAACAACTATCTGTCGGCAAAAGACTCCTTAACGTTTTATATTGAGTTGTTTCAGGAAACCGAGATGTTTGCTGGAAAAGGCATCACGCTGGGTGGAAGTATCCAACCGCTGGAGTGGGATACCAAAGTGAAATGCGGGGACATTTCCGCCGTGCTTATGGAAAACATGCCCGCCATTGGCGAATACCTGAAAGCGCCCGACAAAGAGATCTTGTTGAATGGCGATTGGAATACAAAACTTCACCTGATTGCAGCACACACTTTTGAAGAAAACATCACTTCCATCTCCGGCGTTCCGTCATGGATGTTGTTAGTGTTGAAAGAGGTGTTGAAAGTTTCAGAAAAATCGTCTTTGGCAGAGGTTTGGCCTAATCTTGAAGTGTTCTTTCATGGAGGCGTTGCCTTTGCTCCGTACAGGGAAGAGTACGAGAAATTACTCCCAAAATCTGTGTTTTTCATGAATATGTATAACGCCTCGGAGGGCTTTTTCGGTTTTCAAGACCAGCGCTTTTGCGATGACTTGCTGCTGCTTACCGACAACGGCATTTTTTACGAATTTTTAGAATTGGATGACAGAAACGGCGACAGAAAACAAGCTATCCCCTTGCATGAAGTGGAGTTGCACAAAAACTACGCCCTGCTCATTACCACCCCTGCCGGTTTGTGGCGCTACGAAATTGGAGATACGATCATGTTCACCTCGTTGCGCCCCTATCGTTTTCAAGTATCAGGAAGAGTAACGCACTTTATCAACGCTTTTGGCGAGGAGTTGGTGGTGGACAACGCCGACAAGGCGCTGGCGGAGGCATGCCGACAAACCGGAGCTATCTTAACCGACTACACTGCCGCCCCCGTTTTCTTAAAAACTACCGAAACCAAAGGTGGGCACCAGTGGCTCATTGAATTTTCAACACCACCTGTGGACATTGAAAAATTTAAAACTGTATTAGACCGCACACTGAAATCTCAAAACTCCGATTACGAAGCCAAACGCACCGGCGACCTCATGCTACTTCCCCCCGAAATTATCATTGCCCCCGAAGGCGCTTTTATGAAGTGGCTGGCGAAAAAAAACAAATTGGGCGGGCAACATAAAATCCCACGACTCCAAAACGACAGAAAACTGATGGATGAGATGATGAGAGAATGAGATGATGAAAAGGATTTCCACCTTTCCACCTTTCCATCTTTCCACCTATAAACCTTTACACCTATCCACCTATCCACCTTTACACCTATCCACCTTTACACCTATCCACCTTTACACCTATCCACTTTAAAACATTAAACATTTTAACCCCAATAATTATGAACAGATTCTTTAAAAAAATGGCTCTTTTTATTTGCTGCATTTCTTTGATGCAAATTAGTATTAACGCTCAAAACGAGATAGATGCGCTTCGTTTTTCAGAGACCGACTGGCAGGGCACTGCACGGTTTATGGGGGCAGGCAAAGCCTTTGGAGCGGTAGGCGCCGAGTTTTCAGCGCTCAATCTCAATCCTGCAACCATTGGGTTGTATAAAAAAAGTGAGGTAACCTTTACCCCTTTAACTATTTCCATTTATAAAAACAACTCCGACTATAACGGAACTTCCACATTGGCACAAGCAGTGAAATACAACATTGGAAGCGCCGGCATAGTGCTGGCATTTTCGGGCATTTCAAGCACGCTGTGGAAAAAATTTCAGGTAGGTTTTGGTTATAATCGCATTAAAAACTTTAATAACGTCTTCTCGATGGAAGGTAGAAACTCAGGAAGCACGATAGGTTCAGTGTTTGCTGCAGGGGCAGAGGGATACAACTTTCATGATGTAAATGATGAGAATATTTGGCCTACTGAGTTATGGGCTGCGTGGGAGTCTTATCTTATTAACAATAAGAACGGAAGTGCAACTGAATATGAAGCATTAATGGAAGGTGTTGACATGTTTCAATCTTCTCACATTATTCAAAAAGGAGGCATAGATGAGATGGTATTTTCTCTTGGAACCAATTATGATGATAAATTATTTTTAGGAGCTACCATTGGGCTACCCGTCATTAATTATACTGAGAATAGAAACTATTTCGAAAAAAATGATAGATATACTGACAAACACAATTTTCAAAGTTTTAAAATGGATGATAAACTTACGGTCAACTCAAGCGGTATCAATTTAAAACTGGGTGCAATTTATCAACCGGCTGATTTCGTGCGTGTAGGTTTTGCATTTCATACGCCCACCTATTATGGTAATGTAAAAGATAGATTGCAAAGAACAGTTGATTTCAGCGCAAAGGAATTTTATCAAGATACAATTATAGGTTTTTCAAATAATGAAGGCTATGTAAACCAATTTAATTACTCACTTACAACCCCTTTGCGCGCCATGGTCAATGTGGCTTTCTTTATCCAGCAACGCGCCTTTATCAGCGCCGAATATGAATTTGCAGATTACAGCATGGCAACGATGTATGCTTCGAACTATAACTTTAGCGAAGAGAATAAAACCATTCAGAAGATGTACGGTTTTAGCCATATAGCTCGCATAGGAGCAGAATTTAATGTAAATCAAGTGTTTGCTGTTAGGGCAGGGTACAACTACATTTCATCTCCCTATAAAGATGATATTAACGATGGTTCAAAACATTACGCCTCTTTAGGGTTTGGTTTCAAAACGAAATATTTCTATAGCGACTTTGCATACGCGCTCACCACTTCCAAAGAGAAATACTGGATGTATGATGCAAACTTTGTGAATGCGGTGAATAATAAGTTTCTTACGCATCGCATTATGTTGACGATGGGGGTAAGGTTTTAATTACCAAACCTGCGCCCTTTTTTCCGGCGCCAGCCACATTGGATCACCCTCCTTCACATTAAAAGCTTCAATAAAAGTTCCACTGTGGGGGAGGGTTCCGTTTACGCGCCATTTGCCGAGTGAATGCGGATCTTCTTTGGTTCTGCGAGCAATCTCTTCATCGCGGATATTGCCTGCCCAAACACCGGCGTAGGCAATGAAAAAGCGTTGTTCGGGCGTGAAACCATCCATTACGCCTTTTATTAATCCTTCGCTTTTAGCTTTTTGAAGCGCAACGTAAGAGATGTTGATACCACCGTTGTCTGCAATGTTTTCTCCTAAAGTAAATACGCCGTTAGCAAACATGCCCGGCAGCACCTCTATTTGATTAAAATGATCTACCAATACTTGAGAACGTTCATCAAATTTAGTGGCGTCAAATTCTGTCCACCAATTATTTAGATTTCCGGTTTTATCATAGTTCCTGCCTTGGTCGTCGAAGCCGTGGGTCATTTCGTGTCCAATTACTACGCCTATTGCACCGTAATTCACAGCATCATCTGCGTTCATGTCGAAAAATGGCGGTTGCAAAATGCCTGCAGGAAAGCAAATTTCATTGGTAGAGGGATTGTAGTATGCGTTTACGGTTTGGGGTGTCATCAGCCACAGCATCGGGTCAGCCGGTTTGCCTATTTTGCTCAGTTGATATTCACTTTCAAAACGGGAAGCGCGCATCACGTTAGCGTAATAACTCAATTCAGGGTCAATTTCCAAAGCAGAATAATCTCTCCAAGTATCAGGATAGCCAATTTTCACAATCATGGCGTTCAGTTTGTCAATTGCCTTTTCTTTGGTTTCATTCGACATCCACGTTAATGTGTTGATTCTGTCTGTCATTGCTAAACGGAGATTTTTCACCAAGTGCAACATCCGTTCTTTGGCTGCTGCCGGAAAATATTTCTCCACATACATTTGTCCCACTGCTTCGCCAAGCGAGCCATCCACAACACCCACAACCCGTTTCCAGCGTGGTTGTATTTCCTCTTTGCCTGAAAGTGTTTTACCATAAAAGTCAAAATTGGCATTCACAAAATCTTCACTTAAAAAAGAAGCAGCACCATTAATGATATTCCATGCCAAGTACGATTTAACGGTTTCTAAATCAGTAGTGGATAAAATAAAGTTTAATCCTTTCAAATACTCCACTTGACCCACATTTACTTTTTCCAGATCATTTAATTCTAAACCGTCTATATACCTTTTAACATCAAAGGAAGGTATTAATTGTTGAAATTCAGCTACAGTTTTTGGGTTAAAAGTCTTATGGGGGTTTCGCACATCTTCTTTGGTCATAAAGACTTTCGCCATTTGTGTTTCCATTTTTAAAATGTTTTGTGCCAATAGATTCTCTTTTCCGTTCATTCCCACCATTTCTGCATATCCAGAAAGAGCGAACATTTTTTCCATTAATGCGAGATAAGCATCACGAATTGGTTGTGTGGAAGGCTCCAAATAGTAGTCTCTATCTCCAATTCCCAAGCCGGTTTGCCAAATCCACGCCATATTCATGCTGCTATTTTCGGGGTCTGCTTCACCAAAAATACCAAAAAACGGATAGCTGCCCACAAGCGCCATCTCTGCCATCATTGCAGGAAGTTGTTCTTTCGAATTCATCTCAACAACAGCTTGCAATTCCTTTTTTAGAGAAGTTGCGCCTTGTTTTTCAATAGTTTCAGTATTCATTCCTAAATTATATAGATCGCCAATTTTTTGTTTGATAGAATTTTTTTCATGTGTTCCTTCTGCAATAGAGGTAATTAAGTCTTTCAGTTGCTCTCTGTTATCTTCGGCTAATTTGTCGAAACTTCCGTAGCGGGAATATTCTCCCGTTAGTGGATGGCAATCCATCCAGCCGCCGCAAGCGTATCGATAAAAGTCAACCGCAGGGCTAACCGTAGTGTCTAAATTGGCAAAATTAATGCCTGAAGTTAATTCTGTTTTTTTCATAGAACAAGAAATAGTGGTAAAAATAAGTGCAATGAGCGCCACAAATAAAGTTTTTTTCATTATGTAAAAATTTTAATATTAATAATATACGATAAAAATTGCTTTTCTGCAAAGCAGGCGCGAATATAGAAAAAGAGTTTGAATTTTTTTTTATGCAAACATATTAAATTTTTTTACAACCATTAATGCCCCCCTTTTTTCATACAGTATGTTTTGTTTGAAAACAGGTTTACAAAAAAAAACATAACCACCAACAAAATAGTTTGCAACTTCTACTATTTCTCCAAGATACTCATGTAACACAATTTTTTCAAAATATCACGTTATTTCATTTATAAATTAAAATTAAACACTATGTCTACAACACTTATTATCGTATTAGCAATCATTGTATTATTAGTTATCTTTTTGATTGCATTGTATAACAAATTGGTAAGATTGCGCAACAACCGCGAAAATGCGTTCGCCGATATTGACGTGCAATTAAAACAGCGCTATGACTTAATTCCTCAATTGGTAGAAACCGTAAAAGGCTACGCAAAGCATGAAAGAGAGACATTAGCCCGCGTAATTGAGCTTAGAAATCAAGCCGTTGCAGCTACAACAATTGACGGTAAAATTGCTGCCGAAAATCAACTTTCAGGCGTCTTAGCCGGATTAAAAGTTACGCTGGAAGCCTACCCCGATTTAAAAGCCAATCAAAACTTTCTCCAACTGCAAGAGGAGATGTCGGATATTGAAAATAAACTGTCTGCCGTGCGCCGCTTCTTTAACTCCGCAACGAAAGAGTTTAACAACGCCGTGCAAACTTTCCCGTCGAATTTAATCGCCGGTATGTTCGGCTTCCACAAAGCCCCCATGTTCGATTTGGGCAATGAAAGAGCAACGATGGATAAGGCGCCAACAGTAAACTTTAACTAATTAGGAATTAAGAATTACGAATTAGGAATTAAGAATTAAGAGCAATAATCACTAAACACTAATCACTATAAATGAAATACATTGGCATACATACTCAACAGCGGCGGAATAATATTAAGAGCCTTTTTCTTTTGTTTATGTTTCCGGTTTTGTTGATAGGGTTAGTATATTTATTTTTTTTAATTATTGCTTGGCAAGATGTTGAAAACAGTATTTCGGCAAATACAGCAACACTGCAAGCGTTGCCTGTGGTTCTTATTGTGGTAACAGTTTGGTTTTTTGTTGCGTATTTTATTAATACTATGATGATTCAACTCGCTACAGGTTCAGCACCCTTAGAAAGGCGTGACAATAAACGCGTGTATAATCTGGTAGAAAACCTGTGCATGGCAAACGGGATGGATATGCCCAAAGTGAATGTGATTGAAGATTTTTCTTTGAATGCTTTTGCAAGCGGCATCAATAAAAAGACCTACACGGTAACACTTACCAGAGGAATTCTTAACACGTTGGATGATTTAGAGTTGGAAGGCGTGATAGCACACGAACTGACTCATATTCGCAACCGAGACGTGCGTTTATTGATTGTGTCTATTATATTTGTAGGAATCTTCACCATGATCGCTCAAATGGCGACTCGAATGGCGTTTCACAGTTCTATGGGGCGAAACAACAGCAAAAATAACGGCGCCGGTACGGCTATTGTTTTGCTTGCTGTGGCTGCACTGGGCGCATTGGGCTACATTTTTTCGCTGCTCATCCGCATGTCCATCTCCCGAAAACGTGAGTATATGGCAGATGCCGGCGCCGCGCAAATGACTAAAAATCCACACGCTTTAGCCAATGCTTTACGCAAAATTTCTCGCAACCCTGAAATTAAAGGGGTTAAACGTGAAGATATTGCACAACTTTATATTGAACACAAAGCACAAGGACTCTTTGCAGGGTTGTTTGCTACGCATCCGCCAATTAAAGAGAGGATTGCGGTGTTGGAGCAGTTCTAATGATCTACAAACACAATTGGTGGCTGGGTATATATTGTCAATTATAAAAAAACAATATGAATAATTATAGAGAGAAACTACAGCATATCACCACCTTTATTTTCGATTTTGACGGTGTGTTATCTGACGGAAAAATTTGGGTGCTGCCCGATGGTGAGCAGATGCGCGCCACAAACGTAAAAGACGGTTATGCCATGCAATACGCCTTGAGGAAAGGCTATCGCGTTGCCATCATTTCCGGCGGTGTTGGTGAATCTATGCGTTTGCGTTACCAATCCTTTAAAGGCATCGAAATATTTTTGAAAGTATCGGATAAAGTAGCTGTTTTTCAAGAATATATTAAAAAAAACAACCTCACACCTGAAGAAATCTTGTATATGGGCGATGACATTCCCGACTATAATCTAATGAAAATTTGTGGATTAAAATGCTGTCCGGCAGATGCTTGCACAGAAATTAAGGAGATTGTAGAATATATCTCGTTTGCCTGCGGCGGACAAGGTTGTGTGCGCGATGTGATAGAGCAGGCGCTACGGGCGCAAAACAGGTGGATGGAGGACGATGCTTGTATTTGGTAGAAATTTATGGATGCACCACTTTTGCAGATAAGGTAAGTAGAACATTATTTTTGTTGTCCTGCTATTTCATTAGAAGTGTTGAGCTTATCAGTTTTCAGAATTTTAGAATTACCATTATTGCCGCAACTTAAAAGCAACATGCAAAATATGATACCTAAGAGATTGTTTTTCATTTTCTCTCTTTAATAAATTCTTCAATATCTTTTGTAAATCCTTTATACCAACCACAAGTATGCCAAATTACTTGCTTTGTTTTCATATCAATAAGATATAATTGGGGATAACCATAACAGTTCCCCATTTGTTTTGACATTTCAATATCATAACGATTATCATAAGCTAAAGCCACCTCACAGTTTAAATTAAGATTTTTAATCACCGGACTAATTTTAGCCGTATCTTTATCTGAAATATTGATACTGAGAATTTTAAATAATGATTCATCGTAAAGGGTGTCTAAGAAAGCCAAGTCATGCATTGCCAATCTACAGGGATGGCAAGCTATATACCACATATCTATCAATAAAAACCGAGCGTTTATACTGTTGGAATAGATGGTGTCGCCCGACAATAAAGGAAATTTCCATTCAGGCATAAAAAACAAGGTGTCTTTTTGCGCGTCTTGCGGTATTTCCTCTGCCCATCTACCGGCGTCGTTACGCACAGAGAAAATAAGGGAATCTCTAAAAGCAGAATCTATTTTAGCCTGTTCTTCAGCTAATTGTCGTTCATATCCTTTTTTAAATTCATCAAATTTAAAACTAATTGTATCTAAAATATCGGGATGAATATATTCAAAAAGACGTTGTTCTAAAATATCTATTATATTGGTCATAGGCTCTGTATTGCCAAAAGTAAATGAGACCCCATCTTGAATGAGGTTAAACGTTTTCCTGTTAAATTCAAATTCTATATTTATGTTCGAGAAAAGATCTTCCTCTTGATCGGGGTATGTAATTTTATATCTGATATTTTTCTTGTCAATTTTAGGAGTAACACGTTGAAATAAATGATTCTTAAAATCATCTATTTGGGTAGCATTTGCTTCACTATAGAGACAATTTGATTGATCCTTAGCATTTTCTATTTTGTCATTATACTCATAGAAACTATAATCACCATCTGTTCGAGAGAACAAAGTTACCAAAGAAAACGCCGATTTGCAATATGTATAGGTAGCATACAAACGAGGTTTCTGTGCAAATACCAAATATTTAAGATCCTTTGGGGTTGAAATAAAGAAAATCTCGTGCACTTCAAAAAAAGTCGTATCATTATCAAAAGTTTGAAGTTGCTGCAATTTCACATATCCTGATTGGATTCGGTTATGTTTTTCTACATATTGGAGGAACAAAATAAGTCCGCTCCTTTTGCGAGTGCTTGCGCCGCCGCAAATAGCATCACAAAAACGCCGTCATTCCTCACACGCTATGCGAGCGAGGAACCTAAAACTTCAAACAAAACCTGTATAGCAACTCCGCATCCTCTCCCGCATAGCTTACCCCAATTCTCGGTGTGTTCAAAATTTCCATTTCAGATAAATCAAGTCCTCTGTCTTCTATCCAGATACGGCTGTTTTGAAGCGGCTCGCCGTTGTCGGCAAGGGTGATTCCCAACGCTTTGGTAACCTTTCCCGGTCCATTAGTAACTTGCGGGTTCATTTGCGGTTTTCCAGTGCGTTTCAGCATCAGTTCTTCGCCATGTGAGGCGTGAATAGCACGAATCAGGATGGCATCTGGGGTCTCTTTTTGGTGGGTAACTACGTTCAGCAGCGGGTGCATGCCGTAGCACAAGTAAACGTACGCTACCCCACCCTCTGCATACATCATCTCGTTTCGTTTCGTGCGCCTGCCTCCGAAAGCATGGCAGGCACGGTCTTCCACACCTTTGTAGGCTTCCGTCTCCGAGATGATTCCACCGCACAATTGTCCGTCAATTTTTGTAAAAAGATACTTACCAATCAGATCTTTCGCAAGGAAAACAACGTCAGGGTGCAAGTAGTAGGTTTGGGAAAGTCGCATTGTTTTTTTTGGGAGCAAAGAAATATTTTTTTTATTTTTCCTAATTACCAAAAACTATTATTTTTGCCCGAATTTTAAAAAACAAAAATACGTATGGCAAAGCAACTACTATTAGGCGATGAAGCGATCGCGCAGGCTGCATTAGACGCAGGAATCTCAGGAGTTTACGCATACCCCGGAACTCCCTCTACCGAAATCACCGAATATATTCAACACGCAAAACAGGCTGAGGAAGGCAATGTGCACCGCTGCTGGTCGGCAAACGAGAAAACGGCGATGGAATCTGCCATCGGCATGTCTTACGCAGGGAAACGTGCGCTGGTGTGTATGAAACACGTAGGCTTGAACGTAGCCGCCGACCCCTTCATGAACTCTGCCATCACAGGCGCAAACGGCGGGTTGGTCTATCTCATTGCCGACGACCCCTCCATGCACTCTTCTCAGGATGAGCAAGATTCGCGCTATTTTGCCAAGTTTGCTTTTATTCCTGTTTTTGAACCCTCAAACCAACAGGAAGCCTACGATATGACCTACGATGCGTTTGACCTGTCGGAAAAATATCATATCCCTGTGATGATTCGCGTAACTACGCGCTTGGCGCACTCCCGCGCCGGCGTGGAACGCAAACCTGTTCGTTCACAAAACGAAATAAAACTTTGTGAAAACAAAAAGCAGTTTATTTTGTTGCCCGGCAACGCCCGCGTGTTCTACCGCGAACTGTTGGCAAAACAACCTAAATTAGAAGCAGAAGCAGAAACCTCAAAATACAATCAATATATTGACGGCGAGGACAAATCGCTGGGCATCATCGCCTCAGGAATTGCCTATAACTATTTGATGGAAAACTACACAGGCAAAAAATGCCCTTATCCCATATTAAAAATTTCCCAGTATCCAATCCCCGTAGAGTTGGTAACGAAGTTAACCAACACCTGTAAGACAACCTTAGTAGCAGAAGAAGGCTACCCGCTGATTGAGGAACAGTTGCGCGGATTGTTAAACAAAAGCGGTAATATCAAAGGACGTTTGGATGGCACGTTGCCTCGCGACGGCGAGTTGAACCCCAACATCATGGCTGTAGCGCTCGGTTTGGAAAACACTTTTGGGATGCCTGTTCCGGAAATTGTGGCGCCGCGCCCTCCGGCGCTCTGCAAAGGCTGTCCGCACATTGACACTTATAAAGCCTTAAATGAAGCTATGGAGCAGTATGGTCCGGGAAAAGTTTTTGCCGATATAGGCTGCTACACGCTGGGCGCACTTCCGCCTTACAACGCTATCTATTCAACGGTGGACATGGGCGCGAGCATTACTATGGCAAAAGGCGCCTCCGATGCGGGTTTGCGCCCTGCCGTAGCTGTAATTGGCGACTCAACGTTCACCCACAGCGGCATGACCTCACTATTGGACTGTGTTATTGAAAATACGCCTGTTACCGTTTTGATTTTAGATAATTTTACCACCGGAATGACCGGCGGGCAAGACTCGCATGCCTACGGAAAAATTGCACAAATTTGCGAAGGCTTGGGCGTTGATAAAGCACATATCCATGTGATTAAGCCGTTGCCGAACCAGCACGAAATCAACACCAAGATAATGAAAGAGGAGTTGGCTTATAACGGCTTGTCGGTGATTATTCCTATGAGAGAATGTATTCAAACCATTGGTAAGAAGAAAAAATAACAAAATGCTGAACCTCTGCATGATCGCCGCTGTAGGCAAAAACTTTGAATTGGGAAACAAGAACCAACTACTGTGTCATTTGCCTGCAGACCTAAAGCGGTTCAAAGAGATTACCTCAGGTTTTTCCGTTATTATGGGCGACAAAACTTGGGAGTCGTTGCCCGTGAAACCGTTGCCGAATCGCAGAAATATTGTCATTACATTAAACAAAGAGGCGGCTTACCCCCATTGCGAGATCGTGCATAGCATTGAGGATGCAATTGAACTTGTAAAAACTGAAGAACAAGCCTTTATCATTGGCGGCGCCACTATTTACAAATTATTCATTAACAAAATAGAAACCCTCTATTTAACCCGCATTGACGCCGAGTTTGAGGCAGATGTCTTTTTCCCGGAAATAGATTTTTACAAATGGGAGTTGATAGAGGAGATTGTTTATGAGAAGGATGAGAAGAATGGGTTTGGGATGAGGTTTCAGGTATTTAAAAGAAAGAAAAAAAGGTGAAATTGTGATCAAAAAAAGCAACATTTCAAGCTTCTTATGGCAATAATCCGCATTTCATTCATTTATTCATCGGGTCAACCATTAATAGATATTCTCCTCCTCAATCTTCACTACCTTCTTCGAAGATAGGTATGTATAAATTGCCGGAATTACAAACAGCGTTAACAGTGTGGCAAACAGCATGCCGCCCACTACAGTAATTCCCATGGCTACGCGGCTTTCACTTCCTGCTCCGGTGGCTAACGCCATCGGGAGAATGCCGAGAATGGTGGAGATGCTGGTCATCAAGATGGGGCGGAATCGGGAACTGGCTGCCTCTTGAATGGCTTGCCTGAACGGAACGCCGTCGCGCTTTTTCTGGTTGGCAAACTCCACAATCAAGATGCCGTTTTTGGTTACCAAACCAATGAGCATGATTAAAGCGATCTGGCTGAAAATGTTCATGGTTTGCCCAAACGCAGTAAGCGAAATCAATGCACCCATTAATGCCAAAGGCACCGTGAGCATGATGATAAATGGGTCACGGAAACTTTCAAAGTTGGCAGAAAGAACTAAATAAATGAATATCAGCGCTAAAAAGAAAGTAAACATTAGGCTGGAAGAACTCTCAACAAAATCTTTGGAGCTTCCCGACAAGGTGGTTTTATATTTGTCATCCAATATTTCGGAGGCAATTTGGTCCATCTCCTTAATGCCTTGTCCTAACGTGTATCCTTTTGCAGGATTGGCAGATACCGTTGCCGACACAAAGCGGTTGTAACGGTAAAGCTGCGGAGGCGTTGAGTTCTCGCTAAACCCCACCAGATTGTTCAGCCCGATGAGTTCCCCCTTTTTGTTGCGCACATACACGCTTTCCAAATCGTTGGGTTTGTTACGGTTGCCTTGATCAAACTGTGTAATAATCTGGTACTGTTTCCCATTGTAAACGTAGTAACCAACGCGTTGATCGCTCATGGTGAGTTGCAATGTGCGAGAAATATCCTCCACCGAAACGCCAAGCAATGCCGCCTTATCCCGGTTGATGGTGAGGGTGAGCTCCGGTTTTGTAAATTTTAAATTTAAGTCGTAAGCAGAAAAAGCGGGACTTTGGGACACTTTTTCCATAAAAACGGGAAGAATCTCTTTTAAATCATCCAAATTTCTTGCTTGGATTACATATTCTACAGGCATTCCGCCGCGGCTGTTTCCAAAGGTTTGCCGTTGCGTCATAATGGTTCTTGCGCCGGTAAACTTTCGCAACGTTGGGGCAACCTCTTCAAAAATTTCCTGCTGCGAACGCGCTCTTTCATCAGGATTTTTTAAGATAACATTGGTGAAAGATGAGTTTGTTCCCCCTCTGCCCACTAACGAAAACATCATATCCGACTCTGGCACCATCTCTTTGAGATACTGATTCAAGTCTGTGGTATAGTTATCCATATATTGAAATGAGGTACCCTCAGGCGCGGTGGACATCACGCGCAGGGAGGAGCGGTCTTCAATAGGCGCCATTTCCGACGGCATTTTTTGCCACAGGTAAACGGTGTAGCCCAATGCCACAAGCAAAAAGAGCGGCGCAATCCAACGCACTTTCATAAATCCTTCCAATCCATTTTTATACACGCGGTTAAGCCACACAAAAAACGGTTCGGTAACGCGAAACAACCACGATTCTTTTTCGTTCTTTTTTAAAATACGACCGCACAGCATGGGGGTCAAAGTTAAAGAAACAAACATGGAAATGGCTACTGCGCCCGCAATCACTAAACTAAATTCGCGAAACAAGCGCCCTGTGGTTCCCTGCAGGAAAACAATCGGAAAGAACACGGCGACTAATGTAATTGTGGTAGAAATCACCGCAAAATAAATCTCGTTAGAGCCTTTAAAGGCAGCTTGCAAGGGAGAGAATCCCTGTTCAATTTTTTGGTATATATTTTCCATCACCACAATCGCGTCGTCCACCACCAACCCAATAGCCAGCACAATTGCCAGCAAGGTTAAAATATTGATAGAGAAGTCAAAAATATACATCATAAAAAATGTACCGATGAGGGAGATCGGAATCGCTACAATGGGAATTAAAGTGCTTCGTACATTTCTCAAAAACAGAAAGATAACAAGCACTACCAAACAAAAGGCTTCTGCAATGGTGCTGCGAACTTCCTGAATGGCGTTACGAATATAGATGGTGTCGTCGAAAGTAACCTTGGCGTCAATGCCTTCGGGCAGGTTGTACTCAATATCGGGCAACACCTCTTTTACGCGGTTCACGATGTCTATATAATTTGAGCCGGGTTGCGGAATTATAATACAGTTAACCATTGTTTTACCGTCTCGTTTGAGGATGGAACGTACATTCTCCGCATCAATCTCAGCCGTGCCTATGTCGCTGAATCGGATGACGCGATTGTTGGTTTGCGAAATGATAAGATTGTTAAAATCATCAATGGTTTGCAGGCGTCCCATGGTGCGCACGCTCAATTCGGTGTTGGTGCCTTCAATTCTGCCGGAGGGGAGTTCCACATTTTCGCGGCTCACAGCAATACTCACATCGTTGGGAGTGAGTTGGTAAGCTGCCAGTAACATCGGGTCCATTTTAAGGCGGATGGCTAATTTTTTCTCACCCCAAATCTCAACAGAACTCACACCCTGAATGGTTTGTAAGCGTTCTTTCACATAGGCATCGGCATAAGCGCTCACATCAATGATAGAGAAGGTGTTGCTACTCAGGCTCAGTCCGAAAATGGGCTGTGCGTCGGCATCGGCTTTAGAAACCACGGGCGGGTCAACCTCTTTGGGCAACAGTCGCATGGCGCCCGACACTTTATCGCGCACATCGTTGGCAGCGGTCTCCATGGGCACTTCCAACTCAAACTCAATGGTGATGTAACTTCTGCCGTCCCTGCTGCTACTCCACATGGAGCGGATACCGGGAATACCGTTAATGGCAGCCTCCAATGGTTCCGTGATTTGCGATTCTATTACATCGGCATTAGCCCCCACATAGCTGGTAAAAACGGTGATAATGGGCGGGTCAACGCTGGGATAGTCGCGCACACCGAGATATACAAATCCGATAACCCCAACAATAATGAAAAACAAGTTCATAACTATGGAGAAAACGGGTCTTTTGATAGATATGGAGGATAAGGAAGCCATAATATAATTGTATTACAAAGTAACCTTTACTTCATATTCCTCATACCCTTCAATAATATCCCCAACCTTTATGTCGTTGAAGTTTTCGATATTGAGTCCACAATCTTGTCCAGCAACAACTTCTTTTACATCATCTTTAAAACGTTTCAAAGAGCCTAATTTTCCGGAATATATTACGATACCATCACGGATGAGGCGAATTTTGGTATTGCGTTGCAGTTTTCCATCAAGCGCCATACATCCGGCAATGTTGCCCACTTTTGTAATTTTAAACACTTCACGAACTTCAAGGTTGCACAATATTTTTTCTCTAATTTCCGGCGTGTGCATACCGGCAATAGCATCCTTAATTTCATTAATTGCCGTGTAAATAATGGAGTATATGCGAATATCAATTTGTTCCTGTTCGGCTAATTTTCTTGCACTGGGCGCCGGACGCACCTGAAATGCTACAATAATCGCATTTGAGGCAGAGGCTAACAGCACATCGCTTTCCGTAACAGCACCCACCGATTTGTGAATTACATTTACTTGTACCTGTGCAGTAGAGAGTTTCAGTAAAGAATCCGATAGTGCTTCTACAGAACCATCCACGTCACCCTTTACAATGATATTCAATTCTTTAAAGTCGCCTATGGCAATTCTTCTGCCAATTTCATCCAACGTAATATGTTTTTGAGTGCGCAGTCCCATTTCGCGGGCTAACTGTGCGCGTTTGGTGGCAGCAATACGTGCATCATGCTCAGAGGTACACACTTTTAAAAGGTCACCGGCTTGAGGTGCACCGTTCAATCCAAGCAACAAAATAGGAGTTGCAGGTCCCGCTTCTTTCAGCGGCTGGTTACGTTCATTATACAATGCTTTCACTTTGCCATAGTAATTACCGGCTAAAATGGGATCTCCAATTTTAATATTTCCATTCTGAACCAACAATTTAGCAACATACCCTTTGCCTTTATCTAAAGAAGACTCCAGTATAGTGCCATTTCCATGTTTATTAGGATTTGCTTTTAAATCAAGCATTTCAGCTTCAAGAAGAATCTTTTCGAGCAGTGTGTCAATATTAGTACCCTGTTTAGAGTTAATTTCCTGACACTGATATTTTCCGCCCCAGTCTTCCACCAAAATATTCATATTGGCTAATCCCTCCCTAATTTTTTCAGGGGCTGCATTAGGTTTATCTATTTTAGTGATAGCGAACACCATAGGAACTCCAGCTGCCTGAGCATGGTTGATAGCCTCAATGGTTTGCGGCATCACTGAGTCGTCGGCAGCAATGACAATGATACACAAATCGGTAACTTTAGCACCGCGCGCACGCATGGCGGTAAATGCTTCATGTCCCGGAGTATCTAAAAACGTAATTTTTCTTCCATCGGGAAGGTTCACCAAATAGGCGCCAATATGTTGTGTAATTCCGCCTGCTTCACCGGCAATCACGTTGGTTTTACGAATATAGTCAAGCAAGGAGGTTTTTCCATGATCCACGTGTCCCATCACCGTAATAATCGGATGGCGCTGCTCTAAATCTTCGGGTTTGTCTTCTTCTTCAATGATGGCAGTTTCTTCAATATCAACGCCCACAAATTCTACTTCAAACCCAAACTCTTCAGTGAGTAATGCAATGGTTTCAGCATCCAATCTTTGGTTAATAGATACAAAAAGTCCTATACTCATACAGGTAGAGATGATTTGGTTTACCTGAACATTCATTAAAGTTGCCAGATCGTTGGCTGTAATAAACTCGGTAACCTTTAGCTTCTTTTGGTTTTCCATTTCTTGCATTTCGCTTTCGATCATTTCCGTATGGATCTGGTGGCGTTTTTCTCTTCTACGTTTGGAGGTTTTCGACTTTCCGAGTGGCTCCATACGTTGCATGGTTTCCTTTATTTGACGTTGAATATCTTCTTGAGAGATTTCTGCTTTTGGTTCTGCCTGTTTATCCCCATCACCATGTTTTCCTGTATGTTGCTTAATGCGTTTACGTTTTTTTCGTTTTTTCTCTTCATTAGATTTTTCTGTCTTTTTCTGCTCCGGATTCTCTTTTTTAGGTGTTACTTTTGGTTTAAGGAGATTCAAATCCATTACCCCCACCTGTTTAGGACCTGTCAGTTTGGTGATCTTTGTTTCAATATGTATAATTTCAGGCTTTTGGATATCTACCGGAGGGATTTCCTGAGGCGCCTTTTTGTTTTCAAAAGGTTTCGGAGTTTCTTGAACTTTTATTTCAGGTTTACTCTCTTTTTTTAGATGTTGATTATCTTTTCCTTGAGCCTTTTTTTCTTGTTTTTTATCTTTCTTGCTCTTAATATTTTTCGATTTTGTTTCTGTAAACTGAGAAATATCAATTTTACCTATTGTTTTTATATTTTTTGATAGATCTTCAACAACAGTTTTAATATGTTCCGGTTTTGGAGGTGTAGTCTCTTTAGGTGGTACTGATTCAAGAGGTTTTTCTTCAATCTGAAGTATAATCTTTTCGGGAGGGGCGCTCTTTTTAGTTTCTTTAACAACTACTTTTTCGGGTTCCAACTCAATACGCCCTATCACTTTCGGCGTCTGTACGGGGACTTTAACTCTTTCAATGGGTTTTTCTTCTACAGGAGGAGTAACACTAACAGGGGTTTTAACTTGAGCAGGAGGCGTAACTTTAGGTTCCTCAACTGGATGTTTAACCTCTTCTGCTTTTTTGGCAAAAACGCCAAACTCCAGGTTTTTGGCATCTTCTTTAACCATTTTATCACTTTGATACTCTCTTAAAAGAATATCATACATCTCCGGAGTGAGCTTTGTATTAGGATTCTCATCAATCACAACATGATTTTTCTTCAATAAAGAGACTATTGAAGATATCGCCACATTAAATTCTCCTGCAGCTTTTCCTAACCGTGGTATTTTCTTTTCGTCGGACATATAATAGTGTTGTTCGTGTATATTCTTCTTTGTTAAGGATTATTAAAGTTCAAAATTCCATTATTTTCTAATTTCCTAATTTTTTATTCCTAATTCTCCATATCCAACTCTTTCTTAATAGAGTTAATAAATTCATCCACCGTTTCTTCTTCGAGGTCAGTACGTTGGATCAATTCTTCGCGACTTAATTTCAGGACGCTGGTAGCGGTGTCGCAACCAATAGCTTTGAAGGCATCAATTACCCATTGGTCAAATTCATCGCTAAATTCATTCAAGTCAACATCTTCTTCTTCTTTCACATCATCTCTAAAGACGTCAATTTCGTAGCCTGCCAGTTTACTTGCCAATTTAATATTGTAACCACCTTTTCCAATGGCTAAAGAAACCTGATCGGGTTTCATAAATACGTTGGCGGTTTTGTTTTCTTCGTCAATTTCAATATATGAAATCTTAGCAGGACTAAGAGCTCTGGAAATGAGCAAATTTATATTGCTGGTATAATTAATAACATCAATACTTTCTTTTCTCAGTTCGATGAAGATGCTGTGAATACGACTTCCTTTCACGCCAACGCAAGCGCCAACGGGGTCAATTCTATCGTCGAAAGATTCTACCAATACCTTGGCGCGTTCTCCTGGAGCACGCACTACATTTTTGATCGTTATGAGCCCATCGTAAACTTCCGGGATCTCAGTTTCCATCAATCTTTCCAAAAATACGGGGGACGTTCTTGAGATAATAATTTGTGGGGCAGAACCTTTAATATCCACGCGATGCACTACAGCAGAGAGCGTGTCACCCTTCTTATATTTATCGGTTGGAATTTGTTCACTTTTCGGCAGGATAAGTTCAACGCCATCATCATCAATGATTAAAATCTCTTTTTTCCACACTTGACTTACTTCACCCGAAACGAGTTCTCCAATTTTATGTTCATATTTTTTATAGATGAGATCTTTTTCATACTCCATAATTTTGGTAACCAAATGTTGGCGTAGTGCTTGGATTTCGCGGCGTGCAAAGTCGGAAAATCGCACATTTTCCATCACCTCTTCGCCCACTTCAAAGTCAGGCTCTATTTTAATAGCTTCAGAAAAAGCGATTTGTGTAAATTCGTTTTTCACATCCCCATCTTCAACAATTTCTCTATAGCGCTGAATTTCCAATTCGCCGCGGTCCACATTAACGATAACTTCAAAGTTAGCATCCTGTCCATATTTTTTGGTAAGTGCAGAACGGAAAATATCTTCCAAAATGCGCATGAGTGATTCTCTATCAATGTTTTTAAAATCTTTAAACTCGGCTAATGTTTCCAATAAGTTTAAACTTTCTTCCATGATGTTTTTTTTAATTTATGTTTGTAATTATTACCTAAAAAAAGAAGGGCTTATAAACCCCACTTTAGCTTTCTTTCCAAAAAAAACTCCCACTTTACAGTAGTGAGAGATTCCTGAGTTGACCAACCTGGATTCGAACCAAGACTGACAGAACCAAAACCTGAAGTGCTACCATTACACCATTGGTCAGTTGTTTTTTTGAGGCGGCGAAAATATACTTTTTTTTGATAGTTCGGTTTAGTAAACAAATTTTAACTAAAAAACACGTACTTTGCCGCCATTAAAGCAAAAAACAAATTCTATTTAAGCCCGAAATAATTATGAACATTGCCCTCATCTTAGCCGGCGGCTCAGGCGCCAGAATAGCGACCGAAATCCCAAAACAGTTTATTGAAATCTGTGGAAAAACGATTTTGGAACATACATTAGACGTTTTTGAACGTCATTCTCTAATTGACGAAATTGCAATTGTAATCAATGCACAACACAGCACTGAAATAGAGAAGATACTACAAAACGACAATTTTAAAAAAGTAAAAAAAATAGCATCAGGCGGTGCCGAACGCTATGATTCAAGTTGGGCGGCAATAAAAGCCTACCAAACCTATCCTGATGCCAACCTTATTATTCATGATGCTGTTAGACCGATGATTGATGCAGAAATAATTACTAAAGTAATAACAGCTTTGGAAAAATACAATGCGGTATCGGTTGCTATTCCAACAACAGATACCATTTATTATGTTGAAGATAATCATATTCAACAAATTCCTGACAGGAAGAAAATGATGCAAGCACAAACCCCACAGGCTTTTAAACAACATCTTATTTTCAAAGCATATCAGGCAGCATTTTGCCAAAAAGATTTTTCTGCTACGGACGATTGCGGCATCGTAGCCAAATTTCTCCCAAATGAACCCATTTTTGTAGTTACAGGCAGTACACGCAATCTAAAAATTACACACAGGGAAGATCTTTGCGTTTTATCTGAATTATTAAAACTAAACTTTGTTACCCAATAACTACTACAATATTTTGCCGCAAATAATTAATAAAGTTTACTCTATAACGAGAACTTTATTTGAGTAAATAAATTCTTAAACATTCTTGAGAATAGCATATCATGCAAATATTAAGTTTTGGGGCATTTTTTTTATTGTAGAGGACAAAGAGACGATTGTTTTTTACTACTTTCGCGCGTTATTATGTTTTACAATGAAATTTTAATGAATTAAACACCTATACATCAATTGCAAATAATTATTATTCAATACAATAAAAAAACAGATGAAAAATAGTAGCGCTACCTTACCCTATTTGTATCATGGGGCAATAATAGACGGTAATGCGATATGCTGGAAATTATTTTTTCGCCTTGCATTTGTAATATTGTACGTTTTTATTCTAATTTTTTTCAACGATTAAAAAATAATCATGCCAAACAGAACACTCTTTCCCTTATTTTTATTTTCAATATTATTTGGCGTTGTGCAATTGACTTTTTGTCAAAGTTTTATGCCAAACACATCGAATAATAAGAAGGCGATTGCTGATTTTTCTCATCTTTTCGGACAAAAGCTCTTAGATACAGCTAATTACTATTTTGAAAAAAGAAGCGATACCGCATTAATATGCTACGGTATAATTATGAAATCTTATACAGAAGAAGATGATGAAGAACAAGTAAAAAGAATAGTTGAAGCGTACAACAAAGCAGCAGGAATTCATTATTACATGAGCGATTACCGCACAGCGTACGAGTTCTTTATTGAAGCATTGTTTCTCAGTGAAAAACATAACTTTACCGACGATCAATCGAAGATATATGCCAATATTGGAAATATTTATGCCAGTTTTAAAGATTATGACATTGCAAAACTCTACTATAATAAAGCGCTGAATTTGTGTCAAGATAGCGCCGTTATGATCATTTTATTAAATAATTTAGGAGATGCCGAATTAAAAAGCGAAAAAATGGACAGTGCCTTTTATTACCTTAATCAATCTTTAAAAATTTGTAAACGACACAACAACATTCATTCTCATTTGGTATTGAATACATTAGCTTCGTATTACCAAAAAAGCAAGTGCTACGATTCGGCTTATTATTACTACCAATTATCTTTAGATGAGATTAGACCGTTGAACAGAGCAGGAAAAGAAGCCGAATATCTATCCACTTTAAGTAAGATGTTCTTTGAAACAAAGAAAATTGATTCTGCATTGCATTATATCCGTTTATCGAATGCTATTGCTAAGGAGGGTAATTTTTTAGAAGTGATGTCGGATAATTTTAGAACTTTGTCAAAAATTGAGGAATTAAAAGGAGATACAAAAAGTGCCTTTGAGTTTTTTAAAAAACATGCCATACTTAAAGATTCGATTTTCAATATTGAAATATTCGGTGATATTAGCCAACTGCAACGATTATACGAAGTTTCAAAAAGCAACCAACAAATAGAACAACTTATTATTGAAAAACAAATTAAGAAACGCACCATCTATCTCCAAAAAATTATCTGGCTGATCACTTTTACTGTTCTAATTTTGGTTCTCAATGTATTAGTATTTATTATTCTCCAAAATAAGAAATTAATGACCGCTTATAGAAGTTTGTTTGAAAAGAACATTGAGATCATTGAATTGCAAGATCAGTCATCTGAAAAAAATGATGAAAAATATAAAAGCAGTACCCTTTCCGACGATTTGCAGAAAGAGTTGTTAGGTAAAATACTAAAACTTATGGAAGATACTTCCGTGATTTGCGAGCCGGACTTTTCTTTAGATAAACTATCGGAATTGGTGGATTCCAACCAAAACTATGTTTCGCAAGTGATAAACACTGCATTTAAGAAAAACTTTCGCACATTTTTAAACAGGTACCGTATTCGGGAAGCGCAAAGGTTATATTCCAAACTTGACACCTCGCGCTTCACTGTAGAATCGGTAGCTCTTCGTGTGGGCTTCCGGTCGCCGAGCGCTTTTCGCAGCACTTTTAAAGAGGTAACAGGGGTAAGTCCGGGATATTATCTTAAATCGGTGCAAGGAGGGATCGTTAAAGTTTAAGACAAGCCATAAAATCTTTGTAAAGCCTAAAAGCTCCGCCCAAAGGTTACCCAAAACTGATCTCCCAGTTCCCACCATTTTTGCAGCGTAGCTCTCGTGAAATCGTTGGTATAATCCGTAACTATTTTTGAAGCGAGTTTGTTGTCTTTCTTTGTAATTGCCTGTTGCACTTTTTGTTCCAAAGAGGGTAGTTCCTCAAAGGCTTTATCTTCAAAATAGGCTACATTTTCTTCTATGGTCCTGCGTGTGGTTTGCCATTTCACTGTGGCTAAGCGGTTGGCACGCCGAAACCACCAAAGCGCAGCATCTGTACGGAAACGATATTGCCCACAAACATTAAACAGATCGGGCAGTTGTTTGGTACCGCAAAATATGGGAAATCTGGGGCTCTCCCCAGGATTGTCCAACGAAAACCAAGCCACACCACCCACTTCATCAGGAAGCCAGTCGCGCAACTGCACAATAAAAGAGTAGGAGCACCAAGCCACTGCCACCGTGCGTTGAAAGGTAACATTCCCGGAATCAATGCTGTTGATCATTTTTATCATATCTGCCGTCATCCATGGGTTGGCATAGTTGCTTTTCACTTTTTCCGTGAGGGTGTCGTTTATCTTTTTGTCGATTAAAAGATTTTTGGTCATATCCCATTCTGTTCCTTCATACGTTTCTCTATATAAACTGATTACATCACGAATAGAGACTTTTTTATCGGGTTTTACGGAAAATGGGAGTTCTTCTGCGCCATATTTTAATTGCAAAGAAGGCGCTAACGTACTCAAAATAAAATAATCACGAATAGCGAAAGGTTTGTGTCCCTCTTTATTAAAGGCTTTATAAAACTTAAACTCCGCCACTCCATCCCAAAAGCCTAATTTTTTTGCCACCTCTTTCACATTATCGGAAGCCATGAAGAACTCTTTGTTTTTCAAATCCAGCGTTCCAATGCGAGAGATGTTTGCCGAAACGCCCACGTGATCGTCGGGAATGCGTTGGGCAGCCCACACGCCACCGATTTTATCTTTTCCTTCTCCAAAAATTTCGAAATGCCACACTTCATGTTTATCGGCGATTGTCAAACACTCGCCAGCGTCGGCATAGCCATGCTGTTTCACCAATTCACCCATCAGTATTATGGCATCTCTGGCGGTGGAACATCTTTGCAGCACAATCTTCTGCAATTCTTCAATATGAAACATTCCTTCCGGGTTTTTCAACTCAGGACGTCCGGAGATGGTAGTTTCACCTATGGCGAGTTGTTTTTCATTTAAACAAGGGTAAGCAGTGTTTAAAAACGCGAATGTAGTCATGGCTGGTTGAGGAATTACCCCCACTTGAGCAACGCCTCGGGCGTCGGTAGGGGTTTCCGTTTTCAATACGCCTTTATAAATGGCAATGACGGTGTCGGTTTTATACACTTTGGCAGCTTCCATACGCATCCATGTGCGGTAGCTGCCGTCGCAGGTGTGGCTGGTAATTACGGAACCATCAGCGCTGGCTTTCTTGCCCACCATGATGCTGGTACAACTTTCATTCTCATAATAGTTTTGATTTTCCTGAGCATAGATGTTAATTACAAATAAAATGGCAAAGCCGAATAAGAATATTTTCTTCATAAGATTTATTTTTGTTGTGGCAAAAAAAGTAAAAATATTAGATTCAAAATATCAACACCACTTCTTTTGTTGCTGACCCGCTCCAAACGCCCAAGCATTTTTCTCCTGTATTGCATTTGATGTTGGAGATGATCGGCGCAGGTGACATGAACGGGTTTTGTCCGAAAGTGATCTCACCTGTAGCACTTTGCCAAAAGCGAAATGCTGATTCGTCTAACCGAGCATATTTCAAATAGACGGTATCTCCTATTCTGTAATTGCCTCTCAGGTAGTATCGGCGTTGCTGTTCGGTCATCTCCGGCATAAGAAGAGTGGAGGGCATTCCTCTCACAATCTCATAATTAAAAGGCACCCCTCTAAAGGGTGAGTTATCAAATGCCGGAGGAATGGTAAACACCCACAAATTGTCTGAAAAATCAGCACAATGGATCTTTACTTTAAATTGATAATAGTTGTCGGGGGCACCATCATCGGTCATGGCAATACGCAAGTTGGCAACAGAATCTATTTGGGTCTGCCCGAAAGTAGGCGCAAAATATACACTATCCAAGTCAAAAGTGTTTAAGATGGCGGTTTCCGAAGTATAAATCTTATCATTCCATTCAACACGTAATGTGTAGGATGTATTTAACTCACCTTTAAAGCCAGAATAGGTCGTGTAAGCAAAAAGTAGCGGCGCTTGCGGCGAAGGCATCAGAAAGAGTTCCTGCGTTTCTCCCTTACTTGAAGTAACAAATACTTTGGCATCCCTAATCACTATCGAATCCATCAAATATTCCAAAGACATTGTTGAGAAATAGGGTGCGCTTCTATACAAAGAAACCATAGGATAGGCATCATTCTCGATATAACCTTCCACCACAATTTTATTATAATACTCCGGAACTTTTACGTCAATTTCGGTTTGACAGGAGGAGAAGACTGAAAGCAGAAGGCAGAAAGCAGAAAAGGAGAAAGGTACTTTTTGTGGGTGCATATTATTGTTTTTTAAGTTTCAGATAATTAGTATTTTACTATTTTTTTTGTTACTATTCCTTTTTTTGTTGTAATACGCAAGAAATAGGTCCCTGCTGAACAATGAGAAATATCTATCAGAGATGATGAATGAGAGGTGTGAGGTGATGCGTGATGAGAGGTTTGTTTTCTTCCGTAAACATCAAAAACTTCCACACCCTCAATTCCTAATTCATAATTCTCAATTCTAATTTCCCCTGTAGTGGGGTTGGGGTACACCTGTAGAGGCGCTGTTAATCTCGTCTCTACGATTCCTGCGCCTGTTCCATCATCTTCAAAATGGGCAACCAACTCCACATCTTCGGCTACAGTAAAAGTGTATGAAGTATCGGTGGAAACCTCTTCACCGTTTTTTGTCCAGTTAACAAATTGATAGCCTGGTAGGGCAGTCGCGGTTACGGTTGCTGTAGTGTCCAATTCATAAAGCCCATCTCCCTTTGTGTAGCCATATTTCGTATTATTGGGAATAGGGTTAACCAAAATTCCACCTCCCTCTACGTTAAATACTTTCCACACGTATGCAATCTTATAGGCATCGACAGCGCTATTAGGTACTCTTAATGTAATATCAGCAGGGATATACATACATAAGTCATCGCTTGCAAAAACACATGAATTTATAGAAACAGGCTCAGTATTCAAATTAATAATCTCCGACAAATTATAACACGCAGCTAAAGACTTAAACCCAAAACCTTTTACGCTACAAGGGATAGTAATTGAAGTTAGATTTGCACATGCATAAAAAGCAAATGCTCCAATAAGAAAGACATTATTAGGAATTACTATAGAAGTTAGACCGTTACATAGAAAAAAAGTGTGATCAGATATTCTTGTCAGGGCATTCGGAATATTTATTGAGAGCAAATTAGTGCAATAAGCAAAAGCCTCCTCTCCAATACTGGTTATGCCGTTCGAAAGGTTAATAGCAACTATACTATCACAATAATAAAAAGCTCTATTTCCTATACCTTTTAAACTATTTGGTGTGGAAATCGCTGTCAGATTTCTGCAATTTAGAAAAGCGCCCATTTCAATATGGGTTACGTTATCCGGAACAACATATACGCCTTTTTTTCCAGCAGGGCAACAAAGTAAAGCGCTTTTACTTTTGTTAAACAAAACTCCGTCATTCGAAGTGTAATGGCTATTATCGTTTGCAACGTTAATTGCAGTCAGCTTATTACAATAGTAAAAGACCTCTTCTCCAATAGTGGTTACGCTTTCGGGGATACTCATTGAAAGAAGTTCAGTGCAGCCGTAATAAGCCATATCTCCAATACTGGTTACGCCATTGGGTATCTCAACAGAAGTTAGCTGAAGACAAAAATGAAAAGCCTTATTTCCAATTTTTGTTACAGTGTTAGGGATGTTAATTGAAATGAGTTCAGAGGAAGCGTAAAAAGCCTTGTTGCTAATATTAGTAACGCCTGATTCTATGACAACCGTTTGAAAAAATTCGTGTGCAAAATACCACGGGGCATAACTGTTTACATATTTATCATAATTAGGCATCTCCCCTTCGCCACTAATGGTAAGCGTAGCAGTGGCTACATTAAGATTCCATGTCAGCGGTCCTGTTTCCCCGCTATACTGCGCAAAGACTCCTGCAATGCTCAAGAATAAAATGGATGTTAAAAGAATTATTTTTGTTTTCATTTTTGGTAAGGTTGAATTTCTTATTTTCTCATTAGAGTTTAATTATTTTTTGTGTTAAAAATTCGTTTTTCACTATAGTACGTAAAAAATAGATCCCGGCAGGCAAGTGCGAAATATCTATCACTGATGAGGAATGAGAGGTGAGAGGTGTTGTGTGATGCGATGACATCTTCCTTCCGTAAACATCGAAAATCTCAATATCTTCAAATCCTAATTCATAATTCATAATTTGTAATTTCCCTGTAGTTGGATTGGGGTAAACCTGTAGAGATTCAATTAATCGTGTCTCAACGATGTCTGTATTTATAGTGACCACATCGTAGAAATAATTTGCCGATTCAACAAAATAAAGTGTGCCGCCACAGTCGGCAAGCCAAAAATCATCCTTTATTAATTTTTTATCAGGTAGGAACCAATTCAGATTCAAATCATCAAACTTATAAATATTAGGGAATAAAATAGTATTATCTTCTTTTAGAGGTTCATAATAGTACAAGTAGCGTTGTAAAGGTCTTGGATTCCAATCCGAACCTAAAGCGCTATGATATGAACGCTCCGTTAATTCGCCCTCATCATTATAATAAAAAACATAACGTTCTATTTTCGAAAATTCCTCCCATTGTAACGTTTCATGTGAATAATGCAATAGATACCCATAGCTATTATACTCAAAATCATAAATTTCCGTATGAAGCCAATTACCTGATATCAACTCATAAGTAGCGATTTGCACAAGTTGCCGGGCGTCATTATAGATAAACTCTCTTTTGATATTATCGCGGGGTCCATTGGGAGTAATGAGCTGTTGAAGAACGGTTTGTAATTGTGCATCCTTATAGATGTAAAAATGCCATTCCAAATATTTGAAACCTGAACCGTAATCTTCATATATTTTTTTTTCAATAATTTGATTGTCTGCATTATATACATTTTCTTCTTTGCGTGTGAAATACAACTCAGCGCCCAACAACAAGGTAATATTTCCATTTTCATCATATTCATATTCATACTTATAGTTAAAATATTCATTTTCAATCCCTTTGCGTGTTTCGGAAGTTACCCAACCATATTGATTATATTCAAAAACAACTGTAAACGAAGGTGCTTCTATGCGCTTTAATGCCATAATATCCTCTGCAACAATTTTATTTTGAGAGGTTGCGCCAAGAGATGTAATAAAAACAAAAAAATAGCATAGATAATACCTGTAATTCATAACTTTTTAATTTTAGTTAAATATTTAAAATGTAGGGCAAAGAAACATTTTTTTTTAATTCGTAAGAAAAAAAACTATTTTTGTGCCATGAACAAAAATCGCCTTTTTCAATTGATATTCTTGCTGTTAGTAGGGTGTTGCGCCTGCAATGATACAGCCACTCCCAAACCTTCACATAAAATTCATATAGATTCGGTAGCTGTTATGATTACAGATTGCTACTTTTTGGAAGGAGAAATCCATGTGAAACAGAAAACTTATGACATGAAAGATTATGCAATCGTAAAATATGACTCTTTTTTCTACTACCACGGCACTACAAAAGAGATATTTGTAGAAAATGTCAAATATTATTTTACCAATGAAAGATATGCAGAGAAACTCATGAATAAGGTTGACACTCTTGTAGAACAACGGGTTGCGCGACTAAGAGATTCTTTAAATAGTGAACAATAATGGTACTACGTGTTGCACTTTCATTGCTCTTAATTATATCATATCTGCCCATGAAAGGGTTACACTTGTTGTTTTATCCTTTTTATTTGTTTATACATTATGTTATCAAATACCGGAAAGCCATTACGATAGAAAATTTGATGCTCTCTTTTCCTGAAAAACCACGCCAAGAGATTCTTACACTTTACAAGCTGTATCAAAAGCATTTTGCTGATCTTGGAGCAGAAATGGTGAAAATGTTATCCATCTCAAAAAAACAGGTAGCAAAAAGATACCACTGCATTAATCCTGAAGTTGTTAATCAATTTTATGAACAAGGCAAAAGTGTCATTTTAGTGTCAAGCCATTATAATAATTGGGAATGGATGGTGTTGCGTTTGGATGAGATGTTTCTGCATCATGGCATTGGCGTAGGGAAAGCCAACACCAACAAGGTTTTTGAAAAATGGATCAACAAAAGGAGAACACGCTTTGGCACGGAAGTAATCTTCGCAGACAGTGTAAAAGAGATTTTTGAGAAATACAGCATCCAACATACACCTTGCGTCTATATGATGCTTGGCGACCAATCGCCCAACAACCTCAAAAAAAGCCATATAACAACTTTCCTAAACCAAGAATCCTGCATGATTTATGGACCGGAATATTTTGCAAAAAAATATGATCTGCCTGTCATCTATTATGAAGTACTTAAATTCAAACGAAGTTATTATACAATTCATTTAGAATTAATTACCGAAAAGCCCCAAACGCTACCCAAGGGAGAGATCATCGAAAAATATGTACACTTGCTAGAAAAAACAATAAAAAAAACGCCCCCTCTTTGGCTTTGGAGTCACAGGAGGTGGAAGAATAGAATTAAGGATTAAAAAAACGTTTTACAGAATGGCAATTTTTTCAATTTTCTCAGCGGTGTCTCCTTGCGAATTTCGCACGGTCAGTCTGTATAAATAAACGCCTTTGCCGATTTTATCCCCGTACTCATCGCGTCCGTCCCAATCAATAGGATTACTTCTGTTTCCTTCTAACATTTGGGTACTGTGGAGTGTTTTTACTAATTTTCCGGAAATCGTAAAAATATGAACAAGAATATCAAAAGTCTCTAACGGTTGATTGTGTTCGAAAAAAAATGAGGTTTTTGTGGTGAAGGGATTCGGGTAGTTTAATACATGGTCAAGGATAAGTTTTTTATCCGATTTTACCACAAAATCAATAGAAGCTTCCGAGGGATTGTTAAAGATATCCCATGCACGAACTTTCAGGGTGTGCGTCCCCTGTGCTAAGTCTTGTAGCGGAAAACGTACTGCACCCGAATTGTAACTATCCTGATCTGCAAGATAATAGTCATTCAGTACGATCTGTTTTTCAACCTTATTGTCTAAAATTGCCACCAAATCGTGTCCAATCCCATTGCCTGTAGTGTTAATGCCATACTCATCTTTTAGTTTTAGAATAAGAATTGGATCTGGGTTTGTAATGCCACCCGAAACAAACTTTTCATCATTGAGGAAGACGGCAATTTCGGGACCAGAATCGTCTTTTATTGGTTTATCGCTCATGCCGCCAATCAGAAAGTCATCGTAGTAATCACCTGCATCATCATTTGCCGAAGCAGCATAATAGCTTATTTTCCCTTTTCCATATTCAAAATTAATATCTTTAGGCACAAAAAATGAAAACTCAAACAGTCCGTTGGTTACGGTAGCATTCCCTTTAAAGACAATGTTTTTCTGCACCGTAAAATCAATAATGGTATCTTTCTTTTGTCCTAATGTTTTTTGTATAATAGCTTTATCAAAGACAGAGGGGTAAATATTACCATTAAAGTTGGAGAGTAATTCTCCTGCATCATTTATGATCCTGCCTTTAACAGTAACTTTTGATAATGCCTTGATGGTATCAATTTTTTGCAAATCTTCACCCAAAATTTCATCGGTTAGTACTCTTTGATTAGGGATATTGATGCTCATTGAAGGGTCTCCCATCAAATAGATTTTATTCACACTTCCTTCTGTTCCACCGGAATTATTGATTGCAAAGCGATTAATTTCACCCAGCGTTTTGTATCTGTTTTGCCATTTGTGTTCCATTTCATAAAAAAATTGGGAGGCAAAGTTTTTGGGTATGCTAATATCTCTTGCCGTAGTGAGTAATGCACTGGCACCGCCACTCTCGTTCAAAAAAGCAAATTCAGCAGGAGATATTGCCGGTTTATCGTACCAGCCGAAAGAACAAGTGAGGGTGATCATGAGCGGTTGATTATACTTGTTTTTCCAGTTATTAATATCTTTAATTTCTAAAATTCTTTCATGCGACCAGCCATTTCCGCCGCCATGTCCAAAATAGGCAATTACCAATGCCCCCTTTTCCATCCTCAGGTTGATGGCTCTATTGGCATCAGGATAGCGTTGTCCGCCGGCGTTGGATATTAAGGGATAGGCATCGCTGTAAATTTTATCCAAATTAAAAGAGGCATTATTTGATGCAATTATCTTTGCATAACTTTCTGCATATTCCTTAGCATAATCAGTACCATCATAATCATCAGCCACCAAAGCGATGCTATTTCTCCAATCTCCCAAGTTAGAAATTTGGGAAGCATTTTGTAAAGCAATCTTTTGTCGTACAGATGCATTAATGATTTTATCCACCGCTATTTTGGCTTCAGCCTGCGTACGTACAGGGAAACGCCCTACACCTATGTTAACCATATCATAATTCATATCTCCTTCACTAATCCCCAAAACTCCAAAAAAATCATCACAAGAATCGTGTGCATATAATGAGATTCCTGAATCTTGATAATTGGGAACAAACAACTGTGTACCTTTTACTAACCCTCGGTAATCATACGACGGGCGTCCAAAAAGAAGTAAATATTGTATCTTCTGGGAGTCATTGTTATACAGATATCTCATAAAATTGCGAATCGCCACCATGTCTTGCGCGCCTGATGAAAATTCATTATATATCTGTTCAGGTGTAACTACTCTTACTTTAATATTCGCAAATTCTTTCGAGGATTCTCTGAATTTGGCTAATCGGTTGGCTTCAGACAAAAAGTTGGGATGTGCAACGATCACCATATTCACGTCTGCAAATCCGTGCAAGTTTTGATTGAGCACGCTGCCTACGGTGTCCACCGATCTATATTCTGTTCCATTAAATACAATGAACTGGCGAATTTTTTCTGTAGGCGTATGAAACGAGAATTGCGAACCTGACAAATTTCCCTGAACAGCATAAACGGCATTGTGATCTGTAACGTCCCAAACTTTAGTTTGCGTTGAGGCATTACCCAACATCACCAAAGAGATATTAGAATTTCCAATATTTTCGGTAAGGACAAAGGGCATGGCGCTATTTGTAATTTGTAATTTGCATTTCGCCTGAATTTCAATATAGTCTAAACGTGCAACCGCAGAGTTTTGGGCTGGATTATATTTTAATGTTAAAGACAAATTACCTGAATTAAAAGGCATGTTGTTTTGTTCATAAGTAGTAATGGCGGCAAATAAATTAGTGGAAGTGACGGGAAACACCCGACTATTTCCACCCCACGCCAACTCCATGTTTGAAGAAGATGATGCGGTGGAAGCTAATCTGATTTTTATTCTGCCACTGTTATTATCATAAAGTTCAGGTAATGTAAAGTTATAGGTATTAGCAGATGAAGCAAAAAAAGCATCATCAAACCACTGCCTTCCTGATTCTTCAAAATTCATGACATCTTTTTCGTAAAAGTCATAGTAAATGAAATGTGTAGCTGTTTTGTTCGCCGTTTGGTTCATAAAGTTTTTGGACTCAATTCTTTTTTTCTCTCCAATATCGGGGTCAACATTGATAAAATAGTAAGCTTTTTCGGAATAAATATTGTAGTTATGTGAAAAACTTTGAGTAGCGCCACTATAGCTCCATGAATGCGGTCCCTTCGCATAAAAAACGAAGTAACTGTTTTCGTCAAAAACGCCGTTAACATTTGCCATCATCATAATCGGACATTCCAAGAGGTCGTCAATCTGTACCGCAGGATTGACGTCGGGAAGCATCCCGCCTCCATTCCCAAATAATGCAATGTTTGAAGCGTGTAATCCTGACATTGAAATTCCCAAATTACTAAGGTCTTTGTAAGTAACCTTATAGAGTCCTGTACTGTTTACTGCAATTTTATACCATGTGCCTTTGCTAAGTACCGATTCTTTCAAACCTTTTGCTCTCGGAACCGCTATTGGGTCTTCACCTTCAAAACGGATCTCACAAGACACCAAGCGCTGGTATTGCCCGCTTGCGTTTTTGATAACCGGCACAATGCTCAACATGGCATAATGCCTGTTCTCATCCGTTGCTATTTCAATATTCACTTTAGGCTCGGTAGCCACATAATCTGTAGGAATCAAAGCGGCTTCTGCTGCTGTAAGCGACTCATACTTTGCATTGTATAAAGTATGTTTAAAAGAGGCATAGAGGTTGTTTACTTCAATTTTATCCCAAAAAGCAGGCAGCGTTGGGTCTTCTTTCGAAGAGATAGCTTTTTCAAAAGAAAGTATTTTTACCTGTTTGCCGTTAGATTCGTATTGCAGGATTTTAAACTTGGGCATGCTGTAAGTTTTTGTAACAGTCTGCGCCATTAGCTGGTTTTGAAAAAAGAATAATGCTGAAAAAAGCAAAAAATAATAACAAAAGTGGGGTCTTTTCTTGTTCATTTGTACTATATGAATGTGTATTACGTTAACAAAATAATTTTACGGCATAATAACGTTGGTTTATCTAAAAAAAATATACTTCTGATGATTTTGTGTAAACGAATATCTATTTTTCTATTCACCTTCCTTTTTTTCACTACTTTACATTTAATGGGGCAGGAGCCTCACTATTCTCAGTTTTATGCCAATCCGCTCTATTTGAATCCGGCGTTTGCAGGCACAAACAATTGTCCCCGTTTTACGCTTAATTTTAGAGATCAGTGGCCTGCCGTAAAGGGAAATATAATGTCTTTTTCAGGGAGTTACGACCAGCATATCCATGCAATGCGTAGCGGTGTTGGCGTTTTGGTTACAGGCGATATTGCAGGTGAAAAGGGAATTTTTCGCACCTACAATGTAAGCGCAATCTATAATTTCAGGGTAAAGGTAACTCATAAGTTTAATTTGCAGTTTGCATTGCAGGGCAGCTACCTTAGCTCATCCATTCATTGGAGCGAGATAGAATTTGCTTCTACCTATATCAATAATTCCACGCCCGATTACCCTATTCGTGATAACTATGCACCTAAATCACAGTTTGATGCCGCTTTCGGATTTGTGGGATATACCCCCTTCCTTTATTTTGGGTTTGCAGCACATCACTTATTTCCCGTTAAAACCAGTTTTTTTCAAAATTCATCCAATGCACCCGTATGGTTGCCCAAATGGACTGCTCATATCGGAGGGAAAATTACTATTTCCCAAAAAAACAAAATGGAAATAAGCACCGGCGATATCTTTTTTTATCCTAACCTTATTTTTATTTCACAAGGGAATTTTCATTATTTGCATGAAGGATTCTATTTTAATTTCTATCCTTTTACTATTGGAACATGGTTACGACATAATTTTAAAAATTTAGACGCCTTCATTATCTCTTGTGGTTTTGAATATAAGTTATTACGCATTGGTTATTCATACGATTTCAGCCTCACTAAATTAGAACGTATGGGAGGCGCCCATGAAGTTTCTCTGCAGTTTACCATTCCCTGTGACAATAACAATGGCGTTGGTAACAGATCAAAACACAAAAAGAGACTTAATTTTCCTTCCGTTGAATGTCCTAAATTTTAACATCTCAAACATTATTTATATAAAATAAAAACTAAAAACGTTCGTTACAAAAGATAAATTTTTTAAAAAATGAGAAACTCATCAAGAACTTTGTGCCTTATTATTACTGTGTTATGTGTATTTTCAGCATGTAAAAGCAAACAACAATCTTCCACAACAGGATGGAAATACAATAGTGAAAAAGAAGGCGCTTTTGAAGTTATACCCTATTTAGAGCAAGCCACTGGTCCAGGTCTGGTGCTTATTCCCGGAGGCACCTATACTATGGGGAATATGGATCAGGATGTAATGTACGACTATAATAATGTTCCTCATCAGGTAACCATTGCGCCATTTTATATGGATGAATGTGAAATCAGTAATATTGACTATTTGGAATATTTGAACTGGCTGAAAATAGTTTTTATTGGTGATGGCGATCGACCTTTTAAAGGGGTATATGAACGCGCACTTCCTGATGAAAGCGCTTGGCGCACCCCCCTTGCACACATGGAGGACAATCAACAATATTATTTTCGTTCGCCCGCTTACCGCTATTATCCCGTTGTGGGTGTGAGTTGGATTCAAGCCACGCAATATGCTGAATGGCGTACAGACCGCGTAAATGAAAAAATATTGGCAGACCTCAAATATGTAGAATGGAATCAATCTCCCTCTCCTGAAGGACACTTTACTACAGACGCATACCTTAGCTACGATTCTTATGAAGCCCAAAGTAGCGATAGAAGATTACAATATATCACTACTAAAGAATATAGGAATGTGGTAATGGAAGATGGTATCCTGCTACCGAAATACAGACTCCCCACCGAAGCCGAATGGGAATATGCCGCTTTAGGATTAGTAGGAAATTCAATTGGCGAACAAGTGGTTGAAAGAAATAAATATCCATGGAATAACAGATCTTTGCGTACAGATGACAAGAGATACTATGGAGAATTTCAAATGAACTTTAAACGCGGAAAAGGTGACTACTCGGGTGTAGCTACGGCTCCTAACGATGGCTCTATATTCTGTGCTGAAGTAAGATCATCTTTCCCTAATGACTTTGGACTGTACCACATGGCAGGCAATGTTGCAGAGTGGGTATTAGACGTTTATCGTCCAGGCGGAACTTCAGAACTTTCCGAATACAACCCTTATAGAGGCAACATCTACCTCTCAATGAAACGAAACCCCGATGGTACAATTGTAGAAAGAGACAGTATCGGACGAATACCCATGGTTGCAGATGCTGATACAAGAAACGAAAGAAGAAGCAACTACAGATCTTACTACAATGTTAACCATAATGACGGAGATTTAGCTTCGCTCATGAGTATTGATAACGCTAGCATGGACCCTGACGAAACCACCCAACTCATGTATCGTAGAGACTCTAAGTCTTACTCTCTTGTTGGAGACAATGTGAGAGTGATAAAAGGAGGTTCTTGGAAAGATATACCTTATTGGGCGCAACCCGGCAATAGAAGATTTTTAGCCGAAGACGAATCTGCCGATTATATCGGATTTAGATGTGCCATGTCTCGCTTAGGCGCCATTAACCCAGGAAAATAAATCAGGTTTAATCAGCTCAAGCAGTGTCATCAGAGTTCTATAAAATTGAGGAATTGTACAAGTTGTTTGTGCAATTCCCTTTTATTTGTACAGATACCAGAAAAATTACCCCTAACGCCTTATTCTTTTGCTTAAAAGGCGAACATTTTGATGGTAATCACTTTGTCTATGAAGCCCTTGAAAAAGGCGCCAAATATGTTATTACAGAAAATAATCAACTCCCAAAATCCGATGCCATTATTAGGGTAGAGGATGTGTTAAAGACATTGCAACAGTTAGCCCTTTACCATCGCAAACAACTCAAAATCCCCATCATAGGAATTACCGGTACCAATGGGAAAACTACAACTAAAGAATTAATGGCATCTGTTTTATCAAAAAAATTTAAAACTGCATATACTCAAGGAAATTTGAATAATCACATCGGCGTCCCATTGACGTTACTCTCCATAACAAAAGAAGATGAGATTGCCGTTGTAGAGATGGGCGCAAACCACAAGGGAGAGATTGCCGAACTGTGCAAAATTGCCCTGCCCGAGTACGGGTTAATAACCAATATCGGGAAAGCGCATTTAGAAGGGTTTGGTACGGTTGATAATATCATTGAGACAAAGACGGCGCTATACAGGGCGGCACAGGTAGTGTTTGTAAATGGAGGAGATGAGATTTTGAGAATGAAGGCAGAAAGCAGAAAGGAAGAAAGGAAAAAGGATGTGGTGGTTTATGGGGTTGGCTCTGAGACCAATGGAGAGGTCGTGGCAATGAATCCGTATTTGGAGATTGAACTGTTGGGCATGAAGGTGCAAACGCAATTGACTGGAAGTTATAATCTTTCCAATATCTTGGCGGCGGCGGCTGTTGGGCGTTTTTTTAAGGTTGAAAATGAAGATATTTGTGATGCAGTTGCTACCTATTTCCCTCAAAACAATCGCTCGCAACTTATTAAAAACGAAACTAATACTATTATTGCCGATTATTACAACGCAAACCCTACAAGTATGAAGGCGGCTATAGAAAATCTCCTTCAAATAGAAGCCCCGCATAAATTGGCTATTTTGGGCGACATGTTGGAACTGGGGGAAAATAGTTTGCAGGAACATCAGACAATCATAGATCTATGTGAAACCGCTCATTTTGAAACCATTTTTATAGGAGAAAAGTTTTGTGCACTGAAAAACGAGAAATTCCCATTTTTTATGCAGGTAACAGATTGTAATAATTATTTGAATAATAATAAAATAGAAAACAAAATGATCCTTATTAAAGGATCGCGAGGTGTGCATTTGGAAAAAATAGCACTACTCTGAAATGTTTGAAAAATATATATTCATTAATAAAAATAAAATATGAAAAAAATTATCCACACCGAAAATGCACCTAAGGCTATTGGTCCATACAGCCAAGCTATTGAAGCTAATGGCATGTTGTTTATTTCAGGACAGATTCCGGTAAACCCTGAAAACGGACAGATTCCGGAAACGATTGAAGCGCAGACGGAGCAAGTCATGAAAAATATCGGCGCCATTCTAAATGAAGCCGGCTATGGATTTGAACATGTTGTAAAATCCACCTGTTTGTTAAGCGATATGGTTAATTTCAAGGCGATGAATGAAATTTACGGCAAATATTATGCAGTAAACCCGCCGGCACGCGCCGCATTTGCAGTTAAAACATTGCCTCTCAATGTGTTAGTTGAAATTGAAACGATTGCGGTAAAATAGAGATGCTATTAATTGCACCCCAACATAAAAAAAATTATTCAAGTTGAAGAAATATTCTGATAATTATTTGTTATTTAATTTTAAAATTCCAATTAATTGAAGGAATGATAGGAAACAAACTCATTTTGTAGGCTTTGGTAGTAATTTCGAAAGAAGGATTTACCGGATTGGGGTCGAATTTGGTAGTTGTTTCATAAAAAATAAAGAAAGGATTTTTGTGATTGTAAACATTATAGATAGAAAAGTTCAGTCCTGTTTCAAAGTGTTTGCGTTTCACGATATTCCAATTTATAGACAGGTCTAAACGATGATAGGGCGGCAAGCGATACGCATTTCGGTCACTGTATTCGGTAATAATATCGCCATTAAAAAAGTAGTATCCCACGGGAATCGTCATGGTGTTTCCGCTGGCAAACACCCACACGGCAGCCACCGACAGTTTACCACTAATAATTTCGTAGTTAAGGCTAATTGAGACATCGTGCCGCCGGTCATATTTTGCCCAAAACCACTCTCCGTTATTGAGTTCCGGAAATTTTCTTTTGGTGTATGCCAGTGTGTAGCCCACAAATCCGGTAAAACGTCCTTTGTTTTTTTGCAGGAAAAACTCAAAGCCCCAAGAATAGCCTGTTCCCTGTGTAAGTCTTTGATCTGAATTTACTTGGAAAGAGGAAAAATCCATACCGTCTTTATATTCCGTCAAATTGTTAAGATGTTTATAATAACCATCCACATAGGCTTCAAACATATTATTGTAAAAATTTCTAAAAACACCCAGCGAAACCTGATGTCCTACTTGTGGTTTCACAAATTCGGTGCTGGGCACCCAAACATCAGTAGGCAACGAAATGGTGGCTAATGAAATTTGATGTAAATATTGATAATTTAATGTATAAGAAGCTTTTATGGAAGTATTGGTGTCTAACAAAACCCGTGCGGAAATACGCGGCTCAGGATAATTATATTGTTTGATCATTTGCCCCGGTTTGTATAGCGTTGAATCAACTACCTGCATCTTGTCATCCAAATTAAAGCGCGTAAATGCCCCAATATGAGAAAAATGAGAATAGCGTAATCCGAAGCTCATTTTCAAGCGGCTGATGATATCCCATTCGTCATTCGCGTAAATAGCCAATTCGTTGGCATAAAAAGGTTTGGATTTAGGAAAAGTTAGGAAGTTCCCTTCTCCCGCTTCTATGTCAAAATTGGAAGGAAAAAATGTGTGAAATATGTAATGCACCCCCATTTTGATATTATGTTTGGGATTGGGCAAAAAAGTGAGTTCCGATTTTAACGCATAATCTCTTATTCCTGAAGATATTGCAAAATTATAAACACCTTGCTTCATCTCTGTTTTAAACTTATAATCGCTAAAGGTGCCCGAAGTGTTCAGAAACAGTTTTGGGGAAATAATGTAGTTCCAGCGTATTGAGGCTGCTCCGTTGCCCCATGCAAAGGTAGAGTTGATGTTGCCATTGCTTGATTTAAAGCCATAAACATCATCTCCGTAATAACCACCAATGTAAAGCCGGTGTTTATCATTGAGGATAATATTAAACTTGCCGTTCAAATCGTAAAAGTAAAACTTGGCGCCCTTAAACGGCGATGTTTTTTTGAGAAACGGCTGAATGAGCCAGTCTATGTAAGTTCTTCTTCCTGAGAAGATAAAAGAAGCCTTATTTTTTTTTATGGGACCTTGCACCGTAACACGGGAAAAGATAACGCCAACCCCACCATCCAATTCGTAATTTTTCATATTTCCCTCTTTTTGAGATACATCCACAATCGAAGCTAAACGTCCGCCATAGTTAGCGGGCATTCCTGATTTGATAACATCCACCCCTTTCAGCGCGTCGGCGTTGAAAATGAAGAAGAAACCGAAGAGATGCCCCGGATTAAAAATAGGTGTTTCATCAAGGAGAACAAGGTTTTGGTCGGTATTGCCGCCGCGCACGTAAAAACCACTGTTGCCCTCCGAACCCGACTGTATGCCGGGGAGTAGTTGAATAGACCTTATTACATCTGCTTCGCCCATAAATGCCGGTATAGTTTTGATGGTTTCAATTTTCATCTCCATTTTTCCTACATCTACGCCGGAAACGTTTTTATCTACTGCCTCGCCTTTCACCACCACCTCATTGGCAATGATGACGGAGGGTTCTATCTCCATATTTTTCCTTTGGTTGGAAGTCAAAATAATTTGTTCAGAGATAGATTTGTATCCCAAATAGTTGACGTTAAGTTGGTAGGTTCCTTTTTCTACCGTAATGGAGTAAAAACCGGCTGTATTGGTAATTGCGCCATTTGGAGGCGTTTTAGAAAGTGTGTCTTTTAAAATGATGTAAGCTCCAACAATTGTTTCCCCATTTTCAGCATCTTTAATAATACCGGATAAAGTCACCTTTTGAGCAGTTAAAGATGTGGTTATTAGAAAGATAAAAAACAGAAAAGTGGTTTTTTTCATAAAGGCGCAAAGATAAATGATTTTAAATAGAAAATAGGAATAATAAAAAATCTTATTTTTGCCTCCAAAATATTACGCATATGAAAAAAACAATTTCCCTTTTAGCCTTAGCCCTTATTATCGTTTTAAGTGGCTGCCAGAAACCAAAGATCACCTGTAAAATCACCGCCCCTTACGATGGGCAATCGGTGTTAATAACTAAAAAATTGGTAGTTAAAGTTGATGTTGAAACTATTAAATGTACGGTTACAAATGTTGTGGTGAGCTATCATAACCCTAATGACTATCACGTCATTTATGCTGATACTCTTTCTACTGCTCCTTATCAGATTACGATTCCCTTTGAAAAATTACAACTTGGGAAATTTAATATTACAGCGGTAGCCACCAGTAGTGAAAGTGCACAAGCCGAATCAACAGTCATAGTAAATGTTGTAGAAGACCTTGGTTACAATACAGAAAGTCCTGATTTTGTAACTTTTACCGATGGAAAGTTTCCTGACAGTTGGATCACATATTCATGGGAAACAGTTACCACATTAGGATATGATGACACTTTTTCCTTAAAATCAGCTAATTATCCAACGGCAACAGTTTATACCAATAAAACCATGCACGCTAAAGCGTATGTTCAATTTTATACTCAAGGAGAAAATATTGATTTGTATATTGATGATGAAAAAGCGAAAGCGCTTTCGATGAGTTCTGCAGGTACTTGGAACAAATGGATATATGCTGTTGATTCGGGAAAACATGCCTTTAAATGGCAAGCCGATGGCGCGCTGAAATATTTGGACGCCATAAAATTTTATTATTAAATCTCCAGAATCAAAATCTCCGTTCGTCGGTTCTGCGCCCTGTTTTCTTCGGTATCGTTGGGCGCTACAGGTTTTTCCCTACCATAGCCTTTGTAAGATAAACGATGGGCATCTATGCCGTTGTCAATTAAATATTGATAAACGGTTTTGGCTCGCGCTATCGAAAGTTTTTGATTGTAGGCATCGGAACCCTGATTATCTGTGTGTCCGCTGATTTCTATTTTAACTGTTTTATTTTTAAAAAGATAATCTAACAAACGGCGTAATTCGGTATAAGAATCGGGCAGCAGGTTCGATTGGGCAAACTCGAAAAAAATATTAGGCAAAATAAAAGACTCCCCCGCTACTAAGGGCGCAAAGATGTCCGTGTTGATCTGTATTTCTTCTTTGTTTTCAGGTTGTTCCACGATAAACAGTATGGGTTCTGGGCGCAACGATTCTTCCAACTCGAAGCAGTAGAGGTCTAAACCGCCAAAACCGCCCGCCCTCCCGGAAGCAAAATAGGCGGCATTGCCCTGCGCATTGATCACAATACCCGATTCATCCTGATAGGAGTTAATGGGATAACCCAGATTTACAGGCTGCTGCCACGCTCCGTCGGGTTGCTTTTTGCTGTAAAACAGATCTTTTCCGCCCATACCCAAATGCCCGTCGGAAGAAAAATAAAGCGTTTTTTGGTCAAAGTGAATAAACGGGGAAAGTTCATCATAAGGTGTATTGATGGTCTCGCCAAGGTTGACAGGTTCGGAAAAAACGCCTTCAGAAATCATCTCGGTTTTCCAAATATCCATGCCGCCCTGCCCGCCCGGACGGTTCGATGTAAAATAGATCGTTTTGCCATCTGCCGAAATAGAAGGTTGCGATTCCCAATATTTTGTATTCACTTTCGAGCCACAGTTTTTGGGCATCAACCATGCATTTCCCTGTCGTTTCGACCAATAGATGTCGCAACTGCCAAATCCACCTTCGGCGTTGCAAATGGTGAGGATCATATAGTTTCCATCCGGAGAGATGCACTGCGCTCCCTCATTCTTTCCGGTGTTGAGCGGCGCTGCCAATTTGGTGCGCGGCTGCCAGATGCCATGTTGTTGCAGGCTACTGTAAATATCTTCCTCCTGCTTGCAGTGTGCGCACACCGTGTGTTCATCGCGCGGACGGCGCACGGTAAACAAAAGCTCCTTACTGCCCCCAGTTAAAGAGGGGTGATACTCATCCCATTCAGAATTTACATGGCTTCCCAAATTTATAGGAGTCATGTTTGTAGGAGTTTGCATCAATTTAATGCCAAATTTACACTGGGTTATCTTCCATCGCAAAAATGAATGATATTTAAAATCCGCTTTTTGAAAACAATTTTCCAAAATGGGCAGCGCTTTCTCATATTTATGTTGCGACATCTCTGTTTCTGCTTTATCCACAGACTTTTGTATCTTCTTAGGGAGTTGCGCAAAGAGTGAGAAATGCAATACGAGAAAGAAAAAAAACAGGTTAAATAATTTCATGATTCCATAGTTTTTTTAAAAAGTCATTAACAGGATAGATCTCAATACCATTTGTAATTCTTGGTCTAAAATCAAAAGAAACAGCCATAAGGCGGCAATCGGGAAACTCTTCCTTAAACGCTTTCAATCCTTTGAGATGTCGTGGCTGAATCTCCTCTGTAGCTTTTATTTCAATAGCAACAAGTCCGGTTCCAATAATAGCATCTACCTCATATCCTGACGTTGTGCGCCAATAGGTTAACCGTTCCTCTTTTTCGTTATATGCCAAATAAGCAATGAGTTCCTGAATGATAAAATGTTCAAAAGCATGTCCAAAATCAGTCGAACCAAGTTGGATATTGCGTCTATTTCTCAAATAATTAGCAACACCAACATCAAAATAATAAAATTTTGACGCTTGTAAACTACGACGTTTTTTTGTGAGCCCAAAACAGGGAATCATATAGCCCACCAGCGTATCAACTAATATTTCAAAATAATCTTTTACAGTACGATAGTCAATTCCACAATCTTGAGCAATATTTTTATAAACTACCATTTCACCATTTGAAAACGCTGCTACTTCCATAAATTTGGAGAAAGTTTTTAACTGCCTTGATAGTGCTTCCTCTCTAATTTCTTCGTTGAGATAAACACCAATATAGGCGCCCAATCGTTTCCACGGGTCAGAAATTAAATAATGACGGGGAAGCGTGCCAAAACGAACCGCCCTATGAATGTCGAAATCAGGAATTTCGACACTTACCAATGGATATAAGATTGCTTTGAGCGCCCTGCCACCGAGTAGATTGGCGCCATGACGTTTAAGTTTACGAGGACTTGATCCACTCAAAATAAAACGAATATTTTTTCTAAAAATCAGTGAATGAACTTCATCTAAAAGTTGTGGTATTTTTTGTACCTCATCTATAATAACGGTGTCGCCGTCATTCAATAAAGCTAAATCATCGTTAAGCAAATCAGGGTTACGTAATAATCGTTCAAAGTCTTTAGCCTGAAGCAAATCATAATAAACAGCATTGGGGTATTTTTTTTTCAGCAGGGTTGTTTTTCCCACTTGCCGTGCTCCCCAAATAAAAATACTGTCATTATTAATGTCTTCTAAATTTAATATTCTTGTAATCATATTTTTAAATAAAAATTTTTAAAAAAAATACTACAACATCATGTTTATTTATCATAATAAAACTACATTATGATGCCGCAAAATTATAAAAAAATGTATGTAATAAAAAATAACCCTTATTTTCGCTGCCAAATTTTACGACAGTGAAAACTTCTGCTCCCAATATCAATTCTGTTTTCAGCCTCAAACGCGTGTTAATTCCTATTGCCATAGGAATTGGGTTTTCTGCCTACTCACTGTGGGCTTCAAAATTTGATTTAAATGTATTACAAGGCATTGAAGTCAGTTTGCACTATATCCTTTTGGCGTTATGTTGCATGGTGATGCGCGACTTGATGTATATTATCCGCATCAGAATATTAACGGAAAACCAATTAAGTTGGATGGACAGCTGGCATGTGGTCATGCTCTGGGAATTTGCATCTTCCGTCACGCCCTCTATGGTAGGGGGTTCGGTTTTTGCCATCTATTTTATCAATCAGGAGGGTTTAACGTTAGGGAAGAGTACTGCCATTGCCCTTACTACCGCCATGTTAGATGAAATTTTCTACATTCTTGCCGTTGCCTTGCTGCTCATGATTGTAGGCACCAACTTGGTGCATTTTGGCGATTCGCTGCCGTTCGATCCTATGTTCTTCTTCTTTTTGGGCTATGCCGTTATTATTGCCATGACTGCGGGCATTACCTTAGGTATCTTTGTAGCGCCCCATGGAATAAAGAAATTATTGGTAAAACTTTTTTCTATTTCATTCTTAAAAAAATGGCGACCTAAAATGGAAAAAACGGGCGACGAGTTGATTATGGCTTCCGTAGAACTGAAAGGCAAGCCATTTGGATATTGGGCAAAGGCGTTTATTGCCACTGCCTTTACTTGGACGGCGCGTTTTATGGTGCTCAATTTCTTAATTTTAGCTATCAATCCTGAGTTGGGTTTTAACCTCATGCAACAGTTGTTGTTTTTCGCCAAACAATTGGTAATGTGGGTAATATTGATGATTAGTCCTACGCCGGGCGCCAGCGGCATTGCCGAAATCAGTTTCACTGCTTTTTTCCGGCACGATTTCCCTGAGCACACCCAAGCGGCGGTTGCCGTGCTTTGGCGCGCCATCTCCTACTATCCTTATTTGGCAATTGGCTTGATGGTGCTGCCGGTTTGGTTGAGGAAAATACAGGTGAATTTGTATCAAAAAAATCCAAAATAATTTGTTTCATTGAAATATTTTCATTTTACTTTTATTTTTGACAAACAAGTTTAAAAAAAAGTTTTCTTTGCACTCTTTTTTTTAAAAAATGAATTTTAGCAAAGCAGCTTCCGAAAAATTTTATGATATTGGAAAACCACAACAGAAAAAATGGTTTCTCCTGAAAAAAATATTGCTTCTTGTACTGTTTCTTGTACAATTTGGGGTGCTTTTTGGACAATTTTATAATGGTTCGCAACTTACTTTTGGAAAAAGTCGCGTGCAGTATCAGGATTTTATTTGGCAATATTATCGAAACCCGCAATTTGATGTATATTATTACCCGAACTCGCGTGCCGTTGCCGATTATGTTTATGTGGTTACGCCAGATATGATTAAAGAATTGGAGAAATATTTCAATTTTACTTCGGAAAAAAAAATGCAATTTATTGTATATCGCACACAATCTGATTTTAAAGAATCGAATTTTAATTATGATAACGATGATTTTTATAATCAGGCGGGAATTACAAATATTTATGGTTCAAAGGTATATCTTTATTTCGATGGCAATCGCGCCAATTTAAACAAGATGATTCGCGGCGGAATAGCCACAGTATATGCTAAAGGAATCGTGCAAGGACAAACCCTGCGCGCCAACATGGCATCTGAATATACTTTGGATGAGCCCAATTGGTTTTATAGCGGGCTCTCCTCCTATATTGCCGAAGAGTGGAGCAGCGAGTTGGAAGCGCAGGTGAAAGATGGCATTTTGTCGAAACGTTTCAGAAAGATGGACAACCTGTCACCGATAGACGCTACGCTGGCAGGGCACTCGTTTTGGCGCTTTATTACAGATAGATACGGCGAAGATGCAATCGCCAAAATTCTCCATGCATGCAGGGCGAGGAAGAGTATAGACAGAGGCTTTTATTACGCTACCGGCATCCCTTTCAAAGAGTTGCTGGAAGATTGGTATCGTTTTTATGTGGTGGCGTTTGGAAAAGATAAGAATCGCGACAAACCGGAAACAGCGCCTTTGGTAAAAAAAGCAAAAACCACACGCAGATACAGCGAACTCACACTCTCTCCCGACGGCGAAAGCTATGCTTTTACAACCAATGAAGCCGGACAAATTAAAGTGTGGCTGCAAACGCCAGAAGATAAAAAACCTAAAACTGTTTTTAGAAAATATGCTAAAACAGAGGATAATCCCGACTTCTCATTTCCTAAAATAGCATGGCATCCCAACGGCGAAATTTTGGGCTTCACTATTGAAGATAAAGGGCGCACCAAAGGCATTAAAACCGTACAATCTTATTATTATCCGATAGTTGTAAAAACAAAGAAACGCCAACCCCGCATTTTGGTTGAATTAGATAAAATTACAGAATGGCATTTTATTCCCGAAAGAAGTACTTTATTACTCTCCGGCGTAAAAAATGGACAATCTGACATTTATCTCTATCATCTTCACGCATCTTTATTGGAAAATATTACGAATGATATATATGACGACCTCACTCCGTGTGTAATGCCTGACGGAAAATCTATCGTTTTTTCTTCCAACCGACCAAACGATTCGTTATCTCGGCAAAAGTTTTATGAGCAAGAATCGCTCAATACATACGATTTGTTTCTTTTTAATCCTAATAAAGACGACAACCAATTAGTTCGTGTAACCAACACGCCGAATGCCAATGAGCGCAATCCACGAGTAATGGAAAACAGGCAAGTACTGTATTTAAGCGATGAAAATGGCATTACCAATCGTTACATTGCGAAATTTGACAGTACGATTACCAAAATTGACACGATTGTGCACTACGCACATTTTGCAAGAACCGCGCCTCTTACCAATTATGTGTATTCGATTTTTGAGCAGGATTACCAACCTACAAATAAGATGCTGGGAGAGATTCTATTTCACAAAGGCACAACGCAACTTTATCGCTTTCCTTATGAAATGCCTCAAGTGCTTTCGCCACTCCCCCCGTCAAACATGTTGCAAAAGAAAATCACTATACAAACCAAAAAAGACAGCATCAAACCTTCACTTCCAAAAACAAACCTCAGTAGCAAAGGGTTGCGGCAAGCGTATCGCAGTGATTTGATTCCCAAGATAAACAGAACTTCGGCAGATACACTGAATCAGCAAACTCAGGTTATGGGTTGGCAACCTTATCCGCTTACCGACGGGATTGCCTATAAACAACAGGTAGGGCGGTTTTATAACGTACAATTTGCCGTAAACAAAATGGTTACACAAGCCGACTTTAGTTTCATTAATGCTACTTACCAACAATTTACCGGAGGAAGTTCTCCCATCTACTTGAATACCGGAATTAATGCGTTAGTTATGATTGGTGCGAATGACTTATTCGAAAACCATAGAATTTCAGGAGGGTTTAGGGTATCATTCGACCTCTCCGGCACGGAGGTGATGCTCAGCTACGAAAACCTGAAACGCCGCTTAGATCACCAAGTAGTATTATATCGTCAAGCAATTAAAGATTTTTTTGGTCAGTATGTTATTAAACAACAGTCAAACAGCGTGTTCTACATTATGAAATACCCGTTTAACAGACACAATAGCTTACACTTTACATTTACGGGCAGATACGAGAGTTTTATTCTGGGTTCGGTGGATGATCTCACACTACAGATGCCTAATGAGAATAATCTTTGGGCAGGATTTAAAGTTTCCTATATTTTCGATTCCAGTAAAGAGTTGTTTACCAACTTGTGGCGCGGTTCAAAGATTAAGGTTTGGGCAGAATATAACCAACGTTTGGCGACCTACTTTGAAAAATTGGAATATGGCGAAGTGAATTTGTTTGTGCTTGGTTTTGATGTGCGTAAATCGGTAAAAGTCTATAAAAACATGACGTGGGCAACCCGTTTGGCTGGTAGCACTAATTTTGGTACAGCACGCCTTGCCTATTACATGGGTGGCGTGGATAACTGGATTTGGGCGAAATTTAATAGCGACAACTGGACAGATTTATCCAAAAACTACGTTTACCAAACTCTGGCAACCAACATGCGCGGCTTTGAGCAAAATATAAGAAATGGCACCTCTTTCTTGTTATTAACCACCGAATTGCGCGTTCCTTTTGTGCAACTTTTTGCAGGCAAGAAAGTTGCAAACCAACTCTTAAACTCGCTGCAATTCCTGGTTTTTGGTGAGGTGGGCACCGCATGGACGGGACTCACACCCTATTCTCCCGACAACTGTTTATACACCCGATGGATGTATGATGGAGAATTCACTATTAAAATAAATCGTCAAGTTGACCCTTGGGTACAAGGCTTCGGAATGGGTTTACGCGCCTCACTCTTCGGATATTTTCTACGCTTGGATTATGCTTGGGGCTTGGAAAATATGAAGATATACAAAAAGAATGGAATGCTCATGTTTTCTATTGGGTTGGATTTTTAATTTAAAGTATTTTTTCTTTTGATGTTTGTTTATACGTATCAAGATTTTGCAGCAAAGAAGACGCTGGTTTATAGGTTTGAAACCGGAATTTTAGTAAAATATTTAGAATAAGGACTATTTAGTCGCTCCTTACGATCGCTGTAATATATTTTAAATCAATAAAATAAATCAAAAAAGTGTAGTATTTTTCGACCAAAAAGTGTATCTT